>ENA-UOJP01001068-UOJP01001068.1-human-gut-metagenome-genome-assembly--contig:-C102-NODE-1068-length-38272-cov-34.061674_pt1 | contig 38272 bp, 47 predicted proteins | sample MGYA00242353_ERZ723900 | MGnify/ENA metagenome assembly ERZ723900
CATCGGGCATTATCTGAACATAAAACACTATCAGTAAGTTGGAGTCATTACCGGTTCTCTTTGTCTTTTAGTGATTCTATAAACCTCATTACGTCTGAATATAAAAATCTATTATTTGATTTATGTGGCTCATGAGGTTGTGGGATGGTCTTGTTTTTGAATGTGCCAGTTTTCTTAATGGCAAAGATTAATTCACCTTCTGTTATTCCTAACATTTCAGCAAATGTTTTTGCTTCTATAGTTACTGACTTCATTTAATTAACTCTCATGGTATCGATTTTCTTTACCGGCATCTTTAACAATGGTGCTCGTTTCTAGTGTTGCTGCGGTACGCTTCATCATCGTCTGCGGGGCGGTTGCGATAGTGAAGGAGCTGCCGGGCGTGAGCAAATCTATCAGGCGCTGGCCGCTGATAATCTCCATCCGTTCACTGGCAATACTGACAGATTTTGAACCTGCGCCGGTTTTCCCGGTATGGCAAAACAGACCGCGACAGTTATGACGTTTAAGCAACTTCTCGAACTCCTGTACGTGCTGTAAAGCAATATGGCCGCGATAGCGTTTAGCCTGAATAAGATAGCGATATTTTCCTATTATTACCTGGCCGTCAATGCCTCCATCGCCGGTATAGCGTTTGTTTCTGATGGTTCTGAAGCCATGCGCTTCAAATCCTTCCAGCAACAGTTCTTCAAACACAAAAGGATCAATTTTCCTCAGGTAGTTAATTTTTTGTGGGAAGCCCGGCAACGTCTTTATGCGCTCCAGCACCCGCCGCGCACTTTGCTGCTTCCTTTTGTGTCGTCGGTTGCGTACTGAACGCCGGAAGAATACAACGGCAAACAGTGCGATGGCGCTGCAAGCCCATAGAATAAGGTTTTCTGTAGTGGGGAAGGGGAACATGGTGATAGTGTGCTTTCTGTGGGTAAAGAAAAGGGCGGTTAAACCGCCCTGGTGTTTAGCGACGGCTGTAAACCTGCCACGAAGCGCTGCCTGACTGATTCTGGCAAATCCGCCCGTAAAGTACGGTGCCGGTCGAGTAGCGGGCGCCATTCAGATAGCAATAGCCGCTGGATTGCAGCAGTTCGTTGCGCAGCTTTTCTTCCTGCTTTGATAGCCGGGACTCCGCAGACTGCAAACGAACGGATAATTCGTTAATCTGGCGTTGCTGGTTATTCATCTGGCTCTGCATCGCATTACCTTTATCCTGGCTGACGCAACCAGTTAAGAGAGCTGTACAGGCTAATGCACTTAATATAATTTTTTTCACGTTGGCTCCTTAAATTGAGATTATTCCTAGCCCGCCTATAAGCGAACTTTCCCGTATTTACTTATGATCTGGCTTATCATCGACTGGTTACTTCCACCTTCGCCATTATCCGGGCATTCATTAAGAAAAGCCTTCCTGGCATCCCTCGTGTGGTTGGGTAAAAAGCCGTGCTTGTTCTTTTTAACGATATTGAAGAAAGCAGCTTCAGCACTGTTACACTCGCTTCCGCCGCTATCGCCGGTGAGCTTGCCCGCCATGCACATAATAACTTTGCAGGGATCTTCAGCATGGCTGGCAGGAAGATAAAGCAGACTACCAGCTGCTATCAGAGGGATTAAGAGTTTCTTCATTGTTTTGTCCTTAACAGTTTGTTCAGATATACACCCGCCAGAATGTTGATAACGGTAAGTAATATTAATAATAACGCAGAGTTATAAATAGATTTGTAACCTATATCGCCTGCGATATATTCGACAATAAAAACGAAAATCGTTAACATTGCGAACAACTTGATTAACTTTCCTGTAATTTTCTTAACGATATAAGCAACTGAATAAGAGCCGGATTTGATGATGCTGGCGAGTAACCTGATAGCATGGACACGGAATTTTCTTAAAATGGGCGGAATGGAAAATGCCTTTTTCTTCCTTCTGTCTTTTTGCTTTTCCGCAAAATCAATAACATCGCCCATTTTTATACTCTCCGGTTATATCTTTAGATCATCAAGTGATAAACCACTATCAAGCAGCTCTTTGAGCCATGTTGGTCGGCGGCCAGTCCCGGACCAGGTATTTTCTGCGTTCCTGGGGTCGCGGTATTTTACTTGTCTATGTTCTCTGGGGTTGGCAACGCCCTGCATTTTCATGGCTTCCAGGCTAATGCCAGCGTCCAATTTTGCAGTTAGCCAGGCCGGGCGCTTCCCTATACCAGTCCACGTATTAAAAGGGTTATCCGGGTCACGATACATGGGTTCACCTTTGGGGCGTTTTTCTGATTTCAGGGGAACCAGCATTACCTTCCTTCCTTCAGAGGTTTTCTTTTCGTTTCTTCTTGACACGATCTCATTAGCCCTTATCATAAACATAAGTCGTCGAAATTACAATTACGCGGTGAAACGTAAATGAGTAAACATCCAAAACTTCTGGTTCTCGCTCTGGCCTGCCTTGCTTGTGCTGGCCGTGCCAGTGCTGCGCCTGCCTCAGATGAAGTTGCCAGGCTTGCGCAGAGATGTGCGCCTGATGTTTCACCCTTAACAATGGCGTACATCGTCGGCCATGAGTCCTCAAATGGGCCGTACAGGATCAATATTAACGGTGGTAGTACCCAGTTAAAACAGCAACCACGTACTGAAGCTGAGGCCGTCAGCGTTTCGAAAGTTCTGCTGAAGGATAATAAAAGTTTTGATATGGGCCTTGCACAAATTAACTCAAATAATTTAGTGGGCCTGGGTCTTTCGGTTGACGATATTTTCAAGCCCTGCATCAACCTGCGGGCGAGCCAGACCATCCTTAAAGCCTGTTATGATAGCGCCCTGAAATCCTATCCAGCCGGGCAGGTTGCGCTGAGACACGCGCTTTCCTGCTACAACACCGGCTCACTCATAAACGGGATTTCTAACGGGTATGTCACGAAAGTTATCAACGTGGCGCGTCAATCAACTGATTTGAAAATCCCTACGCTGCTACCTGATGGCCAGACCAGTGAGGACAGCACCGCGACTGAGCCTCAGCAGGCAAAAAGTACGGCCACGCAGTATGACGGTGAACAAGATGTTTTTGGTTCGGGTGATGGCGATGCCTTCAGCCGAAATAATACGGATGCCTTTTTAACCAAACAGGAAACAGCGAAGGGGGAGTGAGGTTATGGATGGAACGTTTGTACCTTGTATTGCAATCACAGATCCTGGAGCTATTTGAAACAGGAAAAGTGAAGGAGGTAACGATAAAACGGGTTTCATTAAAGACGTGGTATCCCGTTTTTCAGATAGACGATGAACAGTTGGGCCAGATCGCATGTTCCATTCGGGTTAACAAAGAGCATGAACTACGAACCTGGGCTGATTTAAGGCTACTGGCAGAGTTTTTGAAAGATAAGTGTGGCGTTGAAGAATGCCGGTTAAATCTGCAATCAACAGAAGATAGTGAGTAAGGAGAAAGTATGACCACGTTGTTTAAGAAGTATGGCCCTGCGGTAGTTATGGGCGTTTTGTCCATTGCCCTGCCGCAAATTGCGCTGGCCGCTGGCACCGATACTGGTGAATCAACCGCTACATCAATCCAGACGTGGTTGAGCACATGGATTCCAATTGGTTGTGCTATTGCGATCATGGTTAGTTGCTTTATGTGGATGCTTCACGTAATCCCAGCCAGCTTTATTCCTCGTATCGTAATCTCGCTGATTGGTATTGGTTCTGCATCATTTCTGGTTTCCCTGACGGGCGTAGGAAGCTGAACAACGCGAAAAGGGGGGACTTTTGTCCCCCAAAGTGAGGACTACAAAGATGTTCGTTGACGGGAAAAGACCGCTTTTCAAAGGTGCGACTCGCTTACCTCGCGCGCTGGGTGTACCACGTAATGTAGCTATGATGATATTCATGATTTCTGCCTCGCTTTTTATGATTATTCATATGTGGGCGATCCTGGTGTTCGTCTTTTTGTGGATTCCTTCAGCTGCATTAACAAAATATGACGACCGCATGTTTCGAATTATGGGCCTGTGGTTGAAAACCAAATTCAGTAATTGGTTTGATTCTCCGTTTAAGCAGTGGGGAGGATCGTCTTATTCCTCTGTTGACTACAAACGTAAGGGTTTAAAATAATGAGAGCTGCCACCGCTACGAAGCCAAAAAAAATTGATGCCTACCGTAAGGAGCCATCAGTAAATAAAAAGTATTTGCCCTATTCTTATCACCTCAATGATTACGTGATTTCGATGGAAAACGGCGATCTGATGGCTTTTTTCAAGCTGGATGGCCGCACACATGACTGCGCATCAGATCGGGAACTGGTCACCTGGCATAAAGACCTTAATACGCTGGTCAAGAGCTTCGGAACAGACCATGTAGAGCTGTGGACGCATGAATATCACCATGAGGCTAAAGAGTACCCGGATGGTGAGTATGACCATTTTTTCCCTGCTTATGTTGATCAATATAACCGTAAGCTGCACGGTGATTCCAAGCAGCTGATTAATGACCTTTATCTGACCGTTATTTACAAACAGGTAGGGGATAAAACACAGAAGTTTCTGGCGAAATTTGAAAAGCCGACTCGTGACGAAATTCAGCGAATGCAGAATGAGGCGCTTGAAGGTCTGGAAGATATTTCTGAACAAATCCTGGAAGCAATGAAGCCGTATGGCATTCAGCAGTTGGGTATCTATTATCGTGACAAACGCGGTGTTGAAATTCCTGCGCCTGATAAAAAAGAACGTGAAGAACTTGCTGAAGTCGATGAATCAGACATTTTTGACGAAGCCATTGTTATCGAACGCAACGAGCCTGAACCTTCGCAGGCTCACGCTTATTCAAAAGCGCTGGAGTTCCTTTATTTCCTCGCAAATATGGAATGGGCCATCGTGCCTGTTTGCCGTGATCGTATCCGTGAGTACATCATGGACAACCGCCCTGTTAGCTCACTGTGGGGGGATGTTGTCCAGATCAGAACGGTAGATCACAACTTCTATACCACCGGCATTGAATTTCGTGAATACGAAGAAGATACAGAGCCAGGCCAGCTTAACATGCTTAAAGAAGCCGATTTTGAATACCTTCTGACGCAGAGTTTTTCTTGCCTCTCTGAATCTTCAGCTAAAACGTTTCTGACGCATCAGGAAAAATCTTTGCAGGAAACGCGCGACCGTGCGCAAAGCCAGCTGGCACAGCTTGGTACCGCGCTCGATATGCTGACGTCCAGAGAGTTCGTGATGGGCTACCATCATGGAACCGTGCATGTCTGGGATAATGACCAAAACGCGGTACAGCGCAAAGCGCGTCGTGTGAAGGTTATGCTAACCGGCTGTGGCGTGGTTGGCGGGACTCTCAGCCTGGCCTCTGAGGCTGCATATTATGCGAGACTGCCTGGCAACCAGAAATGGGCGCCGCGCCCGGTTCCGATAAACTCATGGAACTTCCTGCACTTCAGCCCGTTCCACAATTTTATGCGTGGCAAGCCTGACAATAACCCGTGGGGGCCAGCGCTGACCATGTTCCGCACGATCAGCGGTACGCCACTCTATTTTAATTTCCATGTGACCCCGCTTGAAGAACTTTCCTACGGTAAACGCCCGCTGGGCCATGCGTTAATAACGGGTATGTCGGGGGAAGGTAAAACCACGCTGCTTAACTTCCTGCTGGCGCAGTCAATGAAGTACAACCCGCGGCTTTTTGTTTATGACCGTGACCGCGGTATGGAGCCGTTCATTCGAAGCGTTGGTGGCTACTATAAAGTTCTGCAACAGGGTATGCCGTCCGGGTTTGCCCCGCTTCAGATTGAACCGACCAAACGCAATATTGCCCTCATTAAAAACCTGTTCCGCATTTGTGTGGAAACCACCAATAACGGGCCTATCAGCGCAACGATGGCTACCGAACTGGCTGAAGGCGTTGATGCGGTTATGGGGGAAGGCTCACTTATTCCACGCGAGGCGCGCACCGTTACTATCCTGGACGGGTACGTGAATGAAGTTGTGGAAAATGGCGTATCACTGAAAGGGCTGCTGCGCGAATGGACGCGCGAAGGCCAGTATGGCTGGCTGTTTGACAATGATAAAGACAGCCTGGATCTCAGCGCGAATGATATTTTTGGCTTCGATTTATCCGAGTTTATCGCAGCCAAAGAGGAAGTATCCAGCCCGGCCCGTACTCCGCTCATGATGTACCTTCTGTACCGGGTACGTGACTCCATCGACGGCAAACGCCGCGTCATTCAGTGCTTTGACGAGTTCCACGCCTACCTTGACGATCCGGTTATCGAGCGTGAAGTTAAGCGTGGTATCAAAACTGACCGTAAGAAAGACGCTATCTATGTGTTTGCCACGCAGGAGCCGAACGATGCGCTGTCCAGCCGTATTGGCCGCACGATCATGTCGCAGACCGTCACAAAAATCTGCCTGCGCGATCCGGAAGCTATCCGAGAGGATTATGCCTTCCTTACTGATGCTGAATACGACGCGCTGATGTCGATTACCGAACACTCCAGACAGTTCCTGGTTAAACAAGGGCAACAGTCTGCGATTGCTTCTTTCAATCTCTACCCTCGCAACAGCGACGATATTGATGCAGATATTAAGACAATGGACAACGTTCTTAGCGTGTTGTCCGGTGAACCACAAAATGCCGAAATTGCGCATGAGCTGGTTGAACGGCTCGGTAATGACCCTGAAGTATGGCTCAAAGAATACTGGCGCCTGACGGCTTAACAACGAGGCAAAACACCATGAAAAAAACACTGACGGCAGTATTGCTGACCACCGGCCTGATTCTGGGAGGCGCGCAAAGCGCTTCCGCAGGCATCATCGTGACCAACCCTACTGAACTGGCTAAACAGGTCGAGCAGCTTCAGCAAATGGCGCAGCAGCTGGAGCAGCTTAAAAGCCAGCTGCAAACGCAGAAAAATATGTATGAGTCGATGGCAAAGACAACCAACCTGGGCGATCTGCTGGGGACGTCTACCAGCACGCTGGCAAATAATTTGCCGGACAACTGGAAGGAGATTTACAGCGACGCCATGAACTCCAGTTCTTCCGTCACGCCTTCAGTTAACAGCATGATGGGCCAGTTTAATGCGGAAGTTGACGACATGACGCCCAGCGAAGCAATTACCTACATGAACAAAAAGCTGGCTGAAAAAGGCGCTTATGACCGCGTTATGGCAGAAAAAGCCTACAACAACCAGATGCAGGAACTAACCGATATGCAGGAGCTGACGGAGCAGATTAAAACGACTCCAGACCTGAAATCGATTGCTGACTTACAGGCCCGTATCCAGACGTCACAGGGTGCTATTCAGGGTGAGCAGGCGAAGCTGAATCTGATGAACATGTTGCAGCAGTCACAGGACAAGCTATTACGTGCGCAGAAAGAACGTGCCACCCACAATTTTGTTTTTGGAACCGGCGGGGACGTTACCGCGTCACCTTCAATTAACTGAGGTAATTATGAAAAAACTACTGCTTGTTATCCCTTTCCTCCTGGTGGCCTGCGATGCCTCGCATGACGTGGAGTGGTACAAAAAACATGAGAAAGAGCGCAAGGCAACAATTCAGGAATGCAAGAAAGACGCGGATGAACTTCAGAAACCTGATTGCAAAAACGCGCGCGAAGCCGATCGTCAGCTGTTTGTGTTCGGCAAAAAAGACGGCGAAATCAATTCACCGAAAATTTAGGAGTAAGGAGGCAATATGGCATTCACCCTAGTCGCAGACATTTTCGCAAAAGTAGACGGGGCGATTACGTCAATGGTGAGCGCCAATGTTGCCACCATTATCTCTGATGTAACGCCTCTGATTGCCACCTGTCTGACAATCAAGCTGATGGTTCAGGGGATGTACTCAGCGTTTAATCCGGGGGCGGGCGACAGCCTGAGTTCGCTGATTAAAGAGTATCTTTCCATAGCCCTTATCCTGAGCTTTGCAACGGCGGGCGGCTGGTATCAACAGGAACTGGTCAACGTGGCGCTTCACCTGCCGGATGATTTTGCTGGGATACTGTCTGCCCCTAATAAAGTCGGTGCAAGTGGCGTACCGGCGATTATTGATAGCGGTATTGAAAAAGGTATCAAGATCGTCAACACCGCATGGGAAGCCGCAGACGTGTTTTCATCGAGCGGCCTGGCCGCGTATGCCATTGGCGGCATTATGATGATTGCTACCGTTGTGCTGGGCGGCCTCGGTGCGGGCTTTGTGATCATGGCTAAAATCCTTCTGGCCGTTACGCTTTGTTTTGGCCCGATTGCAATCTTCTGCCTGCTGTGGGGAGCGACAAAAAACATCTTTGCTCGCTGGCTGGCGTCGGTCATTAACTATGGCCTTGTCGTCGTCATTCTTGCGCTCGTGTTTGGTTTCATCATGCAGATGTTCGACAACCTCCTGTCCTCGATGAACTCTGATGCCGCTTACTCATCAATCACTGGTTCTATCTCCGCCTTATTACTGACGGTCATTTCCGTTTTCGTTCTGTTCCAGATTCCGCAAATTGCCGCCAGCTGGGGTAGCGGTATCAGCGCCGGAGTTGCTGACGCCGCACGCTCTACGGGTTCTTCCATGCAGGCGCTTGGCAATATGGGCAGCCACGGCATGTTTGGCGGTAATGCGTTCAGAGGCGGTAACAGTGGCGGCGGCCAGCAATCGGCAGGTGGAGGAAGTGGCAGCAACAGCGGAGGAAGCAGTGGTTCTAATTTAAGTGGTAAGGCAAGGGGCAGTCGAGGGAAGAAGGCTGCATAAAATTAAAACAAAAGTCGTTGAAATTGCAATTTCGACGACTTATTATAATTAGTACGTTCAACAACCGATAATGGATGCCGTAATGCGCAGCTTATTGCTTATGGGAGTTCTTCTGATTAGCGCCTGTTCCAGCGGGCATAAACCGCCACCGGAGCCGGACTGGAGCAACACCGTTCCAGTAAACAAAACAATCCCGGTTGATACGCAAGGTGGTGCAAATGAAAGCTAATAAAAAAACAGGGCTTACACGTGAAGCCATTAAAGAGTTCAACGAAAGCCGTAAAGGGCTTGAAGTTGATCTGATGGATGAAGTGCTGAAGTCCCGGCGTACCGCCTGGATGGTTGCCACCGGTTCAGCGGTGGTAACTGTTTTTGCACTCTCTTTAGTTGGTTACGTGGTGCATAAGTACAGCCAGCCAATCCCCGCACATCTGCTAACGCTCAACGAGGCCACTCACGAAGTACAGCAGGTCAAGCTGACCCGCGACCAGACCTCTTATGGTGACGAAATTGATAAGTTCTGGCTGACACAATATGTCATTCACCGTGAGAGCTATGACTTCTATTCAGTTCAGGTCGACTATACGGCCGTTGGCTTAATGTCCACGCCGAACGTGGCAGAGTCTTACCAGAGCAAGTTCAAGGGCCGCAACGGTCTTGATAAGGTTCTGGGCGACAGTGAAACGACCCGCGTGAAGATTAACTCTGTGATCCTCGATAAACCGCACGGCGTAGCAACGATACGCTTTACTACGGTTCGCCGCGTGCGCAGCAATCCCGTTGATGATCAGCCGCAGCGCTGGATTGCCATTATGGGGTATGAATATAAATCGCTGGCGATGAATGCTGAGCAGCGTTATGTCAACCCGCTGGGTTTCCGCGTGACGAGTTATCGCGTCAACCCGGAAGTTAACTGAGGGCTGCCCCATGAAAAAACTACTTCTTTCAGCAGTCGTTTTGTCAGTCCTGGGAGGCGCGGCCACTAACGTTATGGCGCTTGAGGTTGGCCGCAATTCTCCTTATGACTATCGCATTAAAAGCGTTGTTTATAACCCTGTTAATGTGGTCAAAATTGACGCTATCGCCGGTGTGGCTACCCACATTGTTGTCGCGCCTGACGAAACCTATATCACTCATGCTTTTGGCGATTCTGAAAGCTGGACGTTTGCGCACAAAATGAACCATTTTTTTGTGAAGCCGAAACAGGCCATGAGTGATACCAACCTGGTGATCGTCACCGATAAGCGCACCTATAACATCGTCCTCCATTTCATCGGTGAAGAAACGAAGAAAAATGCAGACGGTACGGTATCAAAATCCTTTATTGAAACGCCGTGGGCTGTGCGCCAGGCCGTTCTTCAGCTGACCTATGAATATCCGTTTGAGCAGCAGGAAAAAGCCAAAAGCGCGGCTGATAAAAAACGCATTACGCAGAAGCTGAAGCAGACGGCTTTTGCGGGGGCGAAGAACTATCAGTACGTAATGAGCGAACAGCCTGAAATGCGCAGCATCCAGCCGGTTCACGTCTGGGATAACTACCGCTTTACCCGGTTTGAGTTTCCGGCCAATGCGGAGTTACCGCAAGTCTACATGATCTCGGCCAGTGGCAAAGAAACGCTGCCTAACTCTCATGTTGTGGGTGAGAACCGCAACATCATCGAGGTGGAAACCGTCGCTAAAGAGTGGCGTATTCGTCTGGGCGATAAAGTCGTTGGCGTTCGTAATAATAATTTCGCGCCGGGCGCCGGTGCGGTAGCAACCGGTACGGCTTCCCCGGATGTGCGCAGGGTTCAAATTGGGGAGGATAACTGATGGCCCGTAAAAGTGTCGATGTAGATCAGGAACTCGATGAAAACACCGGAGACGGTGAATTTGAAAGCGAGCGTGGCGGATTTAATGGCAGTAACCGCCGTTCGGCTCCTGGTATGAAAGCCTTTGTCATACTGATGGCGCTGCTTGCTTTGGTATTCATCGGGATTACGGTCATGGGTAAAATTCGCGCCCCGGCTAAAGCTGAAGCTGATAAAGACGGTGGTAAAGCGCAACAGGCCAATACACTGCCAAACTACAGCTTTAACAGCGATCCTGATGTTAATAAACCTGCAACTGCGCAGAATAGCGCCACTGATGCCCGTGCTGTGCAGGCTGCCGCACAGGCAGATGCAGATGCGGGCAGCAGCAATACCGGCGCGCGTACCTCTAATAAGCGTAAAGAACCTTCGCCTGAAGAACTGGCTATGCAGCGTCGTCTGGGCGGCGAGCTGGCCCAGACTAATCAGGCGGCTACAAGCAATAGTCCCGGAGTGCAGCCCCAGGACAACGAAACAAGCGAAGGTAGTTCAGCACTCGCTAAAAACCTGACTCCTGCAAGGCTGAAGGCTAGCCGCGCTGGAGTCATGGCTAATCCCAGCCTGACTGTTCCGAAAGGCAAAATGATCCCCTGTGGTACCGGCACCGAGCTGGATACCACTGTTCCGGGTCAGGTTTCCTGCCGGGTTTCACAGGACGTTTACTCAGCTGATGGACTCGTTAGGCTGATTGATAAAGGCTCATGGGTTGACGGGCAGATTACCGGTGGTATCAAAGACGGCCAGGCGCGCGTGTTTGTTCTCTGGGAGCGTATCCGCAATGACCAGGACGGAACAATCGTTAATATTGACAGTGCCGGAACGAACTCACTCGGCAGCGCGGGGATTCCGGGCCAGGTGGATACCCATATGTGGGAGCGTCTGCGTGGTGCGATCATGATTTCGTTGTTCTCTGACACCTTAACGGCGCTGGTTAACCAGACGCAGAGTAATAACATTCAGTACAACAGTACAGAAAACAGCGGTGAGCAGCTGGCGTCTGAAGCACTCCGCTCTTACATGTCTATCCCCCCTACCCTCTACGATCAGCAGGGTGATGCGGTGAGCATTTTTGTTGCCCGCGACCTCGATTTCAGCGGCGTTTATACGCTCGCAGACAACTAAAAAAGTGGGCGCTTAGCGCCCGCTTTTCTTCAGGAGTAATCATGACTGATGCAGCTTTCTATCAACTTGGCCCACTGCGCGAGTATTTAGAAGATCCTACTGTTTTTGAAATTCGCATTAACTGCTTTCAGGAAGTTATCTGTGATACGTTCAGCGGCCGCAGGGTTGTGCAGAACGCGGCAATTACGGCAGATTTTATTAGGAACCTTGCTAAATCGTTGGTGAGCAGCAACAAGCTGACCATGCAGGCCATTAATGACGTGATCCTGCCTGGCGGGATCAGGGGCGTTATCTGTCTGCCCCCTGCGGTGATTGACGGTACAACGGCCGTAGCGTTTCGTAAGGATTTGGCGGCCGATAAAAATCTGGAGCAGCTGACCCGCGAGGGGATTTTCAGTGACTGCCGGAAGATTACCGGCAGCAAGCAAAGCCTAACGGATGATGATTTTTTCCTTAAAGAGCTGCACAGCAGCGAAAAATGGCCCGCATTCCTGCAAACCGCCGTTGAGAAGAAACGCACTATCGTGATCTGCGGTGAAACCGGGTCGGGGAAAACGGTACTCACGCGCGCGCTGTTAAAATCGCTACATAAAGACGAGCGTGTAATTATTTTAGAGGACGTTCACGAAGTCACGGTCGATCACGTTGTAGAAGCCGTTTATATGATGTACGGCGATGCAGGAAAGATCGGCCGCGTCAGCGCCACTGATGCCCTGCGAGCCTGTATGCGTCTGACACCGGGCCGTATCATCATGACTGAGCTTAGGGATGATGCTGCGTGGGATTATCTTAAAGCACTTAATACCGGCCATCCAGGCGGTGTTATGTCAACGCACGCTAACTCTGCGCGCGATGCCTTTAACCGTATTGGGCTGCTTATCAAGGCGACCCCTATCGGCCGTATGCTCGATATGAGCGATATTATGCGAATGCTCTACTCCACCATTGACGTTGTGGTGCATATGGAAAAGCGGAAAATCAAAGAAATTTATTTTGACCCTGAATATAAAATGCAGTGTGTGAACGGGAGCCTGTAATGAAAAACTTAGCAACCTGGCTTCTGGCCGCAGCATTTACGACAGCCGCCCTGCCCGCCTTTGCGGTGGAACCATCCGTTCAGGTTGGCTACTCGCCTGAAGGAAGCGCCCGCGTTCTCGTCCTGAGCGCCATTGACTCCGCAAAAACCTCGATACGGATGATGGCTTATTCTTTTACCGCCCCGGATATTATGAAAGCACTGGTAGCAGCCAAAAAACGGGGAGTTGATGTGAAAATCGTAATTGATGAAAGGGGCAATACGGGGCGCGCCAGCATTGCGGCCATGAACTACATAGCGAACAGCGGCATCCCTTTGCGTACTGACAGTGATTTCCCTATCCAGCATGACAAGGTGATCATCGTGGATAATGTGACCGTTGAAACTGGCAGCTTTAATTTCACCAAAGCGGCCGAAACGAAAAACTCGGAGAATGCGGTGGTGATCTGGAACATGCCTAAGCTCGCTGAATCATTCCTCGAACACTGGCAAGACCGCTGGAATCGGGGGAGAGACTACCGTTCCAGCTACTGAATACTGACCGCCAAAAGGCGGTTTTTTTGTTCAAAGAAACTGATCTCAGTATCGCGCCCGGGGCAGCTGGCCAACGTCGCCGGCATCGCGCCGGCAAAAATCGAAAAACAGAAATATCAGCAAGATAGCTTAAACAGGTGTCGGGAAATTTCGTTGAGATATTTTGAAGGAATCACAGTGTAAGCAGGCGCTTTTTCAGGGAGGCGCGTTCTTGCGGGTTGCGTCCCTTGTGATTGGCGATGCGATCCGCCGTGGCGGCCTGGCGCTTGACGGGCCAGTAGGAGCGGCCATCCTTGCCCATCGACCAGACGCTGCTGGCCTGGTTTTCCAGCAGGGGCAGATGGGCGCTCAGGGCTTCGGGCGACGCGCTGGTCAGCGCCGTGCGCTCACGGGTGCGCCAGCGCTGATGCCAGAGCTTCTTGTCCTCGCGCTCGCTGCCGCAGGTCGTGTGCCCGACGATGGGTGTTTTGCGGCGGCTGCGGCTCATAACGTAGTGGTCTCCAAGAACATTCAGGACTGATCCCAGGCGTCGATGGTCAAGACCTGATCGGCAGGACAGGCGGCTACGCGGTCGGGAACTGGATGGTGTTCAGTCTCATGCCGACCCCATTCGATTGATCGCGTCGCTTGCGGCACGCTGCGACGCAAGGAGGTTTGCGACCTGGTTTAGCAGCCGTGTCCGCTGCATGTCTGTTACCTATCTCCCCGACCGCTCATTGGACCAACTCCAGAGATTGGGCTCTATCGCTCAGCCAATACGAAACCGGCATTGGCTGATGCCACAACCGAGACTAACACAAATGGCTCGGTACCTGTATTTCGCGCCCCGTGCACTTGGCCCGGTCTTGCCACGGCTATCTCACCTTCCCTGAGGGCACGAACAATCCCATTGCCCTGAAAGTAATCAGCCATTCCCGACAAAACAGTCCACGTGTCTTGGCCGTGAGGATGAATGTGAGCCGCAATTTCCTGCCCGGGATGGACATGCCAAACCACGATAATTGAGTCTCGGGTTTCAAGCACAACGGAACGAATAGGCTCGCCTTCGGACGGCTGAACATACTCGGCTACAGAAAATATTCTCGATTCAACAGTCATCGGAGATCCCTCTTTCACAGTTGTCGTTACGGTCTTCATCGTCGGCATCCTGACGCACGGCGGGCAATTGCTGGAGCAACGCCGGCAGCCATTCCTGTACCGTCTCCCACACCACATCGAGGTTGATGTCGAAATAGCCGTGAGCCATGCGATTACGCATATTGCGCATGCTGCGCCACGGCACGTCGGCATGCGCCTGGGTGAACTCGACGTAGCCATCCATCACCTTTGTGGCCGCCTCGCCGATGACGATCAGGCTCATGATGACGGCCTGCTGGGTGCGCTTGTCGGCCAAGAAGTCGTCCTTGGCCATCCCTTCCACGAAGCTGCGCGCATCGGTTGCGGCCTGCTGAATGTGGTCGAGGTAATCGGGCAGGCGGTTCTCGCTCATATCGGTTGCGCCTCCGCGAGCACCTTGGCCCGGAACTTCGGCGGCAGGTCGCCGGGAGTCAGCAGATCGACGTCAACGCCGAGCAGCGATTTCAGTTCTTCTTCCAAATCGCCCAAGTCCAACAACGTGGCACCGGGCAGCGCATCGACCAACAGGTCGAGGTCGCTGCCATCCCGGTCGGTGCCATGCAGCACCGAGCCGAAGACGCGCGGGTTCGCGGCGCGAAAGCGGCCTACCGCTTCACGCACTGCGCTTCGCTTCATGTCAAGCACAACAGACGGTCGCATGCGCATCCTTTCTTATCGAAACTCGTTGAGATGATATGCAATCAAGAATAGAATTTCAAGAAGAAGGAAACCGCATGCCCCGCCGTTCGATCCTCTCCGCCGCCGAGCGCGAAAGCCTGCTGGCGTTGCCGGACACCAAGGATGAGTTGATCCGTCACTACACGTTCAGCGAAAGCGACCTCTCCATCATCCGGCAGCGGCGCGGCCCGGCCAATCGGCTGGGCTTCGCGGTGCAGCTCTGCTACCTGCGCTTTCCCGGCGTCATCCTTGGCGCTGATGAGCCACCGTTCCCGCCATTGCTGAGACTGGTCGCCAACCAGCTCAAGGTCGGCATCGAAAGCTGGGACGAGTACGGGCAGCGTGAGCAGACCCGACGCGAGCACCTGGTCGAGCTGCAAACGGTGTTCGGCTTCCAGCCGTTCACGATTGGCCACTACCGGCAGGCTGTCCAGTTGCTGACCGAGCTGGCCATGCAAACCGACAAGGGCATCGTGCTGGCCAGAGCCTTGATCGAGCACCTGCGGCGGCAGTCGGTCATTGTGCCCGCCCTCAACGCCGTCGAGCGGGCGAGCGCCGAAGCGATTACCCGCGCCAACCGGCGTCTCTACGACGCCTTGGCTGAGCCGCTGACGGACGTGCATCGCCGTCGCCTCGACGATCTGCTCAAGCGCCGCGACAACGGCAAGACGACGTGGCTGGCCTGGCTGCGGCAATCCCCGGTCAAACCGAACTCGCGGCACATGCTGGAACACATCGAACGCCTCAAGGCGTGGCAGGCGCTCGACCTGCCCTCCGGCATCGAGCGGCTGGTTCACCAGAACCGGCTGCTCAAGATCGCCCGCGAGGGCGGCCAGATGACGCCCGCCGACCTGGCGAAGTTCGAGCCGCAGCGGCGTTACGCGACCCTGGTGGCGCTCGCCATCGAGGGCATGGCCACCGTCACCGACGAAATCATCGACCTGCATGACCGCATCCTGGGCAAGCTGTTCAATGCCGCCAAGAACAAGCATCAGCAGCAGTTCCAGGCATCCGGCAAGGCGATCAATGCCAAGGTGCGGCTGTTCGGGCGCATCGGCCAGGCGCTGATCGAGGCCAAGCAAGCGGGCCGCGATCCGTTCGCCGCCATCGAGGCCGTCATGTCCTGGGATGCTTTCGCCGAGAGCGTCACCGAAGCGCAGCGGCTCGCGCAACCCGAGGACTTCGATTTCCTGCACCGCATCGGCGAGAGCTACGCCACGCTGCGCCGCTACGCGCCGGAATTTCTCGACGTGCTCAAGTTGCGGGCCGCGCCCGCCGCCAAGGACGTACTCGACGCCATCGAGGTGCTGCGCAGCATGAACAGCGACAACGCCCGCAAGGTGCCCACCGACGCGCCGACCGAGTTCATCAAGCCGCGCTGGCAGAAGCTGGTGATGACCGACACCGGCATCGACCGGCGCTACTACGAACTGTGCGCGCTGTCGGAGCTGAAGAACGCGCTGCGCTCCGGCGACATCTGGGTGCAAGGCTCGCGCCAGTTCAAGGACTTCGAGGACTACCTGGTGCCGCCCGCGAAATTCGCCAGCCTCAAGCAGGCCAGCGAATTGCCGCTGGCCGTGGCCACCGATTGCGACCAGTACCTGCATGACCGGCTGACGCTGCTGGAAACGCAGCTCGCCACCGTCAACCGCATGGCGCTGGCCAACGAGCTGCCGGACGCCATCATCACGGAGTCGGGCCTGAAGATCACGCCGCTCGATGCGGCGGTGCCCGATACCGCACAGGCCCTGATCGACCAGACGGCGATGATCCTACCGCACGTCAAGATCACCGAATTGCTGCTGGAGGTAGACGAATGGACGGGCTTCACCCGGCACTTCGCCCACCTGAAGTCAGGCGACCTGGCCAAGGACAAAAACCTGTTGCTGACCACGATCCTCGCCGACGCGATCAACCTGGGCCTGACCAAGATGGCGGAATCGTGCCCCGGCACGACCTACGCCAAGCTGGCCTGGCTGCAAGCCTGGCACATCCGCGACGAAACCTACGGGGCGGCACTGGCCGAGCTGGTCAACGCGCAGTTCCGACATCCCTTCGCCGAGCATTGGGGCGACGGCACCACGTCATCGTCGGACGGCCAGAACTTCCGCACCGGCAGCAAGGCCGAGAGCACCGGCCACATCAATCCGAAATACGGCAGCAGCCCAGGGCGGACGTTCTACACCCATATCTCCGACCAGTACGCGCCGTTCCACACCAAGGTCGTGAACGTCGGCGTGCGCGACTCGACCTACGTGCTCGACGGCCTGCTGTATCACGAATCCGACCTGCGGATCGAGGAGCACTACACCGACACGGCAGGGTTCACGGACCACGTCTTCGCGTTGATGCACCTGCTGGGCTTCCGCTTCGCCCCGCGCATTCGTGACCTGGGCGACACCAAGCTCTACATCCCGAAGGGCGATGCCACCTACGAGGCGTTGAAACCGATGATCGGCGGCACGCTCAACATCAAGCACGTCCGCGCCCATTGGGATGAAATCCTGCGGATGGCCACCTCGATCAAGCAGGGCACGGCGACGGCCTCGCTGATGCTCAGGAAGCTTGGCAGCTACCCGCGCCAGAACGGCCTGGCCGTCGCCCTGCGTGAGCTGGGACGCATCGAGCGCACACTGTTCATCCTGGACTGGCTGCAAAGCGTCGAGCTGCGCCGCCGCGTGCATGCCGGGCTGAACAAAGGCGAGGCGCGCAACGCGCTGGCCCGCGCCGTGTTCTTCAACCGCCTGGGGGAAATCCGCGACCGCAGCTTCGAGCAGCAGCGCTACCGGGCCAGCGGCCTCAACCTGGTGACGGCGGCCATCGTGCTATGGAACACGGTCTATCTGGAGCGGGCCGCGAACGCCTTGCGTGGCCACGGTCAAGCCGTCGATGACGGCCTGTTGCAGTACCTGTCGCCGCTCGGCTGGGAGCACATCAACCTGACCGGCGATTACCTCTGGCGCAGCAGCGCCAAGATCGGCGCGGGCAAGTTCAGGCCGCTACGGCCGCTGCAACCGGCTTAGCGTGCTTTATTTTCCGTTTTCTGAGACGACCCCAAAAAAGGCGGCTGTACGGTAGTCACTGACTCTCTCGCAGATCTTCCCGCTCATGTACCAGTAATACCCGTCAGTGCTGACAATATCGAGCAAATACCGCATATCATAAACCGTATCGGGTATTACCTCACCCTCACCGGCCAGAACGCCGCTGGCAATAGAATGGTTCCCTCCTCGTACAAAGCCTATCCGCCAGGGCAACCACAAAGTAACGCGGTGGTTAATATCCTGTACCCACGGATTGCCCTTAGCGCTGCCTATATCGGCTAAAGCACTCCGGTAGCTTGATTCACCCCACGGCCACGGCAGGATCTTGGCCGTCGCAAGCGCCAGGGGAAAATCTTCAGCTGCAAGCCTGAGTGATTTCATGTGCGTGTAATCCATCGCCCAGATGATTTTTGTGAAGAAGAACTCGCGCTCGTTCATGTCCGGGCGCGCGTCCTGGCCCTCCGTGCCAACGGCCAGCAAGTAATCGGCCTGAATTGGCAGTATCAGCGCGCGTAGTAAGTCATGGATCGCCGGTTGCGGCAGTCTGCGCGCCAGATTAATTACCCGGTCGAACTTCAGTTTATCCTGCTTGCGCTTGTCGGTCTGCTCCATCAGATTTCATGGCCCCCTTCTTCATGCTCATGCTCATGGGTGTGTTCTTTTCCGGTATGGCTCTGTTCCGCCTGAGACGTCTGCGGCATGGCGTAATCGTCGTAAATGCTGCTGTCAAAGTCGTAGTCTGATGCTTCGGCATAATGCTCGTAATCGGCATACTCCTGCGCGCTCCACTGCTGATCGTCGGCAGCAGCATAATCATGGGCCAGCTCTGCATCATTTTGCTGTGCTTCATGACGCCGCAGGCCAACGGAATCATCCATAGGGTTCTGCTTAAGATGAAAGGCGTCCTCTGCGTTGCTCACCGGCTGATAATCAGTGCCGGTTGTCATGTTATGTTCATCGGGTTTCTGGTTAAACGCCATGCTTTCCCCCGTGGCTTCTGGCAGACCTTTTTCAGCTGATCGGGTTTCTAAACTGGTATCGCGGCCAATATCCTTAAACCTGGCCTCAAGCCCAAAGAAACGGTCAATTTCTGCGGCCGTGGTTTTCGGGCTGTCGCGGCTCACGCTCGATGCCAAAGATTTTTTATCGTCGGTAAAAATTTCCACCTCATGACGCGCACGCGAAATACCAACATAAAAAACGTCCTTAGAAGTGGTAAGCGATTTGGTATCTATGTTGAACAACACGCGATCACAGGTAAGCCCTTGGGATTTGTGGACGGTGGTTGCATAAGCATAGGAAAGATAAGAAGCCTGTTTTTTGTCCAGCTCAACCGTGCGCCCTTTTTTGTCCTCAAGCGTCAGTTTTTCACCCTCCACGGTTTTCACCGTGAAGCGGTCGCCGTTGGCAACGTCCAGCGTTTTATCGTTACGCGTTACCATAACCTTATCGCCCGGCGCCAGTTCGGCGCTGACTGCCTGGTATACAGACAGCTTGGTGTGTGTACGCGGGCTGAAAGCGATCTGCTCACCGCTGCTGCTTTCAACCGTCAATTTGTTGCCCGGCCCGGTATCAAGAACCTGGTAAGACTCGCCCCGCTTCATACCATTTTTGTAATCCTGTTCGGGGATAATGATTTGCCCTTTACTGAAATAACGGCTGTCGCGGCGTTCCGCCTGTGTCGAATCCACGCGGTCAAGTAGCGTGAACGTTTCGCCGGTTCCGGCAAGCCCCAGATTGCCCCGGATGTAGTCATTGAGGGTTTTGCGTGAGGCGTTCGTACCAGAGATTATCAGGGTGGCATCCTGTTGTTCTGAGGACAGAGACAGGTAGCGATCGGCAAGTTGAGCGAGTCGGGGCGCTTCTTCCTTCAGTTCGTTCACGCCGGTGATATTTTTCAGGGCGCGCGCGGCATTACCTTCAGCGGCATACTTAACCGCCTCAAGCAAAACTTCATTCTTCTGTCGCTGAATGTCTTTCATGTAGCTGGTCTGCATATCTGCTTTAATCAGCTGCTCAAAAGGCTTACCGGCTTCTACCGCTTTCGTCTGTGACGTATCCCCCAGGAATACCGCGCGAGCGTTATGCTTCTCGATCACCTCCATCAGCTGTTTCATCTGTCGGGCGGGTATAACCCCGGCTTCATCAATGAATACGACTGATTTTTCATCCAGCTTTTTATCCTTCGCTTTGAGGAAAGCGGCAACGGTGCGGGCCGGTAATCCATCATCTTCAAGCGCTTTTTTCTGTGTCCCATAGGGGGCCAGCGCCGTGACCTTCAGCCCTTGTGACTCCAGCAGCTCTTTAGCGGCCATCGTCATATAGCTTTTACCGGTACCGGCGTAACCATGTGCGGCCACAAACCGATCTTTGCTCGTCACAATTTCTGTAACCGCGCGCATCTGCTCCTTCTTGAGGGTTTTCCCGGCAAGCAGCTGGCCTGCAATCTCTGCGGTCAGCTGTCGCGGCATCTGCCCCCGGCCGCGTGATTCGATAGTCAGAATGGAACGCTCAAGGCGAATACCCTCCACGGTAGTGACGCGGTGGCTGGTCTTTTTAAGCCTGCCGTTTTTAATACCATCATCTACCGCAAAACGGGCTTTATCCGCACGCATCCCGCTATTCGTCAGCGAGTCGATCCACTCTTTGCGCGTCAGAGTTTCGGCCATAACTGAAGCACCGACCTTCAGAGTTGATTGATACCGGGCTTCGCCCTCGATGATGGCGCCCTTCTGTACCGCCTTCAGGTACGCTTTTTCAACATCGGCTATTGTGGCATGGCCCAGCACCTGCTTATTAGCGATTTGAATCAGCTTCTGGCGTTCAAAGCTGGCATCGCGCTCTGACAGCGACTTAACTGCAAACTGGATAGCCCGGTCAGCTTTAACCTCCGGGCTGGTAAAATCCGGGGCCATGTTGCGCGCTATATCAGCCTCCAGAGGTTTACCGTGTCCCTGCCATTCACGGTTATCAAAATCAATGCCGAGCGTTTTGGCGCGGCTGGCCCATTCCTGGTGAATTTCTTCACGGGAATGCTCTGTTTTCTTTTCACGCGTAGCCATCGAGACGCGGCTTTTCGTCTGAGCATCGGCGGTTTCCCGCGTCAGACCCATTGCAGCGAGTCCCTTTTCAATTTGCTCCGACCGGCGGGAAAAAGCGCGAATCTGTTCATCTGAAAAATGGGCCATATCGAACGTGTTATTTTTGCTGTTGTAACGCAGCTCATAACCGGCTTTGGTCAACTCCAACGCCAGCTCCTGTTTGTAAACATCGCCCAGGTGCATTTTGTTACGCATCAGCTCATCATTTTTGAGCGCGCGCCACTGGCCGTCCTCGCGCTGGGTCATGTTCATGACAAAAGCGTGTGTGTGCAAATCAGGATCTAGCGCCCTGGAAGTTTCGTGGCGGAAAGTAGCGACGACAAGGTTATTGGTATTCTGGGTTACTGATTTCCCCTGGCGAGTCGTCCGGGCCTGCGCGAGTTTTTCAGCTTCACGCACAGCAGCGGCAACAGCTTTTTCATGAGCCTCGATAATGGTTTTATCGCCGTGTATCAGCGCCTGCATGGATACCCCTTTAGGCGCTGAAAACGTCAGGTCGTAGCCCAGACGCTCTTTTTTGGCATCACCCACGTGTCGCTGCATATGCGTGAAGGTATCTATCTCTCCGACAAGCAGCTCTTTAAACCGGGCTGATTCAACGTCCCCGGATAAGCCGAGGGCTTCAGCTCCGGTTCCCTGCCAGGACGTGAATGATGAATCCTTACTGTAGTAATCATCCTTTGCATCAGAGTAGTAGCCCACAACGCTAGTGACGTTCTGGCGGGTAATCGTGGTTATATCAAGCATCAGATCTCCCTCAGTTCAATGCCAGGAACAGGGTTTTTGCGATGGTATTTAACGTGTTTAGCCTTGAACTTAGCGACGGGCATATCACCAGGCAACGCCAGATAGCCGGTGAGGTTTGGCAACATTGATATTTCGGTAGGCGTTACGGCACGAACAACTTTAACGTCGCGGCGTTTACGGACAATCCAGGGCTTCTGAGGATCGGATTCTTTACGCTCAACTTCGCCTTCTATCTCACCGAGTGAGCGCGACATTTGATCCAACGTTTCATCACCGAGACGGCTGCCGCCCAGCACGATGTTAGAACGCATGTTAGCCAGAATTGTCTGAGCCATATCCCGACCATAAACCTTAACCAGCTGAGAATAGGTTTGATAGCCAGCATAAACACACAGACCGCTTTTACGCCCTTTGGTCAGTGCATCGTTGAGGTTTGGCAGAAACTGGAGTGATTCCAGCTCGTCAATAAATACATTAATGCGGCTTTCTTTTTCACCCATACCCAGCACGATAGAAAAAATCGAATCCAGCCAGCAGGAAATTAGCGGATTAAGTGACCTTTTCATTTCTTCCTGCCAGGTGATAAACAGGGTTCCCGGCTTTCCATCATCAAGCCAGTCACGCAGGGAAAAATTACCTTCCGGCATTTTCAAATGTGGGGCAAGATTCTTACTGAGAACAAATCGCGCGCTTCCAACTGCTTTTTCAGACCCGGAAAAAATAGCTTCGGCAGGCGTCCCCATTAAAAATTCTTTTAATTTTTTCTGGTCAACGTTACAGGCCCAGTGAATAACTTCTTCCATAGTTACTGTGCTGTATAGGCTGTGAAGTTTTTTCGAAACTTCACTAAAAATAAGACGGCCATAGCCGAACCATTCTTCAGTAGCCATATCAGGGCTTTCCTGAACAATAGAGTTCACTAAACGCTCGTAATCATATGAACGGCGAATTTCATTGAAAAACACCCAGCCTTCAGTGCGTTTATCATAGGCGTTTAAAATAACATCGCCGGGACGATAGAAATTCTTTAAGAACCCCCCATTTGGATCTAAAGCAATATTTTTGCCGCCTCTAATGATGCTCTTAAATAACAGTTCATTGAAAATTGTGGTTTTACCAGTACCGGTTGTACCGGCAATCGAAAAATGCAAGTTCTCAGCGTATGTAGGTATGGGGATATTAGCCACGGTTAACTGGTTGACACCTCTTTCGCGTGTTTTATCAGCGAGTGTTCTGGCGCGAACAAGCTCTGTACCACGATAAATCTTTTTGAATCTTTCGCCTTTAAACACGCGTGATTTATCATAAATGATAAAAGCGATCAGACCGCCAACACCAATAAACCAGCCAGCAATTAAAGCTGACCATAAAGGCCATAGCGAAAAAGTATTCTTAACCAGATACGGAATCAGGTATTTAGCCGTGGATGGATCAATACCGTAGGTAAATTTTGCAACTAGAAACCATACCATCACTGGAGGCAAAGTAATTGCAAATAAAAATGCTAAGCCTCTTTCTCTATCGTCCATTTCAGCGCTCCTTTTTTGGTTCCCAGACTTTGTAGCCGTTACGTTCAACCTCTGCTTTTGCCGCTTTGGTTTTGCCCGGTTCTGCTATCGAGCGCAGGAGGATTAGCGTTTCAATAGCGAGTGATTCATGCAACATCATCTGTCCTGCCGGTGGGAATTTTACGCCAGATAGCGTTTCGGTTATTGCCTTCAGCTCATCGCGCAGTGGGCCAAAATCCGCATCTGAAGCACGGTCAAAAAGATAATCCAGTTTGCGATTTACGTCGCTCAGCCGGTCGGCAACTATTTTCAACCCGGACTCCCGATCACCTGGGCCAGCTTCAATGCAGCGCCGCAGATAATCTGACCGATTACCTCCTGAAACCAGGTCTATATAGGCCAAAAGTTCATCTGATACTTTTGCGGTTATTATTGGCATTCAGTCCTCACATTGTGCATTTCTTAAACAAAAAATTGGGATCTAACAAGCTGAAATCTTAGTATTACCAAAGTAATAAAGCAAACTCATTATAAAACAATGGGTTATTGGGTGTTTTTAATACCTAATTATTACCGAATATTGACGCTATTTATTTTTTTATCTTTTAAATCAGTACGATAGCGTGATTTATCGCGCTGCGTTAGGTGTATAGCAGGTTAAGGGATAAAAAATCATCTTTTTTGGTAGGAGCGATCTCCGTAGGTTAAGGGTCATTTGGCTAAAAAGCGTCCTATTCTTTGATGGTCATGCTTGCATGACCATCTGAGCAACCAAAAACTACAGATAAACTACAGATAAACTACAGATAAACTACAAAAAACGATTTACCTTAGCGTTGTCAGACTACTAATAGACTACAAGGAAACTACAAAGAAACTACAAAGAAACTACTAAAACCGTGGCAGACTACTAATAGACTACAAGAAAACTACAAATAAACTACAAAACTGGATTGACCCCTTCTTACGAGTGTTGTAGAGTCATCTTCATACAACGGAGGGGGTTATGAATAAACCAGCAGATCTGAAACCCCGCAACTTATCGGCTGCTGTCAGATTGCGCCTAAATGAAATCGAGAACTGGCTGGACAGAGGGCTAACGCGGCATGAAATTGCTGAAATCCTCGACAGCGAATACAGCTTTTCGGTAACAGCCAAAGGGCTTGAGATGGCACTGTATAGAACGCGGCAAAACCGAAAAAATGTATTGCACAATACACATGATAAGAGTAGCGCGAAGGGTGCAGCGGAAAGTGTATTGCACAATACACAACCGTCTGAGCCTGAAGCGCAGGAAAGTGAAAAAGCAGAGAGTCCCGGCATTATTGATAAAGAGTTCTTCAATAAAATCGGTGAGGATTTCAACCCTAAGAAGTTCAACAAAAAATTCTGAGGTGATTTATGAAAGTAGCGGTAATTAATTACAGTGGCAGTGTTGGTAAAACATTAATTTCATCTTACCTGTTAGCCCCGCGCCTGACTGGTGCAAAGTTCTATGCGGTAGAGACTATCAACCAGTCTGCTTCCGATCTGGGTATTGAAAATGTGACCAGTTTTAAAGGTGACGACTTCTCACGTTTGATTGAGGATATTGTTTTTGAAGATGCAGGCATTATTGATATTGGCGCGTCAAACGTTGAAGCGTTCCTGATGGCTATGTCTCGCTTTGACAGTGGCGCGAACGAATTTGATAAATATGTAATCCCGGTGACGCCGGATAATAAGGCGATTGATGAAAGCCTGAAAACGGCACACACGTTAAGTAAAGCGGGCGTGAGCAGCAAGAAAATTATCTTTGTTCCAAACCGTATTAGTCCAGACAGTGAAGTAGAAGATGTGCTGGCGCCGGTGTTTGAGTTTGTCAAAGAAACGAAGATTGGCAAAATAAGCAAGAAGGCTGTTATTTATAACAGTGAGGTTTTCGAATATCTGGCGTTTCACCGTATCTCATTCGAAGTATTGACCGCTGAAGATCCAGAAGAATTCAAATCCCGTGCAAAACAAACAACCGATGCTGACGAGCGCAAAAAACTGGCACGCCGTTATACATACATGAAACAGGCGATTCCGGTAAAAGCTAATCTCGATAAAGCATATGCGGCTTTAATGGGAGAATAAAATGGAAAAGCAGCCGGATAAATTAGAAGTTCTGATGGACTGGTTTTTAGGTGACGCGAAGGAAATCACCGCAACTCAGAAAGAAATGACGCAGAAACTTTCTGAGCTTTCGGAAAAGCTGGCAAAAGACACCGAAAGTTTAGGAGAGACGGCAGACTCTTTTAAACGGGCTTTAGTAGAAAACCAGCGTTCAATTAGCCTGGCAATTAGTGATGATGCTAAGGCGCGCGAGGAATTTCTAACTAAATTCCGCCGCGCGCAGGCGTCCAGTGCTGAGACGTTTACCCGTCAGATCCTTTTTATTACAGCTGGCTGCACCATCGTGGGCGCCGCAGTAGGCGCCGCGATAGCGATACTTTTACTGAGATAAAGCAAACCGGGCGTGTCCCGGTTTTTTTGTCAAGCGGAGCGCGGAGGCCGAAGGCCGGAGGCATTAGTGGCCGCCGCCCGCGTAAGCGGGGCGAGACGGGAACCGGCTCGAAGCGCAGCACGGCAGAACGGCCCCGCAGGGGCAATGCCCGTTTTAATTCATCGTGACAGTCGCGCGTGACCATCACGGGGAGAAAAATAATGAATGACCGACAGCGAGAACTGGCCCGTATACGCCAGGCCCGCCGCCGCGCGCGGCTCAAGGAAGAAGGCACAAGCGTGACAGTCACGCTAACAAAACAGGAAGAAGCAATGTTGCAGGAGCTGTGCCGGGTTCGCCGTCCTGGACGAACGCCTTATTCAACGAACGAATTTTTCCAGCTGCTGCTTATCCGCAACTGGCAGCAGTGGCAGGAGCAGAAGGCACAGCTGGGAAAATGCCAGGCTTGCGGAAAGCTGAAAGCGGAGGGGGGGTGCGAGGGTGAACGGAAAGGCGAAACCTTTAACTGCTGGCTTGCCGTCGAAGCCAATGAACTAAATTTGTAGTGTATTGTGCAATACACATTTACACAGAAACAAAAACCACCGGCAATTCCTGGAACCGGATACCTACGGCTATTCCTGGGTGAACGGTACTTTTTGCACCTGGGTGCGCTGAAAAAGCTGAATATGCAGGGTGACGTTCGCGTGCTGTTCTGCTTTGTAGACTGAATGCGCCAGCTATACGCCTGACTGCTTAAACCTGGTAAAGTTCTGCAACCGGCACTGACCGGAAAGCAAGGCAGGGAAGACCTAAGCCAGAAACCTTGACTGCTCCCCGCCCTTCAGGGCGGGGATTGCGGATCATGTTCTTCTCTTTCAGGGATTCAACGCAGACAAGAAAGGCTTTCAATTTCCTATACGTGAACGGCCGCGCAGCGGAAAGAAACAAGCCCGGTCAATCCGGGCTTGTTTCTTTAGGCGGCTCAGAAATCGCCTAAAGGCCCGGCTTGGCCGGGCAGTCAGTGCTATTTAGTTTGTTGCAGCAGCTGGCTTAATTTTGCCGCCAGTGCATACGTCGATTGGAAAGCGCCTTGCAGGCGCTGATTAGGCAGCTGGTTGAACGCTTCGAGGCAGGCGCGCAGCAATAATTCTTTCTGAGATTCGACTTCTTTTTTCAGTTGGGAAGGGGTGGTAACTGTAGTCATGCTTGCTCCTTAGTGAGCCGATATCGGCAATTTTTCGGGTGGCGGTGTTGCCTCCCGATGATTTAATTATCGGTGATTATGCCTTTAAAGTCAATACAAGTACGGAATTTATTTACCTGTTTTTATGCCCGTCAGGGCATGGAAGGCGACCGCGCCGGACTCCACCGGACACCGGCCGCAAATCGCCGGAAACTGCGGGACTGACCGGAGCAACAGGCCACCCCCCTCCCTGCTAAGCCATAACCCAGCCCGCCGCCACGCAGCTGCCGCACGTCCCCCACGGGGGTGCGCAGTGGGCGCCGCGCGCCTGCGCGCGGGTACGGCGGCCCGCCTGCGGGTCGCGGCGCCGTACTGCGAGTTAGCGGCCGCCGCGCGGCCGGTTACGGGGGACACCGCACCGTCACGGCCAGTGCCCCGCTGAGCTGCACAATCCACGGATAACACAATAGCGCACTGGCAAAGGATGCCGACGCCTGAAGGGCGTGGGCACCCCGAAGGGGCGGGGCGGCCGCTTGCGGCCGGGCGAGTCCGGCGCAGGGTGTGGCCTGCCAAGCGGAGCGCGGAGGCCGAAGGCCGGAGGCGTTAGCGGCCGCTGCCCGCGTAAGCGGGGCGAGACGGGAACCGGCTCGATGCGCAGCACAGCAGAGCGACCCCGAAGGGGTAACGCCCGGTGTGGCATCAGGATTTAGTGCAATGGCAGAACATGAGCTGGAGAGATCACCGGCAAGCAGCAGCAAAGGGGCGGCGCAGCCGCCCAGATGGCTGTTTGCCGATACCGGCGATTAATTAGAGCGGTGTTTAATATCCCCCGCGTTGCGGGGGACTAGGTTTCAGCAAGTCATGTTAAATACGTGTCCGTCATGTAAACTGAAATCCCCAATAAACAGATCCCGCGCATAGGCTACGATGTCAAAATATCGGGCTACGGATTCAGGAATATCATTCAGTAGACCGCTATCATTCAGGTATTCCTCTGCAAAAGTTTCTTCGTCCTTAGCTTCGCCCATATAGGCATCTCTAAACAGGTCGAAATCAGTGCTATTAAACAGATCAACAAAGGCCACAAACGCCGCTTCGTTACCTTCCTCGCGGGCTTGTTTAAAGCCGTTAATAAAATCCCAGTTGATATGGCACTCTGACGCCATACCAGACGGAATACCCTCCCAATCCTGGAACATAAATTCTGGATCAGCCTCATTTGCGTGTAACTCGCGGCAGCGCTCGTAAAACTCCTCTGAGCTATCAAAATCGGTCAGATCGAGCCAGGCTCCCGCAATGCTTCCGCAGTTGTATTTATGGTAAGTGCCAACATAAACAGAAGGGGTCGTAATATCAGTCATGGTGTACTCCTTAAAGCGCCGATACCGGCAATTTTTCGGGCGGCGGTATTGCCTCCCGATGATTTAATTATCGGTGATTATGCCTTTAAAGTCAATACAAGTACGGAATTTATTTACCTGTTTTTATGCCCGTCAGGGCATGGAAGGCGACCGCGCCGGACTCCACCGGACACCGGCCGCAAATCGCCGGAAACTGCGGGACTGACCGGAGCAACAGGCCACCCCCCTCCCTGCTAAGCCATAACCCAGCCCGCCGCCACGCAGCTGCCGCACGTCCCCCACGGGGGTGCGCAGTGGGCGCCGCGCGCCTGCGCGCGGGTACGGCGGCCCGCCTGCGGGTCGCGGCGCCGTACTGCGAGTTAGCGGCCGCCGCGCGGCCGGTTACGGGGGACACCGCACCGTCACGGCCAGTGCCCCGCTGAGCTGCACAATCCACGGATAACACAATAGCGCACTGGCAAAGGATGCCGACGCCTGAAGGGCGTGGGCACCCCGAAGGGGCGGGGCGGCCGCTTGCGGCCGGGCGAGTCCGGCGCAGGGTGTGGCCTGCCAAGCGGAGCGCGGAGGCCGAAGGCCGGAGGCGTTAGCGGCCGCTGCCCGCGTAAGCGGGGCGAGACGGGAACCGGCTCGATGCGCAGCACAGCAGAGCGGCCCCGAAGGGGTAACGCCCTGTGTGGCATCAGGATTTAGCACAATGTCAGAACATAAACTGGAGAGATCACCGGAAAGCAGCAGCAAAGGGGCGGCACAGCCGCCCCGATGGCTGTTACTTGTCTTTGTCGCGTAGCACTTTGATTAGGCCGGTTACGGCCGTAATCAGAGCGGCCAGCGAGGTGATGATTTGCGGTAGGTTTTCGAGGATGGTAGAGGTCATATAGCACCTGTAGAGAAGTTGGCGGGGTGTCGTTTCCGACGGCCGCACTGTAACCTGCCGCGCCCGGTTTCACTGCGGTCATAGGCGGAACGACCTACGCCAACGGAACGGCTTTATGACCGGGCAGCTGAGATACCGGCGAACCTGGCTGGCGGCTGACGCCAGCCGCCAAGCGCCAGCGCGGAGGGCAAAGCCCGGAGGCCAAGCGGAGCGCGGAGGCCGAAGGCCGGAGGCGTTAGCGGCCGCTGCCCGCGTAAGCGGGGCGAGACGGGAACCGGCTCGATGCGCAGCACAGCAGAGCGGCCCCGAAGGGGTAACGCCCGGAGTCTGCCGCTGTTTATCTCTCGTTCCATCTGAAATCGGCGGTAAGGCCATTAAAAGGGTCAGTTTATCAGGGAGGCGTTAGCCCCCCATGTTGTTAATCATCAGGCAATATCGTCTTTGTAGCAGGCATAACCGAAGCTAAGCTCTGTTTTCATATAGTGGCGGGCAAAGTCCCAGGCATCGTGGCCGAAGTCCTCATAATCTGCCAGGACGATTTCGCGGGCTTTGTGCCATTGCTGTACGGAAGAAAGCGGCAGAACAGGGCAGGGAAGCGACCAGTCAGTGACGGTGTTGCAGATCATATCTGCCAGACGCTCCAGGGAGCCGTAAACCAGCTCTGTGCGCAGATCCGCCACCATGCGTTGTTTACGCAGTGATGCCAGATAATCAATCTCTTTGGTTATATCAGAATTTAAGCGGGTCTGGTAATCCATGATGTACTCCTTTGCGCGCCGATACCGGCAATTTTGCGGGCGACGGTGTTGCCTCCCGATGATTTAATTATCGGTGATTATGTCCTCAAAGTCAATATAAGTACGGAATGTGCATACATAATTTTATATCTTGCAAAGCGTTCATAGAGTGCCTGAATCGCTTTCTGACAGCCTCAATAAAAAAAGGCGGGGATTCCCGCCTTTTTTCTTACAGCTGCTTACGTGGCTTTTTACGCGTCATATACAACGGTATCGCGCAGTCTACCGCGTACAAAAAGCACGCCAGCGCGCCGCAACCGTACAGAAACGCAAGCGGCTTATTATCGAAGTAGCTGAAAACCCCTGTCGCCGCACACAGGCCCAGAACAGAGACGCAGGCGCAGGTGATCTGCACCAGATCCCTGTATCCCGCACGAACGATAAACCAGGGCAGGGCAAGCGCAGCGGCGCTAATAATTAATGCGAGAGGGACAAAAACGAGATAGTGATACATGTGAACTCCTTGATGGTTGCCGATACCGGCGATTGTTCGGGCGGCGGTATTGCCACCCGATGATTTAATTAGAGGTTTTGCGCGTCCAGGAGATTGACCTGAGCCGGGGTAACGTGAAACTTTTCCCCTTTATGGATCACGTTATGCGGGGCGCTAATTTCATCACTGATAAAGCTAACCGGGTAACGTTTTTTACCGCAAATCCGCTCGCTAAACCATGCCACTTTTGCCGCTGGCCGATCCACTGGATGAACAATCACACCGGCCATGCTGCACCCCGTTGCGGGTTCGTCCAGCGTAATGCTTACCGGGACTGTATCCCGGTAAAAAAACTTAACCGGCGGCACACCTGCCTGCGTAGCGGCTGAGACAACTGCAAGCCCGATAACCGCTATCCGATTAATAAGCATTTTATTCCCCTTACTCATGCTGATATAACCTTGCCAGCTGTTACCAGTTTACGAAATTCGCTTTCATGAATTTCACGCCCATGCTCAAGCGTTGAATACACGTTGCCGATAAGCCAGTTACCAGCCGTTTTTGTCTCGGTATACCACCATGCTTCTGTCAGAGTAAGCAGCGGTTCGCTATCCTCGCCCTTCTCATAGATCCAGATTTTAGTGACGTCTTTACCCGTTTCGTTGCTGCCCTGAATGGTAGGGTCAAAGGTATGTTCAATCTCTATATCGAAGTAACGCTGAAGGAAGTTAGTAAAGTGCATGACGACTCCTGTAAGCGCCGATACCGGCAATTTTTCGGGTGGCGGTGTTGCCTCCCGATGATTTAATTATCGGTGATTATGCCTTTAAAGTCAATACAAGTACGGAATTTATTTACCTGTTTTTATGCCCGTCAGGGCATGGAAGGCGACCGCGCCGGACTCCACCGGACACCGGCCGCAAATCGCCGGAAACTGCGGGACTGACCGGAGCAACAGGCCACCCCCCTCCCTGCTAAGCCATAACCCAGCCCGCCGCCACGCAGCTGCCGCACGTCCCCCACGGGGGTGCGCAGTGGGCGCCGCGCGCCTGCGCGCGGGTACGGCGGCCCGCCTGCGGGTCGCGGCGCCGTACTGCGAGTTAGCGGCCGCCGCGCGGCCGGTTACGGGGGACACCGCACCGTCACGGCCAGCGCCCCACTGAGCTGCACAATCCACGGATAATGCAGGAGACGAATCATGATAGGAGGCTGAAGGGGAAATGAGCGGCAGCAGGGGAAGGGGTTGCCAAGCGGAGCGCGGAGGCCGCAGGCCGGAGGCGTCAGTGGCAGCTGCCCGCGTGAGCGGGGCGAGACGCGTAGCGGCTCGATGCGCAGCACAGCAGAACGGCCCCGGAGGGGTGACGTCCGGGGGTTCGCTTTTAAAGATTTTCGACCACATCAGTAAATCGTAGTGACACCATGAAGCAAAAGTATCGTGCAGACCAGAATCAACAACAGTAACAGCAGACCTTTTTTTCGACGTAATAAAACCGGCCCCAAAGCGCCCGCAAGAAGCACACTCAACACGATTTCCGTTATACTAATCGTATTCATAATCTCTCACGTTTCCCTTTTTAGAACTCTGCCACACACGGATAAAACCTTATAACAAGCAACAAAACCCGTTATTCAGACACGGTAATGCCTAGTTTTTTTGCCAGAATTTCAGATGACAAAGAAACCCTTATCGACTTCCCGGTTACAAGGTGAATGATTGTGGCTTCATGCCCTTCAACAGAGTGGGATATTAACTCACGCTGAATGATATGCGTCTCTCCATCATTTCCCGTCACGGCTATTAGGCTCTCTGTAGAACAGGGGTTGATACTACTAATGTTGGTGTTGTTTTCGGTTTTGTTCAGCATCGCTGATCCTCAAATATCGGTTTGTGTTACGTCTGCCGCTTTGCGCTGGATAAGCGACTTAAAGAAATCCGACGCCTTCAGAATATCGCTATCCTGGAAGTCGGGAAATGTCGCTTCTGTCAGCTCCTGCGCCGTACCTGCCCGTATAACGGTTTCATCGCGGATCATCGTTCGCTTAACGCCATCAGCCTGTTTTTTGCTGAAGGAGTGCCGGAAAATAATCGCGTATTGGCCGCCGCTATCCTGATGAACAGAAGTATCCCAGCGATGATTACCCTGTTTACGATAGTGGTGATAGATTTGCTGGCCGTAGCGCTCCTGATCGGAATTACGGTAATCGAACATTAACAGTTCCAAAAGCATTAACCGATCTGGCAATTGCCAGGCGGTAGGGTGTTGAAGTGTCGCTAACATAGTTTCCCCTGAGCGTGACAGTCACGATAAGGCGGGCTTTGCCCGCCTGGTTATCAGTTAATCAATGGCACGATAAATACGATTCTGGCTTTCGTTCTCCAGCGTATTAACGTACTCCCGCAACAGGTGATACCGGTTAGCCATCGTTTCGTTCAGTTCGGCTTTGCCTTCTTCATATGCCAGCCCGCAAAAGTAACTGTAGGCATACAGACAAACAATAATCCCTACTTCGCGCGCGCTGCATTCACCTTCAAAATAGTTAGGTAACGAGAGCCAAAGAGGTTGGGGCGCTTCCATAAAAAACGCGCCATTGCTGGCCTGAAGGTATTCCCAATACCCTCCCTGGTAGTCTTTAGCGTAACGATTCAGAAAGGACTGAATGAAGTGATCTGCGCTGAAGAAAGCGCCACGAAATGCCGCAGGCATGAAGTTCATGCGGGCGTTTTCAGAAATGTAGCGGGCGGTGATTTCGATAGTTTCCATGATACTTCCTCTTAAAGCCGATACCGGCGATGGTTAAGCGGCAGGCACATCACCTGCCACTTTTTAATTATCGTACAATGGGGCGTTAAAGTCAATATAAGTACGGATTATATTTACCTAATTTTATGCCCGTCAGAGCATGGAAGGCGACCTCGCCGGACTCCACCGGACACCGGGGGCAAATCGCCGGAAACTGCGGGACTGACCGGAGCGACAGGCCACCCCCCCTCCCTGCTAGCCCGCCGCCACGCGGCCGGTTACAGGGGACACTGAGAAAACAGAAAGCCAACAAACACTATATATAGCGTTCGTTGGCAGCTGAAGCAGCACTACATATAGTAGAGTACCTGTAAAACTTGCCAACCTGACCATAACAGCGATACTGTATAAGTAAACAGTGATTTGGTAGATCGCTATGAAGGTCGATATTTTTGAAAGCTCCGGCGCCAGCCGGGTACACAGCATCCCTTTTTATCTGCAAAGAATTTCTGCGGGGTTCCCCAGCCCGGCCCAGGGCTATGAAAAGCAGGAGTTAAACCTGCATGAGTATTGTGTTCGTCACCCTTCAGCAACTTACTTCCTACGGGTTTCTGGCTCGTCAATGGAAGATGGCCGCATCCATGATGGTGACGTACTGGTTGTGGATCGCTCGCTGACGGCCAGCCACGGCTCAATCGTAGTCGCCTGCATCCATAATGAATTTACCGTGAAGCGGCTACTGCTGAGGCCCAGACCCTGCCTGATGCCGATGAACAAAGATTTTCCTGTGTACTACATTGACCCGGATAATGAGAGCGTTGAAATCTGGGGAGTGGTTACGCATTCCCTTATCGAGCATCCGGTATGTTTGCGCTGATTGATGTCAATGGCATGTACGCCAGCTGTGAGCAGGCATTTAGGCCAGATCTGGCAAACCGAGCAGTGGCCGTTTTATCCAACAATGACGGCAACATTGTGGCCCGTAATTACCTGGCGAAGAAAGCGGGCCTGAAAATGGGCGATCCGTACTTCAAAGTCAGACCCATAATCGAGCGTCATAACATCGCTATTTTTAGCTCTAATTACACTCTCTATGCCTCCATGTCGGCCCGGTTCGCGGCCGTAGTTGAGTCCCTTGCAAGCCACGTCGAACAGTATTCAATCGACGAGCTTTTTGTTGACTGCAAAGGGATAACGGCCGCCATGAGCCTTGACGCTTTCGGGCGCCAACTGCGCGAGGAAGTCAGGCGACACACAACGCTGGTATGCGGGGTCGGTATTGCCCGTACTAAGACGCTGGCGAAGCTGTGTAACCACGCTGCAAAAACATGGCCCGCTACTGGCGGGGTGGTTGCTCTGGACGATGGCGCCAGACTGAAGAAATTAATGAGCATCCTGCCGGTTGCGGAAGTCTGGGGCGTCGGCCATCGTACAGAGAAAGCACTCGCCACAATGGGGATCAAAACGGTGCTGGATTTAGCCAGGGCAGATACGCGCCTAATCCGTAAAACATTCGGCGTTGTGCTTGAAAGAACGGTACGGGAGTTGCGCGGCGAGGCTTGCTTCAGCCTGGGAGAAAACCCTCCTGCGAAGCAGCAGATTGTTGTGTCGCGCTCATTCGGCCAACGCGTAGAAACCCTGACGGACATGCAGCAGGCTGTCACCGGATTTGCAGCGCGCGCAGCTGAAAAACTGCGTAATGAGAGGCAATACTGCCGCGTCATAAGCGTCTTTATCCGTACCAGTCCTTATTCAGTGCGTGATACACAGTATGCCAATCAGGCAACCGAAAAACTGACGGTGGCAACCCAGGACAGCCGCACGATAATTCAGGCAGCACAAGCCGCGCTGGCGCGGATCTGGCGGGAAGATATTGCGTATGCAAAAGCAGGGGTCATGCTGGCAGATTTTAGCGGGAAGGAGGCCCAGCTTGATTTATTCGACTCTGCTACGCCTTCAGCTGGCAGCGAGGCTTTAATGGCTGTTCTTGATGGTATAAACCGGCGTGGAAAGAGCCAGCTTTTTTTTGCAGGCCAGGGCATCGATAACTCCTTTGCCATGCGTCGTCAGATGTTGTCACCTGATTACACGACAGACTGGCGCTCAATACCAATAGCCACCATCAAATAATTACCGGCGCCGTACACGGGCCGGTTAACCCCTCAACCGGCCGAAACAAGTTTCGGCACGGTTTCGCGGTTTTCGGTAAAAGCCGTTTCCTCTGTATAAAAGATCAGCTAAATTATGTGTATTGCACAATACATATATGTGAGGTTAGCAGTGAATTTGCCTACGCCCGAAACCTACGATGAACTTCAGAGAGCCTACGATTTTTTCAATGAGAAGCTATTCAGCAACGAGCTGCCGCCATGCCTGATAACGTTGCAGCGTGAGAAGCGAACGTATGGCTATTGTTCCTTTAAGCGTTTCGTCGGCCGTGAGAGTGGGTACACGGTAGACGAGATCGCTATGAATCCGGTGTATTTCTCGATCAGAACCATAAAGGCCACGCTTTCAACACTGGTGCATGAGATGGTTCATCAGTGGCAATTCCATTTTGGCGAGCCTGGCCGCCGTGGCTATCACAACAAACAGTGGGCGGCCCGGATGGAACGGGTAGGACTAATGCCTTCTGATACCGGCGAACCGGGAGGCAGGAAAGTGGGCCAGAGCATGACCCATTATATTATTGCCGGTGGCCTTTTCGATATGGCCTGTGATGAACTGCTGACAGGCCATTTCCGGCTTTCCTGGATGGACAGGTTTCCGCCTTACCAGCCTAAGCCTGGCGCTGTGCTAAGCCCTACAGGAAAAGGCTATATTGACGACGAGGAAGATGATAGCGAACACGAACAGGAGGTGGAGGAAGGGCGCGACCCGGTTGAACTCGACGACGAGATCATAGAGGCCATGCGATTTGTAACCCCGCCGCCTGAAGCGCCGGTGAACAAAACAAACCGGGAAAAGTACAGCTGCCCGGTGTGTCATATCAATCTCTGGGGTAAACCGGGGATAGTGGTTTACTGTGGTGGCGAGCACTGTAATAAAGCCGCGTTAGTAGTCTTAAAATAAAGTCCTTTCGGACTTTATTTTTTTTCCATTTCCGAGGTCGTGATGTTATTAATGCTGTACTTCGCGGCTTCTTTTAAAACAGTTTCAGCAAGGCTTGCTGGTATCCAGACCTGAACTAATTTTAATGGTTCGCCGTTCTCGGCTTTAAGAGTGGTGTTCTGGTACAAATCCCAGATTCGCTTAACGGTGCTGGAAATGTTTTGCTTGGAACGGCCTACTCGCGTGGCTACGTCTGATGATTTCTCACCTTTGACAAGCACGGAATAGCCAATATCTGTTGTGATGTGTGCAAAGGAAGCCATTTGCGGCAGCAGCTGTTTCCATTCTGTTTCTGAAATTCTGTTTTTCTGAGCCATCTGTGGCGCCTCCGTAGTTTTGGTTACAGAAAGGATATACTCAGAATAAACAGGGGTCAATACAAGTACGATTTTTATAAACTTTATTTTATTTGAGGGTGAGGCCCGGTGCGGCAGCAGCGCGGGCCTCGATGGTGCCGCGAAGGTGCTGGCGCCATGCTCGGATTAAAACATGAACCCCTCAGAACTGCGAAACTTGTTTTCGCGGTTCTGAGGGGTTGACCGAGCCGCGAAGCGGCGCTGGTAAGCGATGATATGCACATATCCACAGGCATATTTTTAAAAGGTATTTTATAGATTTTTTATCTTTTTAAAGTCTTTTAGAGCTATATAACTCATTGATTTAAAATCATAAATAAGTGTTATCTCTGGGAATCCGCCCACCTTGTTATGGGATTTTCCCCACCTATCTATGGGAAACAGCCCACCTTACTATGGGAATTAGCCCACCTTGTTATGGGAATTGGCCCACCTTATGCGAAACTGTAAAAAATGTATTTACTTGTTTGAACTTTGTGGTAGTGTGGAGAGTAATTTTTAACCCACAAAGGCAAGGCGCATGGATAAGTTGCTGAACAAAAAGATAAAAGTTAAGCAGTCTAACGAGCTTACCGAAGCTGCTTACTACCTCTCGCTAAAAGCAAAGCGCGTTCTCTGGTTATGCCTTATGCAGACGTATTTCACAGCTTCAGTAAGCGAAGATGATGATGAGATGGCTGTACTCGGTGACTCTACTTTCAAAGTAAAGGTGGCTGACTATCAGCAAATTTTTCAGGTAAGCCGTAACCAGGCTATCAAGGATGTTAAAGAAGGCGTGTTTGAGTTAAGCCGTTCTGCGGTAATCTTTTACCCGAAAGAAGGGCGTTTTGACTGCGTCGCGCGCCCCTGGCTAACAGAGGCTGGCAGCCGATCAGCTCGTGGTATCTGGGAAATCGAATTTAACCATAAACTCCTGCCGTACATTTACGGCCTGACGAACCAGTTCACCACCTACTCGCTCCGCGATTGTGGCAGTCTTCGAAATCCCCGGACGATCCGCCTTTATGAAAGTCTTGCTCAATTCAAATCTTCAGGCTTATGGGTTACTACTCATGCTTGGTTAAATGACCGTTTCCTTTTGCCGGAATCCCAACAGAAGAATCTGGCAGAATTGAAACGATCTTTTCTTGATCCTGCATTAAAGCAGATAAACGAGAAAACCCCCTTGTTTGCTAAGTACCGTATTGATGATTCAGGGAAGTTTTTGTTCTCAATACTCGATAAGCAAAATCCCGTCTGACATAAACCAGCACCTTTGAGCCTGTCATTTGACAGGTTTTTTTAATTTCCGTCAGGAAGGTGGGTGCATTCCCACACGGCAGCGGCGCCCGGCAAGGTGGGCCGATTCCCACGTGGCAGCGGCGCCTGGCAAGGTGGGCCGATTCCCACGCGGCAGCGGCGCCCGGCAAGATGGGCGGATTTCCACACGGCAGCGGCGCCCGGCAAGGTGGGCCGATTCCCACGTGGCAGCGGCGCCTGGCAAGGTGGGCCGATTCCCACGCG
>ENA-UOJP01001071-UOJP01001071.1-human-gut-metagenome-genome-assembly--contig:-C102-NODE-1071-length-38238-cov-7.209779_pt1 | contig 38238 bp, 40 predicted proteins | sample MGYA00242353_ERZ723900 | MGnify/ENA metagenome assembly ERZ723900
TTTTAGGCAGGTATACCGGCAACGGTTTCCTGCCTAAAATACGCAATCTTAAGGAAGATTGCATTGCTTGCCGATATATTTCTCGAAAGATAAGCGATAACTTATTTAGTTAGCTTGGCATTGATTTAGGACATTTATCATTTAATAAAAAATTAAAGTATAAAGTATTTATTTTTCTCGGAGCTGGTCTCTGTATTTTTTGGGGGACATACCATGATGCTCCCGAAAAACTTTCCCGAAATAGCTCGCGCTGTTAAAGCCGCATGAAATAGAAATATCTGACAGGGTTCTGTCTGTGCTTGCAAGCAGTATGGTGGCTATGGATAGTCGATATTCTGTAAGATATTCAATCGGTTTTTTCCTTAAAACAGTCTGAAAACAGCGAAAAACCTCGGTTCTGCTGATAGCGGCTGTTCTTGCCATATCGTCTGCGCTGATGCGCTCACCATAATGTGCATGAATAAAAGTCATAATCTTTTGTAAGCGCTTAGTCTGAGTACTTTTTGAAATAGGTGTGAGCAGATTTTTGTTTGCACTTATTTGCTCTACCAATAAGCGGAATATTTTACAAACAGCTTCCATGCAGCGAAGTTCGTATGTTTGTTCTGTCCTGTTTATTTCATATAACTCTTTTAGGCCGGACAAAATGGCAGCGTTGGACGGATTGCTTTGTGCAAAAACCAAACATTCCGTCCCCGATTCCAGTATAGGGTAAATATTCTGATGATAAATGGTACGAAAAGATTCTGTATTAAAAAAATTAGTCGGCAAGATGATGCCTGCCATCACTGTACCCGGTTCGAGTCCTTTGACACTGTGAAAGCATCCGGCATTCAGGAAAATACCATCGCCTACGGAGATTTTATGTACTGACAATTGCTCGTGTTCATTATAAATCGTGTATTCTACAACGCCTTGCAAAACAAGTCCAAACTCAAATTCGTCATGCCAATGACAACCCCATTCTCTGTGCAAATAATCGTCGAAATGGTCGCTGCAAACAGCAAGCGCAAGAGAGTCGCTGTCATATAATATATTTTCCCGAAAATTTTCCGCAATTTGAAGCGTCTTATACTCCATGAGTTACCTCCTTTTGTGAAAATGGAACGATTTTTACAAAAATATGTACTATTCTCTCTTTGTTTCGCTCAATATCGGTATTATAATCATATGACGTGCAAATGTCAACAAAAGGAGGAGGTACGTTATGAACAAAGTCATTACCATCAGCAGGGAATTTGGAAGCGGAGGCCGGGAGCTGGGAATGCTTATCGCCCAGCGGCTGCAGATCCCATTTTACGATAAAGAGCTGATTTCCCTTGCTGCTCAGGATAATACCCTGTCGGCTGAAGTAATTGAACAATATGAGGAACATTTGCAATTAAATACGCTTTGGAGCGCAGGACAAAATCTGCTCCCGTTTTATCAGCAGCCCATTACGGATCAGATTTATTTTAGGCAGTGTGAAACAATCCGGAACTTGGTGGCAAAAGGCTCTTGTGTCATTGTAGGGCGCTGTGCTGACAAGGTGCTGGAGGAAGCAATTCATATCTTTGTATATGCGGATCTGCGGGCGAGAGTAGAGCGCAAGATCCAACAGGGAGTTAACGGCCCTGCGCAAGAGGTGGAACATCAAATCAAGGAAACCGATCAAAAGCGAAGCCGCTATTATGAGCATTATACAGATTCCAAGTGGGGATCTATGAGAAACTACCATCTCTGCATCGACACCACATACAATTCTTTGGAAAGCTGCGCCGATGCTGTGGCTGTCTTTGCAGAACATTTCAGGAGGTAAATAGGATGGATTTGCTGAAAAGCCCAATCAAGAAATTATACAGGAGTTATTTGGTTCCGTCATTATCCGCAGCAGTTGTAACTTCTGTCTATGGGTTTGTGGATACGATTGCCATTGGACAGGGTGTGGGGCCGGACGGGGCTGCGGCTCTGGCCATTGCGCAGCCGATTTTTGGCGTTGTCTCATTTTTCGGTTTGCTTTGCGGTATCGGTGGCAGTGTATATTTAGGTAAGGCCCGCGGCAAGCAGAAAATGGAGAAATCAAATGCGTATTTCTTCGCTTCGCTATGCCTTGCCGTTGCTTTAACGCTGATTGCATGGATCACCTTTACTGTATTTTCGACTCCAATTTATACATTTTTTGGCGCTACCCCCCGATTGATGCCCTATGTGCAGGATTATACAAACTGCATTGTCTGGACTATGCCATTTTTCATTCTGTCAGCGTATCTTTCCTGCATAGTACGCAGTGATGGCTCCCCCAATCGAGTGATGGCAGCAGTGGTGATTGGCGGCGTATTCAATATTTTTGGCGACTGGTTCTTTGTATTCCCTATGAATTGGGGAATGACAGGCGCAGCATTGGCTACCGTACTTGGTACTGTGTTGCAATTTATTATACTGTGCAGCCACTTTTTTACAAAAAATTGCCAGCTTCGGATTGTAAGACCATTCCGTATATTGAAAGCATTTCGCAATGTATTGTTTGCTGGTATCAGCTCCAGCGCCATCGCCATTTCCTTTATTATACTGACAGTTATTCTCAACAAACAGGTGCTTGTCTATGGCGGAGAATCGGCCCTGGCGGTTTTTGGCGTTGTCATTTCGTTCTCCTCATTGTTCCAGAACCTGTTTGCAGGCGTGGGGCAGGCGATACAACCGATTGTTTCAACGAACTTTGGAGCCGGCTTAAAGCTGCGCATCCATGAGATTAGAAACCGTTCCATTTTCACCGCTTTGCTTATGGGAATTGGCTTTGCTTTTGTAGGCGTGGCCTTCCCCATACAGATTACAAAGCTGTTTATTGCGGTAACCCCGGAAATTATAGAAATCGCCCCCGGCATCCTCCGGGTTTACTTCCTTTCCTTCCTCCTAATGGGCATCAATTTCCAGGCGATTTATTATTTGCAATCGGTTTTGATGACAAAGCAGGCCACCATTTTGGCTTTGCTCCGTGGCTTGATTGTCAGTGGAATATTCGTCTATACACTTCCATTGATATGGGGTGTCAGCGGCATATGGTGGGCAATGGTGATTGCAGAAGTCGTGTCGGTTGTTGCTGCATTGGTATTCTCGAAGCGTGCAGACAATTTGCCCTCCATGCAATGATGAAATTTATGAAAAGAGAGGTACTTTACCATGAACAGACCTTATATTACCTGCTATATGCTGAACTCCCTGGACGGAAAGATCATTGGGGGGTATTTCAATACCGGACGAGGCCGTGAATACATCGCCAAATATGAGCAGTTTCATGACAGGATGGACGCAAAGGCCTGTATGTTCGGGCGGGTCACTTTTATGGATTGGCCCTGGCAATTAGCCCCCGGAAACAAGCCGGAGCTTCCAGAAAATGTTCCTCATATAGACCGGACGGACTATGTGGCGGATGTGGAGGCGGATAAATACTGCGTCGCAATCGACCAGTCGGGGAAGCTGGCGTGGGGAGCGAATGTAATGCTTCGCGGCTCATCCGATATTTACACAAACCGGGTGGGCGACCATATCATTTCTGTCCTGACGGAAAGAGTTTCTGACGCCTATCTGCAATACCTCCGAAATATGAAAGTTTCCTATATCTTCGGAGGCAAGGAGACACTGGATTTCAAGCTGGTGGTTGAAAAACTGTATGCCCTATTTGGGATCGACCATCTGCTCTTGGAAGGGGGCGGACATCTGAACGGCACTTTCATCAGGGAGGGGCTGGTAGATGAGTACACTGTGCTGCTGGTTGCCACAGTGGACGGCGGTTCCCCGAACGAGCCGACCAAGACCTCTTTCGAGGCGAGTCTAAATCAAGAGGCGATGGTTCCGGTTGATTTTACCGTGAAAGAGGTGGAAAAGATTGACAACACCGGCCTGCTGATAACATTTACCAAAAATAAATAAGCGACAATTTGCAAAGGAGAGGATTTTATGAAACGTATTTTAGTGATACAAGGTGGCGGAAGACCAAACGGAAACACGGCCCAGCTTATCGCTGCTTTCGTGGAGGGAGCTGAAAGCGCCGGACATCAGACAGAAGTTATATCGCTTCTCAAAAATGAGGTAAAGGACTGCCTGGGCTGTAATGCCTGCCGGTATGGGAAACCCTGTGTACAAAAGGACGCTTTCAATGAAATGGTTCCCAAAATTAAATCGGCTGATTTAGTTGTGTTTGCTTCGCCGCTGTATTACTGGACATTTTCAGCCCGCTTGAAAGCCTTTATTGACCGCTTCTATTGTATGGCAGAGGAATGTGAACCTTCGTTGGGGAGGTATGAATCCTATCCTGTCAAAGACAGCGCCCTTCTGATGACAGCGGCAGATAACTTTTTTTGGACCTTTGAGCAGGCGGTGTCCTACTATCAATTTTCATTGGTAAACTACATAGGCTTCCACGACCGGGGAATGATTCTTGCCGGGGGCTGCGGGGATACCAACAGAACAGGCAGGATCAAAGAAACGGAATGGCTTGAAAAGGCGTTTGCGTTTGGAAAAAATATCTATCCCAACGAGTACTATGGCTAAAAAGCTCAAAATAGAGAAGCATTGCATTTGACAATCGTTAGGTGGTGGTAATATGGGAAATTAGCTGTATTGGATATATCTGAAACCGGTGTACAGATTGGTGAAAAATTAGCACTCCTGCTTAACGAAAAGCAACAAAAAGAGCTTGCTCAATATCTTCTTGAGGATATAGTATCAATTGTTGATGCAGGTGCAAATTCAGCAAAGCATAACTGGCAGCAGGATAGTCCTCTCACAGAAATACGGGAAGGCGATTTATACCTCTGCCTGGAACAACGGCTTGTAAAAGTCCGTGAACAGGAAATTTTTTTGACTGCAAAAGAGTTTGATATATTGTTTTTACTTGCCAGCAATCCGAAACGAGTGTTTACCTATGCCCTTATCATGGATTTCGTCTGGAACGAGGGCTATACCTACTATTCCCGGAAAGCAATTACCGACCATGTGAGCAATCTGCGCAAAAAATTAAAGATACGGCCGGACGATCCCGATTATATTAAAAACGTTGCCGGAATCGGATATAAATTTGAATGACAATAGATTCACACCATAGGGCAAAACCTGCGGTGTGAATTTTTTTGTATTTTTCAGGATAGACGGCAACTTTTTCCTGAAATATGTACTGAATAATGGAGGGAATTTTGCGTCTGCCCTTTTCTGACAAGGCTGATTATGAATTTTTTGAGAATTTTTCAAAATACCCCCGTAATTTTGCCCGAAAAATGTCCTGTATAGTGAAGGGATATTTTTTGACGGTCAGGAGGTGAGTATATTAAAAATAAAATATGGGGCATGGATTACAGGCAGTACCGCAGGGCAAGGAAATTAGTCCATGTGTGCTGCAATTATGACAACGGAAACTGCATCTTGCTGGATGATGGGGAGGAATGCGTCTGTGTTCAGAGCATTTCCTATTCACTTTTATGCAGATGGTTTCAGATTGCGGTTCTTCCGCAGGACAAGCCTTTAGAGGCAGCCCTGTTACACAGGGACAGTATGAAGCGGTGTGTTGTCTGTGGTCAGCCGTTTCTCCCAGGCTCCAACCGGGCGAAATACTGCAAGCCCTGTACGGCAAAGGTACATCGAAAACAGAAGAATGCTAGCGACCGCAAAAGAAGGCTTCTATGCGGACAATTAGGAGCGAAAAAACCTTGATATTACTGGCTGTTTCAACACTTGTCAGCGGGCAGGCTTTATAAATCCCTTCTATGCCCGAAAAACCGGCCTGAAACTGTCCGCAGAGGCAATTTCACCTATCCGGGATTTTCCCGGTCAGGCATCTATCTGTTTCTCTTATAGTTCAAGTATCCTTGCGTTCCCGCCCAAACGGGGGTATCCTGTCCTGGAATTTCAGAGACTGGAAAAGCGGACGCTCTGTACGGCCCCAAAACTGTCTTTCCGGCAGTGGGTATTCCGACCCTTTGGAGAGCCGGAAATTAGACGGAAATCAAAGAGAAATAAGTAAATGATAAAATAGTCAATATCAATCCAATCAATCAGGATGGATTGATGGAAAGGAAAATGTATGCAGAACAATATTTTTATCCCTTACAAAGCGGACTCAGCAGTGCCGCCTTATCTGCCGTTTCCACGATTTTTAATTCCATTGGATTTATCCAATGACGCCAAGGTGCTTTATGCCCTGCTTTTTGACCGGGCAGGCATTTCAAAGGAGAATGGCTTTATAGAAGCAGACAGAACTGTGCGGCTGTATTTTACCGTACAAGAAGCAAAGGAAAAGCTGCACCGTAGCCGTCAGGTAACAACCTGCGCATTTCAGGAATTAGAGCGCAGTGGCTTGATTGTCCGCAGGAAACAGGGGCTTGGCAGACCGGCGGTAATTACGCTGAGGATTCCTGCAGGAAAGGAGGACTGACTAAATGGCAGAGAAAAAAGATTTAAGTACACTTCCGCAGTTTCTAAAACCGGAAGTGGCGGAACGTGTGGCAGAGCATTTCAAAGACGGCGCGTTTGAATTTGATTTTGATACCGGGGAACATATCGCCGTGGAGGGCAACACGGTTTACCATGTCATTCCCCATTATGCCGGTGACGGCGCGGAAAGCGTGCTGGACAAGCTGCGACGGATGATTGCAAAAAATATGGAGGAAATATAAATGCGGGAGGCTGAAAAAGCAGGAAGAATACGTTATAATACAGGCAACCGTTTACCTGGCTGTTATCCCTTTTACGGGAGGAAAGGAGCTACTTATGAATCAGCAGCCAGACGTGTCCCCGAACGGGGGTAAAATTACAGCTTTATATTGCCGTTTAAGTCAGGATGATGCCCTTGACGGGGAATCCAACAGCATTACCAACCAAAAGGCTCTGCTCTCCAAGTATGCAGCGGAACACGGCTTCCGCAACACTATGTTTTTTGTGGACGACGGATTCTCAGGAACGAATTTTCAACGACCTGGATTTCAGGAAATGATGAAATATGTGGAGGACTATTCCGTGTCTACCCTGATTGTCAAAGACCTGTCCCGGCTCGGCAGGGAGTATTCCTATATGGGGCGTTTGCAGGATTTCATTTTCCCGGCTTACGATGTCCGTTTTATCGCAATCAATGACGATGTGGACAGCGCCAAAGGGGAAAATGATTTCGCCGTTTTCAAAAATGTGTTCAATGATTATTACGCAAAGGACACCAGCAAGAAAATAAGGGCGGTTGTCAAAATGCGGGGAGAAGCCGGAGAACACCTTGCCAGCAATCCGCCTTATGGATATGTCAAAGACCCGCAGGACAAGAAGAAATGGATTGTGGATGAAGAAGCGGCTAAGGTGGTGCGGCGTATCTTTGATCTGTGCATTGCAGGGAAAGGGCCGATGCAGATCGCAAAAATATTGACAAATGAAAAGGTACTGACTGTTACCGCCTACCATGCAAAACAGAAAGGCTGGACAATGCCGGAGCATTTGTATCAATGGTGTGCAAAATCGGTTTCCGGTATTTTGGAACGGTGGGAATATACCGGCTGTACCGTCAACTTCAAGACCTATACCAAATCCCTGAAATTTAAGAAACGGCTGCAAAATCCAAAAGAAAACCAGCGGATATTTGAGGGAACGCCGCCGGCAATCATTGAGTACGGACAATGGGAACGGGTACAGGTCCTTCGGGAAAATAAACGCAGGCCGACAAAAACCGGTAAGACGAGTATGTTCTCCGGCCTTGTCCGCTGTGCTGACTGTGGGGCAAAATTCTACTACTGTACCTGCAACAGCTACAAAGATGATTCGCAAGACCATTTCGTCTGTTCCAATTACAAGAGCAATACCGGTTCCTGCCGGATTCATTATATCCGTGAAATTACGCTGTATAAACGGGTGCTGGAATGTGTTCAACGGACGCTGACTTATGTTCGCGCATTTAAGGATGATTTCACACAGGAAATGCTGATGCAGGACGAGGCCAGCCGGAAAGCGGAACTGACACAAAAACGAAAAGCCCTCTCCGGTGCACAGAAGCGCATGGAGGAGTTGGATAAAATTATTCAGCGCCTTTATGAAGATAGTGTATTGGGAAAACTGAGCGACCTCCGTTTTCAGAAGTTATCAGCACAGTATGAGACAGAGCAGGCAGAAATCCGGCAGCTTTCCGAAACACTGGAGCGGGAAATCCAAGAAGAAGCTGAACAGGTTTCTGATGTAGGGCGTTTCTTACAGCTTGCAGAACGGTATTCCGATATACAGGAACTTGACGCCGCGACAGTCAACGAACTGATTGAAAAAATCGTCATACACAGCCCGGAGAAAATCGATGGGAGAAAGCATGTGACGATTGAGATTTATTTTACTTATGTAGGCAAGATTCGGATTCCGCTTCAGAAACCGGAACTGCCTGCAAGCACGGAAAAACCGGCGTGATTTCCAACACGCCGGTTCTGCCGGGAAATTTTATTTACTTCCTTATGAGCCTCCGGCTAATGAGGGCGCCGTTATCCTTTCTTTCCTATTCATGACTCTCCACCGGCACAAACAGCCGGCTCTTTGTCCCGCCCTCTGCCCGTCTTCTCTCCTCCTCGGCAGCCGCAATGGCTTCCTCGCAGAAGATCATCTGGGAGTTTACCGGCACTTTGCCGCGGCGGTCAGGCTTTTCGTAGGTGCCGTCCGGCATCAGGACGTGGGCTTTCATGTTGTCGGCCAGCTCCAGCTCCATGATATGACGGACGCGCTCCTTTAATTCCGGACGCAGGACGGGGAACAGAATCTCCACCCGGCGGTCCAGGTTTCTCGGCATCCAGTCGGCGCTTCCCATGTAGATCTCCTCGCAGCCGTCATTTTCAAAAATGAAAATCCGGCTGTGCTCCAGGAAATTCCCGACGATGGAGCGCACCTCGATGTTCTCGGAAAGGCCCGGGATCCCGGCCTTTAAAGAGCAGATGCCGCGCACCACAAGACGGATCTTTACACCGGCGCAGGAGGCCTCATAGAGGGCCGCAATGATGTCCTTGTCGCAGAGGGAGTTCATCTTCGCCATGATGGACGCCTTCTTTCCGGCGCGGGCATGCATGGCCTCCCTGCCGATGAGCCGCAGAAATTTTCCTCTGAGCCAGAGCGGCGCCACCGAGAGGCGGTTCCAGTTTAAAGGCTCCGAATAGCCTGACATCATGTTGAACACGGCCGTCGCGTCCTCGCCGATCTGCGGGTCGCAGGTCATGATGCCGCAGTCCGTATAGAGCTTTGCCGTGGAGTCGTTGTAGTTTCCTGTTCCAAGATGGACATATCTGCGGATCCCGTCCTCCTCACGGCGGACGACCAGGGTGATTTTGCTGTGGGTCTTTAAGCCCACCAGGCCGTAGATTACGTGGCAGCCGGCTTTTTCCAGCTTTTTTGCCCATAAGATGTTGTTCTCTTCGTCAAACCTGGCTTTTAATTCCACGAGGACGAAAACCTGCTTCCCGTTGTCGGCCGCCTCTGCAAGGGCCGCGACAATGGGCGAATTGCCGCTGACGCGGTAGAGGGTCTGTTTGATGGCCAGAACCTCGGGATCCTTGGCCGCCCGGCGCACGAAGTCCACCACCGGGTCGAAGGTCTCATATGGATGGGATAAAAGGATGTCGCCTTTTCGTATGTTCGCAAAAATATCGTCGTCGTTCATCAGGGCCGGAACCGGCTGCGGCGTGTATTTCGGCGCCTTGAAAAGCTCAAAGCCCTCCAGTCCGTACATTTTCATAAGGAAGGTCAGATCCAGGGCGCCGGGGATCTCATAGATGTCCTCCGAGCTTACGGAAAGCTCCCTTTTTAAGATTTTCAGCAGCCGTTTATCTGCCTTTTCCTCGATCTCCAGCCGGATTACCTCGCCCCACTGGCGCTTTTTCAACTGCTTTTCGATCTCCTCGAGAAGATCCATCGCCTCCTCTTCGTCCAGGGCAAAATCGGCATTCCGCATGATCCGGAACGGATGGGAGGTCACAATATCATAATTTAAGAAAAGCTGGCGAATGTTCCGCTCAATGATTTCCTCAAGGAAAATCACCTTCCTGACCGTCTTCCCGTCAGCATCGGTGGTGGACGGCAGTTCTACGATCCTCGGAAGGCCGGAAGGCACCTGTACCATGGCAAACTCCAGCTCTCCGCCGCCTTTTTTCTTCTTTAAAAGTGCCGCGATGTTAAGGCTTTTGTTCCGGACAAGGGGAAACGGCCGTGACGAATCAACAGCCATGGGCGTCAGCACCGGATAGACATTTTCTTTAAAATACTGGTCGGCAAAGGCTGCCTCCGCCTCATCCAGATCTTCATGGGAGGTGATGACCGTAAGCCCTTCCGCCTTCAGAGCCGGGAGCAGCGAGCGGTTATAGACGGAATACTGGTGGCCCACAAGCTCATGGGTCTTTTCACTGATCCGGTCAAGCTGTTCCTGGGCCGTGAGACCGGCAATATCCAGCTTTGTATAGCCTGCATGCACCATGTCCTTTAAGGATGCCACGCGCACCATGAAAAATTCATCCAGGTTCGAGGCTGTGATGGATAAAAATTTCAGGCGTTCAAATAACGGCGTGTTCTTATCCCTCGCTTCTCCAAGTACACGATAATTAAATTCCAGCCAGCTCAACTCCCGGTTCACGTAATTGGCCGGATTCGTAAATTTCGTTTCCTGCTCATTCATAGTTATACGCTCCTTTTCTGCTTGAGAACCGGCCGGATTCCGAAGATTTCCTCAAAAAATTCTGCCTTCTGTTCAAAGGACATGGCCTCCAGCGTGATGTCTCCGGGATACTCCGTGGAAACGATCAGTTTCCCGTTTTTCACGGTGATCCGGCAGTTTTTTAACTTCTGCCTGTGGCCGCGGTCCATGGAATTTGCCAGCCGCAGAATGGCCGTAAGCTTCGCCGTCAGGATCGTTGCATCCCGGTTTTCCGCCATGCCCGTCTCCTCGCGCACCATGTTGTAGTCAAAGTCACGGATGTTGTACCGCACAATATCTGCAATCATCACCCGCTCCGGGTGGGAAATGCCGATGATTTCCGTCGACATGATGATGTTGTAGGCGCACTCGTTGGAGTTTTTCACGCTGATGAATTTCCCGCAGGCGTGGAGAATCACGGCAATCTGAAGAAGAAGCCGTTCCCTGGCCCCCATTCCATGATACTTTTTCATCACGTCGAAGATTTCCAGCGCATATTTTTCCACCGCCTCCGCATGGGAGCTCTGGCAGCGGTACCGCTTTGCCATGTTCCTGGAGGCGGTGATAATATCGTTGTCAAAATTATGCTTGAGCCGGAGCTTTTTGCTGTCCATGGCATACTCCGCCGCGATCCCGTCGCAGAGCCGGATGCCGGGAATCCAAAGCATCTCGGCGCCGCTTAATTCCATGATCTTTTTATAAATGATGGCGCCTGGCATCAAAAGGGCGGCATATTCGGAATTGACGCCGAAATGCTCTTCCATTTCCGACTCGCTCATCCTGGAAAGCCGCTCATAAAAAGCGTCAAATTCTTCCCGGCTGACCCGCTCCATGGCGGCCCCTCTGTTTTCAAACCGGAACATGTAGAGAATAATTTCCCCGATGCCGATGACATGCTGGATCTGCCGGTCTTTTAAATACATTTTTTTGTAGTTGAAAAGCTCATTGTCCACCATCTCGGCAATCAGCTCCCTGTTTTTCTCCAGGGTCGTCCGCACCGGCGAAAGGAGACCGCGGATCCTCAAAACGCCAAGAGGAAGATTCTGGGTGGAAATCAGGAGATTTTTGTCAAACAGGGAAATCTGCATGCTTCCGAAGCTCACGTCCACAATCGCCGTCCCGCTCCGGATGTTTTTATCGAATTCGGCATCCCGGGAAGCGACAGCCTTGTAGCTTAAAAACCGCTGTTCTGAGTTGCTGATGATGCGGACTTCAATGCCTGTCCGCACCCGGATCTGGTCGATGACAATCTGGCTGTTCCTGGCTTCGCGCATGGCGCTGGTGGCATAGGCGCGGTAGTCCTTTACCCGGTAGGTTTTCATGACCGCAGAAAAATCCCCGAGCACCTGGCAGAGCTCTTCCACCATGCCGTAGCTGATCTTTCCATTTTTGTATGTCTCGCTCCCGAGGGAGATGACATGGCGCATCCGGTCGATCTGGCGGATCCCGCTTCTGGCCGATATCTCATATATGCCAAGCTCCAGCTCAAAGGAACCCACGTTGATTGCTGCAAATGTGTCGACAGCCACTCCAATTCCTCCTCACATCCATCAGTAGTTTCCAAGTATCTTAAGCACGGAGGCCTCGGCGCGGATCCCGTTTAAGGCATTCTGCACCGCCGCGTCGCCGAGGTTCCCCTCAATATCCACAAAAAACCGGTACTCAAACGGCTTTTCCGGAATCGGCCGCGATTCGATCATCACCATGTTGACATGATTGAAAATCACGTTGCCCAGGATGTTGTACAGGGAGCCGCTGACATGGGGGATCTCGAAGCTGATGCTGATTTTCCCTGCGTGTTCCTCGTAAACCGGCTCTCTGGAGAGGATGATGAACCTGGTCGTGTTGCTTTTTGTGTTGTTGATGCTCTCCGCCAGCTCTTTTAAGCCGTAGAGCTCGCCGGAGGTGCGGCTTGCAACGGCCGCCTGGCTCTTATCCCCGTCCTCCATGACTTTTTTTGCGGCCACAGCCGTGTTTTCCATGGCAATCTGGCGCCATTCCTTATGGCTGTCCAGGTATTCCGAGCTCTGCATGAGCGCCTGGGCATGGGAATAGACCGTCTTTATATCGGAAAGCTCGGCGTCTTTTAAGCCCAACAGCATGTGGCTTATGGGCACGTAGACTTCTCCGACTATGTAATTTTTGTATTTTGCCAGCAGGTCATAATTCTTGATGACAAAACCGGCCGTGGAATTTTCGATGGGCAGCACGGCATAATCGGCGCGGCCTTCTTCCACCTCCCGCATGGTGTCCTCAAACTCGGCCACGTGGTAGGTCTCCGCCTTGCTCCCAAAGAATTTTCTTGCGGCCGCATGGCTGTATGCGCCCTCGACGCCCTGGAAAACCACGCGCACCCCGTCTTTTTTGAGCTCTTTTACTTTTACAAAGCCGGTCGGTTCTGTCTTTCCGTTTTCTGCCAGAAGCCCATACTGGAACCGGCGGCTCATGGCCATAAGCTGCGAAAAGAGCTCGCGGACGGCTTCCTTATTGAAATCGCCGTGGGCCAGCTCCCGGACTGCGGCAAGCTTCTGCTTCTCGCGTTCCGCGTCATAAACAGCCTTTCCTGTCCTGATTTTATAGGATGCCACATCGCCGCAGATCTGCATCCTCTCCTCAAACAGCCGGACGATTTCCTTGTCGATCACGTCCAGCCGGTCCCTGCATTCCTGTAAATCCAAAGTTTCCATCCTTACTTTCCTGCCTCTTCCTGTAATTTTTCCAGCATGCCGATTATGACGTCCCTTGTGTAGGCGCCGGCCTTTTTCCTGTTTTCCGGCTCCAGCTCTTTGATGTAAAACGGCTTTCCATATTCCACAATCACATGGGCCGGGCGGATGAACGGGATGTGCTTTTCAAACACGTCCGCCGTCCCGAACATGGCCACCGGAACCACCGGGCACCCCGATTTTTCTGCGATTTTCAAGCTCCCCTCTTTAAACGGCAGGAGCTCTAAAATATCATCGTGCCGGTTCCTCGTTCCCTCCGGGAAAATCCAAACGGACACGCCGTTTTTTACCTTTTCAATCCCGTCTAAAATCATTTTGAGGCCGGCCTTGATGTCGTCCCGGTCGAGAAATAAGCAGTTCACGTTCACCATCCAGTCGGAAAGGAGCGGATACCGCAGCATTTCTTTCTTCGCCACGAAGCCCATGAGGCCGGGAACCGTCGTGTAGCCCACCAGAATATCAAAATAGCTCCTGTGGTTCCCCACGTAGAGGACGGCGCTGTCCTTCGGGATGTTTTCAAGCCCCCGCACCGTCACCTTTACGCCGGAGACCCGCAGAATAAAAAGGAACATGGTCTGAATGATTTTAAGACTTTCCAGATCCCTCTGATGGGGCTCCTTTTTTCCAAGGGAATTCTGGGCCGCAAGAAGCGGGAACCCAAAAATCAAAAAACCTATGACGGTAACTGCCACCACTATAAACCTTATCATCTGCAACCTCTTTTCTCGTTGGTTTATCGCATCTATTATATAAAAAGATGCGGGCAAATGCAAGGATATCTATGGCGTTTTCTTCCTGGTGATCTGTTCAAAAAGAAGGCCGGCGCCGAACCAGCAGGGAGCAAAATCCAGGCGGATCAGACCGTCCACGTTGAGGCCGCGCCCCGTGTAATCCCAGGGACAGATTCCCGCGCTTTTTAAGAAAAAGCCGGTGACGTATTCGACGAGGAAAATTAAAACCATGTCGTTTACGCCGTGGCGCCAGAACATGTCGGAAAGCTTAAGGCTTCCCCTATCGCCCAGCCAGCCGTCTAAAAGGCGTCCCAAAGGGCCTAAGAATGCGCCGAGGCCGTAAATCGGGAACATCAGAAGGGACGTGCGCCCCATGAGCCGCAGATCGCCGGCCGCTATGGATTCCATGGAGGTAAACAGGATTTCCATGCACCAGCCGGCTACGCCGCATTTTAAGAAATTCATGCAAAATTCTTTTATCACATCTGTTTTTTCCATGGGGTTAGTATGACTAAAAAAAGAAAACCTATACGAAATCTGACATGCCAAAGGACGGCTTACCCTGATTTTTCTCCGGGAAGCCGTCCTGCATGTCATACATATTGATTTTTTTCGCTGTCATAGCGGTAGTCAATCCCGGAAAGCGTTTCATCCAGTTCCTTTCCGTCGATGGCGAGCGCCGCACAAAGCTCGTCCTTGCTGTGATAAAAATCACGAAGCTGGGTATTGATATAGCTTAGGAGCATCACCGGGTCTTTTGGGATTCCTGACATACGTTCCACCTCCTGTTTTCCAGCCGACTATATCACAGATTTTCGGAAAAAGCCACCATGTGAATGTTGAAATTTTTGCCATGAACGGCTATACTGACAATAGAGCATTTCTGCCGTTTCGGCAGGCCAATACAATCCAAGGGAGGAAACATGACCATGAAACACATTCTGCTTCTCGGGACCGGCGGCACCATCGCCTGCAAATGCGGGGACTCCGGCCTGACTCCGCTTCTTACCGGCGACGAGCTTTTATCCTACGTCCCCGATGCCAGGACCTTCTGCGAAGTGGAAACCATCCAGGTCTTAAATATCGACAGCACCAACATCCATCCGAAGCACTGGCTGATGATCGCCAAGGTTCTCGAGGATAATTATGACAATTACGACGGCTTCGTCATCTGCCACGGCACCGACACCATGGCTTACACGGCGGCTGCCCTTTCCTATCTTGTGCAGCATTCCAAGAAGCCCATCGTCATTACAGGCGCCCAGAAGCCCATCGACCTGGATGTGACTGACGCCAGGACAAACCTTCTCGACAGCCTGAGATTCGCCTCCTGCGAGCGTGCCCACGGCGTCACCATCGTGTTCGACGGAAAGGTCATCGCCGGCACCCGCGGCAAAAAGGAGCGCACCAAGAGCTACAATGCTTTTTCCAGCATCAATTTTCCATATCTCGCCGTCATTCAGGAGGAGCACATCCTCTTTTACATTGACGACAAGTGGCAGGATCGGGAAAGCGTCCGCTTCTATCATGAGTTAGACAACCGCGTGGCCCTGCTTAAGCTGATCCCGTCCCTGGATTCCAGCCTTCTCGACTACATGGCAGAGCATTATGACGCCGTCGTCATCGAGTCCTTCGGCGTGGGCGGCCTTCCGTCTTACGATTCCGGAGACTTTTACAGCTCCATCGCCCGCTGGATCGAAATGGGGAAGACTGTCGTCATGACAACCCAGGTGACGCAGGAGGGCAGCAACATGTCCGTCTACGAGGTCGGGCAGAAGATCAAAAATGCCTTTGGGCTGATCGAGTCCTACGACATGACCCTGGAAGCCACGGTGACGAAGCTCATGTGGGTTCTTGGACAGACGAAGGATGCGGAGAAGGTGAAGGAGCTGTTTTATAAGACAGTAAATCACGATATTTTATGGAACGTGGGATCGCATTAACGTAATTTGACGTATTTTTTTCAAATTTCCGGAAACAATAACAAAATGGATTCTGGAAAAACGCCAGCAAAAAACTGACAGGGTGAAACCAACTGAATTTCACATACTAGGAGAGGAGCAGAAACTGCCCTCTCTTATCTTTTGCTGTACAAGCCCGGCAAGCGGCATCATGCTTGCATGAAATGCCATTTGCCGGGCGTAAGGACATGAAGCACGATAGTGCGGAATGTTCGTGTACGATGATCGAGCAGGGGAAATCTTCCCCTACTCGATCCAAAAACCGGGAATACTCTATTTCGCGGCAGACAAACACGGCAAAATGCAGGGCAGCAGCTCCGATGCTTTGTCCGTTTTAACGGCAGACGCCGTGCAGGGCAAAGTACATGCATCTGGGTATTTGACCCGCGGCATGTGCCGAATGGACGCACATCTGTATCCGCCCGGCGCATCGTCCGCGGGAATAAAGGAAAAGGAGGTTTTGCCGTGACTAGGAAAGAAAGATTTCATCGGATCCTTGTCTATGTGTTCTGGTGTTCTCTTGTTTTTACCGTCGTTTTTTCCTGGTTTTACCTAAAACAGGCTGTTCCGGACCGTTTGAATCTCGTGGCAAATGAGGAAGAAGTTTTTGATTTTTCTCTCCCGTTCGGAGTGACCTTCGAGAGCGAAAGCGAAGAGGTGGTCGTCGGAAACAGCTCCAACATCCCGGCCGGGCAGGTGAGAATCCAGGCGGCGGAGCCTGTTTCCATGTATGGGAAAAACGAAGGCAGCTATCAAATCGGAATGAAGCTGTTCGGCCTCATTGACTTAAAAGAAATCCAGGTTGATGTGGTCGATACCATGTATGCCATCCCCTGCGGACTCCCGGTCGGCATTTACTTAAAATCCGACGGCGTCATGGTCATTGGCACCGGGCAGATCGAAGACGCGTCCGGGAACGTCTCGGAACCTGCCATCGGCGTCTTAAAATCCGGCGATTACATTGAAAAGGTCAATGGAGTGGAACTAAAAGATAAGGAAGACCTGATCGGCGCCGTCGATGCCTCCGGCGGAAAAACCGTGGAGCTGGAAATCCGGCGGGATGGGGAAATCATGTACGTCAATTTGGAGCCTGTCCTCGCGTCGGACGGTTCCTATAAGCTCGGCGTTTGGGTGCGCGACGACACCCAGGGCATCGGGACGGTCACTTATGTGGAGCCTGACGGCGGTTTCGGTGCCCTTGGGCATGGAATCAGCGACAGCGATACCGGCATGCTTGTAAATATTGAAGGCGGGGAGCTTTATGAAACACAAATTCTCGGGATTGAAAAGGGCGCCTCGGGAAAACCAGGCGTCATGTCCGGCGTCATCTATTATGGGAGCGGGACGAAGCTGGGAGAAGTGGACTCCAACACGGAGGAGGGAATCTTCGGCCAGGTAAACGAAAGCTTTCTGGAGACGGCAAGCGCCCCGGCTGTACCCATCGGCTTCCGCCAGGATGTCCACAAGGGACAGGCTTATATCCGAAGTGATGTATCCGGGGAACTGAAGGATTATGAAATCGAGATCCAGAAGGTAGATTATTCCGCTTCCCACAAAAACAAAGGGATCGTCCTTCAGGTGGTGGACGAAGAACTTCTCTCCCTCACCGGCGGCATCGTCCAGGGCATGAGCGGCAGTCCCATCCTCCAGGATGGAAAGCTCATCGGCGCCGTCACCCACGTTTTCATCCAGGACAGCACACGCGGGTATGGGATTTTTATTGAAAACATGCTGGAGCATTAGAAACGGAGCAGCCAGGCTTTTACGGCCTGGCTGCTGGCTAATGTCTGGGTTTGCCTGTCCGGATGGGAATGGCGAGAAGTGATGTGTGCCGTACTTGACAAACTTCATAATTTCGTTATAATGAAGATAGAAAAGGGCATTGCCGATAAGCGGTTAACCCAGTAAATTTTAGTTAGTTAAGCACAAGCCTAAGAAACCGTCACTTTGCCGAGTGGCGGTTTCTGCTTTTTACTTACAGACCCGCCCTTCCGCGCATCCGTGGTTCATATAATGGTCGTAATAAGACGCCCAGTTCTCCCCAAAGGCATCGGCCAGATCCTGGTTGTTCTCCTTATAGGCATGCACCTCAAAGCTCTCGCAGCCCTGCCGCCCCTCGGCCATTCCGTTGTCCAAAAAATGCCTCATGAGCTTGTCCGCATCTGCCCCGATGGCCGTCTGGAGATCCGGGTTATTCTCGTAATAATAATCCGCATCAAAAACCAGCGCAATGTTTTCCGGCACAGCTTTTTCTGTCTCTGCCGGCTGCGCCTGCGTCTCTGTCACTGTCACACTGTACGGGCAGACACCGTTTTCATGAAGGTGAGCCGGATGGCCGCCGCAGTGGTAATGATAGCTTCCGAGGCCGCTGGCATTTTTGTTGTCCCTGTGGCCGCCCTTGCTGTCCGTCCGCCCGGAATGCGCCTCGGACACGATCAGAAGCCCTTCCACCGGTTCCGCGCACGGCGCCGCGCCGACCATCACTGCCAGCAAAAGAGCTGCCCCGCGTTTCCATGTTTTTCTCATTTGTAAATCCCCCTTTTCCTTACTGAATCCGTTTCTTCGTCTCCTCTGCCAGCCGCTTCATCTCCTCCGCGCTCTCCCGCACCTTCTCGGTGATCTCCGCGCCGCCAAGGAGCCTCGCCAGCTCGTCCACCTGCTCTTCGTGATTTAACATGTGGATTTTCGTGACGGTCTTTCCGTCCTCCACCGACTTTTGGATTTCAAAATGCGTATCCGCCATGGCCGCGATCTGCGGCAGGTGGGTGATGCAGAGCACCTGGTGCTTCTTTGCAATGTAGGAAAGGCGCTCGGAGACCTTCTGGGCCGTCCGGCCGCTGATGCCGGCGTCGATTTCGTCGAAAATCAGCGTCGGGATATCGTCGCTGTCCGCCAAGACAGTCTTGATCGCCAGCATGATTCTGGACAGCTCTCCGCCGGATGCCACTTCCCCGAGGGGCCTCGGCGGCGCGCTTCCAAGGTTCGTGGAGATACAGAATTCCACCTCGTCAAACCCGTTTGCCGTCATGTGATTCATCCGCGCCATGTTGATCCGGAAATCCACCTGGAGGAAATTGAGATCCACAAGCTCCTCCTTAATCCGCTCACAAAGCACGCCGGCTGCCTTCTTCCTGGCCTCGGAAAGCCTGAGACAAATCCCATAAAGCTCCTTTTCCTGGGCAGCCAGCCCGCGCTTCGCCTTTTCCAGGCTCTCCTCATAATGCTCCAGCTCCGAAAGCCGCGCCTTCTTTTCCGAAAGCCGCCCGAGCACCGCTTCTTCGGAATTCCCGTACTTTGCCATCATGCCGCGGATGAAGTCCAGCCGCTCTTCGGTCTCCTTAAATTCCTCTTCGTCAAACTCCATGTCTTCCATATAATCCGCCATGGAGCGCCCGAGATCGGAAAGCATGTTCTCCGCGTCGGAAAGCTGGCCCACGATATCCGAAAGCCTGTCGTCATAGGCAGCCACCGACTCCACCGACCGCAGCGCCCGCCCGATCTCATCGCTGTCCACGGCCTGATAGGCCGACTGCATGGCCTCCATGATTTTCTGCCCATGGATGAACCGGCGGTACCTGGCCGCCAGCTCCTCTTCTTCTCCGGGACGGATCCCGGCCTGCTCAATCTCGTCGATTTCAAACCGCAAAAAATCGGCCTCCCGCCTTCTCTGTTCCCCGTCCATGGAAAAGCTTTCCGCCTTCGTCTTAAGCTCCAGATACCGCTTGTACGCCTTTGCCGTCTCGGTCTTCAAGCTTTCCGTTTCCTGTCTGGAGTATTCGTCGAGAATCTCCAGATGCTTCTGGCGGTGGAGCAGGGACTGGTGCTCATGCTGCCCGTGGATGTCAAGAAGCAGGCCTGTCACGGCTTTGAGCTTCGACGCAGTAACCGTCTCGTCATTGATCCGGCTGGTGCTCCTGGCCTGGGAAATCTTCCTGGAAATGATGAGAAGCCCGTCCTCGTCCGGATACACGTCCAGGGCCTCCAGCTCTTTTCTCTTTTTCTCTCCGTCCACGGAAAAGACAAGCTCGATATACGCATAGTCTTCCCCGGCACGGATCATATCCTTTGATGCTTTCGCTCCAAGCGCCAGCCCCACCGATCCGATGATGATGGATTTTCCGGCGCCGGTTTCTCCCGTCAGTATATTGAGGCCCCCGGCAAACTCTACCTCGGCCCGCTCAATCAGGGCCAGGTTTTTCACGCGCAAGCCAAGCAGCATGCAGCCACCCCCTATTCTGCCACGATCTTCCTTAACTTGTCCATTAAAAGAATCGTATCGTCCACGGAACGCACCGCGCACATGATTGTGTTGTCTCCGGCCACACAGCCTACAATCTCGTGGAAGTTGATGACGTCAAGGGCCTCGGCCACGGCCATCGCCATGCCGGAGACCGTCTTGATGACAAGGATGTTCTGGGCCATGTCCATGGTCACAAAGCAGTCCCTTAAAATCCGCAGGTACTTTTCCCCGAAGTCCTTCTTGGCCTCCATCACGGCATAACACTGTTTTCCGCCGTCCCGCGGCACCTTCGTAAGCTTTAACTCCCTGATATCCCGGGACACGGTCGCCTGAGTCACCTTGTAGCCGGCCTGCTTCAAATACTCCGCTAACTCCTCCTGCGTCTCAATCTGGTACTTCCCGATCAGCTCCACGATCTTGCTGTGTCTGTCTACCTTCACCGGTTTTGACTCCCCTTTCTATTCTTCAAACATCTTATGCTTTAAAATCTCCAGGAACGAACGCTGATCCAGCTTGACAACCCGCGTCACAAGCTCTGACTTTTCGATCTCAATAAAATCCCCCTGCTCAAGCCCCACGTAGGAATCGCCGTCAAAGGCTGCCGTCTGTCCGCCGCTGTTGGCTCTGGAAATTTCCAGGCGGATTTTGCTTCCGGCCTCCAAAACGATGCTTCGGGACGTGATCGTGTGGGGCGAAACCGGCGTCAGGATCATGAGCTTTGCCCCCGGCGCCGCGATGGGCCCGCCGGCCGAAAGGTTGTAGGCCGTGGAACCGGTGGGCGTCGCCACGATCATCCCGTCGGCGCTGTACACATTTAGAAGCTCTCCGTCCACATAAATCCGGAATTTCAGGACCCTCAAAGGCCCTTCCCTTGTGAGGACAATGTCGTTTAAGGCGATGTTTTCCGCCGTCATGACGCCGTTATGGTACACCCGGCCGGTCAGCATCATCCGCTCCTCGATCTGATAGCGGTCTTCGATTAACGCGTCCAGGTGGCTTTCGATGTCGTCGGTGCCGGCAATCTGGGTCAAATACCCCAGCGTTCCCATGTTGATGCCGATGATCGGCAGGTTCCGGCCGGCAAGATCCCTGGCCGCCTGGATTAACGTCCCGTCGCCGCCCAGGGTGATGACGCATTCCGTGTCCTCCGGCACCTCATCCGGCTCCGTATAATGATTCTGCCCTGAAAACGCCCGCTTCGAGCTTTTGCAGGTACAGCCGCGCGCCTCAAGATATGCGGCAATCTCGTCCTTTGCCTGCTTTGCGCGCTCCTTTTCCGTGTTTGCTATGATATAAAACTTCCGCATCAGTCCAAAGCCCCGTGGGCCTCCTCCACAATCCTTCCGGCCGCGATTTTCGTGTTTTCAAACGTCCTGCCGTCCGTACAGTTTTTAAGCCAGAGCAGGTATTCGATGTTTCCCTCCGGCCCTTTGATCGGCGAATACTCCAGTCCCAGTGCCTCAAAACCGATGGAACCGGCGAACATGGCGACGCTCTCAATGACCTCCAAATGGACGGCCTTGTCCCGGACGACGCCTTTCTTTCCGACCTTCTCCCTGCCGGCCTCAAACTGCGGCTTGATTAAGCAGACCACCTGGCCGTCCGGTTCCATAAGTGCCTTCACAGGCCCCAGAACCTTCGTAAGAGAAATGAACGACACGTCGATGGACACGAAGCCCACCGGATCCGGGATATTCTCCGGCGTCACATAGCGGATATTCGTCTTTTCCATGCAGACGACCCGCTCGTCATTCCTTAACTTCCAGGCAAGCTGCCCATGGCCCACGTCCACGGCGTAAACCTTTACGGCCCCGTTCTGAAGCATGCAGTCCGTAAAGCCGCCGGTGGAGGCGCCCACGTCCATGCAGATTTTCCCGGCAAGGGAAACGCCGAAGCACTCCATGGCTTTTTCCAGTTTCAGCCCTCCGCGGCTTGCATATTTTAATGTATTTCCGCGCACCTCGATCTTTGCCGTCTCCGGGAAGGTCTGGCCCGCCTTGTCTTCCTTCTGCCCGTCCACATAGACGATGCCGGCCATGATGACCGCCTTCGCCTTCTCCCTGGACTCCGCCAGGTTCCTCTTTACCAGCAGAACATCCAAACGCTCCTTCATCCTGTACTCCTTTTATCTGCCGTCCTCTCCCGCCATGGAAAGGTACTCCTGTTCGATTTTCTTAATTACAGAATCGCTGTCGATCCCAAGCATCTCCCGAAGAAGCGAGACGTTTCCGTGCTCCACGTAGGCGTCGGGAAGCGCCACCTGAAGGACGCGGACGTGGGGGTAATGCTCGTGGATATATCTGGTGGCGCACATGCCCATACCGCCCCGCAGGACGTTTTCCTCCATGGTGACGATGAGCTCGTGGGTCTTGCAGAGGTAATCCAGCATATCCGTGTCCAGAGGTTTTACAAATCTGGCGTTTACAAGGGTGCAGGCATGGCCCCTGGCCTTTAATTTCTCCCGCACATGTTCTCCCGTGCTCACCATGCTCCCGAGGGCGAAAAGCGCCGTCCCGCTCTCCTCATAGAGCATCTCCGCTTTCCCGTATTCGATGGGCGCTGCAAATTCCTTAAGGCCGCGGTACGCCTGCCCTCTCGGGTAGCGGACGGCCAGCGGCCCGTCAAAGCCCACGCCGAATTCCAGCATGTTTTCCAATTCCCAGAGGTTTTTCGGCGCCATGATGCTCATGCCGGGCACCAGGCTTAAAAAGGAAACGTCGAAAATCCCCTGATGGGTCTCGCCGTCGCTTCCCACGAGACCGGCCCGGTCGATGCAGAAAAACACCGGCAGCTCCTGGATGCAGACGTCATGAAGCACCTGGTCGTACCCCCTCTGGAGGAACGACGAATACACGGCCACCACCGGCTTTAAGCCGGCAGACGCCATGCCTGCCGCTGCTGTGACTGCATGGGCCTCAGCGATTCCCACGTCGAAGAACCGCTCCGGGAACTTCTTCGCAAACCGGGAAAGCCCGGTTCCGTCCGGCATGGCCGCCGTCAGCGCCACAACATTTTTATTTTTCTCCGCAAGCTCACAGATTTTTTTGGAAAACACATCCGTGTAGCTCGGGTAAACCTTTTCTTTAAGCGGCTTCCCCGTCGCAATGTCAAAGGGCTCCACGCCGTGAAACCTGGACGGGTTCTTTTCCGCAGGGGCATAGCCCTTTCCCTTTTTCGTGATGACATGGACAAGGACGGCATGGCGGACGCGCCTGGCCTCCTTAAAGGTCTGCACCATCTCTTTCACGTTATGGCCGTCCACCGGCCCTAAGTAGGTGATTCCCATGTCCTCAAACAGCATGCCGGGCACCAGAAACTGCTTAATCCCGTTTTTTGCAAGATACAGCCCGTAGGACAGGCTTTTCCCCACAAGCGGAATCGAAGAAAGCGCCTTGTCCACGCCTTTTTTTAAGTCGGCATAGCTCTCCTTCGTCCGGACGCTGCTTAAATATTTCGACATCCCTCCGACGTTTTCCGAGATGGACATCTCGTTGTCGTTTAAGACGATGATAAAATTTTTCTTCATCTGGGCCGCATTGTTTAAGGCCTCGTAAGCCATGCCTCCGGTCAGCGCCCCGTCGCCGATGACGGAAATCACGGCATAATCGTCGCCTAAGATCTCCCTGGCCTGGGCGATGCCGAGGCCGGCCGAGATAGACGTGGAGCTGTGGCCCGTGTCGAAGGCATCGTAAGGGCTTTCCTTCCGCTTCGGGAAGCCGCTCATGCCGCCGAACTGGCGCAGCTCGTCAAAGCCATCCCGCCTGCCGCTTAAAAGCTTGTGGGTATAGGCCTGGTGCCCCACGTCCCAGATAATCTTATCCGTCGGGAGGTTAAAGGCCAGATGGAGCGCCATGGTAAGCTCCACAACGCCCAGGTTCGAGGCCAGATGGCCGCCGGTATGGCTGATTTTTTCTAATAAAAACTGGCGGATTTCCTGCGCTAAAAGAGGGTAGTCCTCTTCCCTCAGATTTTTGATGTCCGATGACCGCTCTATTTTCTCCAGCAGCATATCCTATCCTACTCCTTCGTTTTTCCGAGGACAGACGGCCCCCGTTACTTCTCCCGGCTCATCAACATCGTAATCAGATCCTTTAAGAACCGGTTCTCTCCGGGAAAGCCCGAAATCATTTCCATGGCCTCCTCCGAAATTCGTTTCACATCTGCCCTGGCTTTCTCAAGCCCCTCCAGGGTCACGTAGGTCGTTTTGCTGTTTTTTTCGTCGCTGAACACAGGCTTTCCCAGCACCTCCTGGCTGCTGGTGACGTCCAGGATATCGTCCTGGATCTGGAACGCCAGCCCCACATTGGCCGCAATCTGCTCCGTCTTTTGTACCTGCATTTCATCCGCGCCTGCCATGACGGCTCCGATCATCATGGACGCCTCCAAAAGCGCCCCGGTCTTTAACCGGTAGATGAAATCCAGCCGGTCGGCAGGGATATCTTTTCCCGTCATCTCCACGTCCACGGTCTGACCGCCGATCATGCCGTAAATCCCGGTCTTTTCCGCCAGGATTTTCATAGCCGCAAGGATCCGCTCCGGCTTTCCGCCCAGCTCCCATGCCTTAGCGGCCGTCTCAAAGGCGTAAATCATAAGCGCGTCGCCGGCCAGCACCGCCATATCATAGCCATAGGCCTTCCAGGTGGTCGGCTTCCCGCGCCGCAGCTCGTCGTTGTCCATGCACGGCAGGTCGTCGTGGATTAAGGACGAGGTGTGGATCATCTCGATGGCCGCCATGAGCGGCTCAATCGCCTCCCCCTCTCCGCCGAACATCCGGTACGTCTCCCGCATGAGGAGCGGCCGGATCCGTTTCCCGCCTGCCTTCATGCTGTAATTCATGGCTTCAAAGATTGTTTTCTGCGGCCCTTCCTCGGCCGGAAGATATTTATAAACCGCCGCCTCCGTCTCCCGGACGGCCTGCTCCATTTCTTCCTTAAAAGTAGACGACATCCTCTTCTTCCTCCGTCTTGTCTCCGCTTAAAACCATAACCTGTTTTTCAATGGCATCAATTTTATCATTGCAGCTCTTCACGAGCTTCATTCCCTGTTCATAGTTCTTAAAGGCGTCCTCCAAAGAGCCCTCGCCGCGCTCCAGCTTATCGATCAATGCATCCAGCGCCTCAAAGGTCTCCTCCACGCTCATGGCCGCCAGGCGCTTTTCTTCCTCGTCTGCGCCTGCCTTTTCGTTTCGTTTTACATCAGTCTCCGGATTCCTGTTTTCCAACCTTCTCTTCCTCCGTTTCCTTTACCTCCGCGATAATCCGCCCGTCCATAAGCCTTGCGGCAAACAAATCGCCGGGCTTCACCTGGCTTACGGACTCCAGGCGCCTCCCGTCCGGCCCCGTTAAAAAGCCGCAGCCGAGGCTTAATTTCTTAAGGGGCGAAAGTCCCCAGAGCTTTCCGCTCATGATGGCCAGCCTGTTTTTATCCCGCTCGATACGCCCATAGATCCCGCGTTCCAGGGATTCTTCCATCTCCGCCAAAAGGAGCCGCTTTTCCTGAATCTGGTGGCGCGGGTGCCAGACCTCGATCTGAAGCCGGTCATGTTTTAAATAATCCCGCATCCTGTCAATGCGGTAGCGCATTTCCCGGACAAGTTTTCGCTTCCTGGCGCGAAGATCTGCCTCAAACTGCTCATAGTCGAAGACGGCTAACTCCGCCGCGGCCGACGGCGTCGGCGCGCGAAGGTCAGCCACATAGTCGGCGATGGTGACATCTGTCTCATGGCCGACGGCCGAGATCACCGGCGTCCTGCATGCAAAAATCGCCCTTGCCACCATCTCTTCATTAAAAGCCCAGAGATCCTCGATGGAACCGCCGCCGCGGCCCACAATCAGGACGTCAAGCCCCATGGCATCCAGGGTTTCGATGCCCTTTGCGATGCTGTATTTCGCCTCCGCCCCCTGGACAAGCGCCGGGTACAGCACAAGCTGGACGTAAGGGTTCCGCCTTTTGCTGATGTTTATGATATCCCGGACGGCAGCGCCGGTGGGCGCTGTGACGATGCCGATTTTCGTGGCGTACCTGGGAATGTCCTGCTTATATTCTGCCGCAAACATCCCCATTTCCTCCAACTCGTTTCGCAGCTTTTCAAACCGCAAAAACAGATCGCCGCGGCCGGCAAGCTCGATTTCCGCCGCGTAAAGCTGGTACTTCCCGTCACGCTCATAGACGTCCACGTTTCCCTTTACAACTACCTGCTGGCCTTCCGCGAGACGGAAGGAGAGGCCTCGTCTCTGGCCTGCAAACATCACGGCCGACAAGGTGCCGCCTCCGTCCTTTAAGGTAAAATAGATGTGGCCGGACGTGTGATATTTGCAGTTGGAAACTTCCCCCTTTACCGAAATCCGGCGAAGAAGGAAGTCCTGGGTAAACATATTTTTGATATAAGAGTTGACCTGCGAAACCGAATAGACTCCTGTCATGGCTGTTTCTTCGCAAATTTCGCAAGGATCCCGTTTACAAAGGACGAAGATTCGTTTCCGCCGTATTTTTTTGCAAGCTCCACGGCCTCGTTGATGGCCACCTTCTCCGGGATGGATTCGTCCTCTTTTATCTCATAGACGGCCAGCCGCAGGATCGCAAGCTCCACCCGGCCGATGCGCCTGGTGCTCCAGCCCTCTGTCACCTCGTTGATCTGCCTGTCCAGTTCCGGGATCCGGGCCACGATTTTCTCCACCCGCTCCTCCAGGTACTTTCTGTCCTCTTCGCCAAGCTCCACCTTGTGCACAACCTCATCGGAGCCGTCCTGGTTCGTAAGCACCTCGTCCGGCGCGTCAAAATAGCTCTCCAACTGCTCTTCCTTCTCCTCTGCCGGGTAAAAATCCGTGCAGAACAGCATTTTAAAGCAATGCTCCCGTAATTCCCTTCTGGTCATTGGGTACCTCCGTTTATCTCTGTCCATACATTTCTGAATTATGATTATACATGAAAATGCATGCTTTCACAAGTCTTTTGTTTCCGCAAAAGAGGGGCTATTGGGCCTGATCCCACATTTCCGTCCGCACCATGTCTGCCATGGCCTTTCTCGGCCTGGGCTCCGGCGCCTCATCAGGGTAGCCGACGGCGATGAGCCCCACCACATAGCAGTCCTCCGGCACATGGAGAATGGGGCGGATGTCTTTCTGCTCGAACCAGCAGGCCCAGCATGTGCCAAGGCCCAGGGTCACGGCCTCTAAGGAGATGTGCTCCATGGCGATGGCGCTGTCGCGGATCATCATTTTCAGTTCCGGAAGCTCCGAATAGTCGTCCACCGGGCGGAAAACTCCGTCGTGGAACCGGCTTTTTGTGTCGGCCACGCAGACGAGCAGCATGGGGACTTCGGCAAGCCATTTCTGTTTGTGGGTGACATAAGCTAATTTTTCGATGGTGTCGCGGTTTCTTACGATGATAAAATTCCAGGGCTGGGTGTTGCTCCCGGACGGGGCAAGCCTGGCGCTCTCCAAAAGCTTTTCTATGAGCTCCGGTTCCACTTCTTTTTCTTTATAATGCCGGATGCTGCGGCGTTCTTCGATTTCTTTCATGGCGTGTCTCCTTTTCTTGGGGTTTGCAGGACATGCAGGAAAGGAAGGCCGCCTTTCGCGTCACCTTCCTCTTTTTTTCCTGATATTTATGCCATTTCTTTTTTATCTTCCAGGCTTACGCCGGCAATTTTTATGTTGACCTCCAAAACGGTCAGACCGGTCATGTTTTCTATGGCGTTCTTGACTTTTTCCTGTACGGTCTCACATACGGCCGGGATGCTGTAACCGTATTTTAAGTTTAACGACAGGACGACGGAGACGTGCTCTTCTGTTACGTCAACTTTGACGCCCTTGGAAAGGTTTTTCATGCCCAGTTTTCCGACGAGCTCGTTGGTGATGTTGCCGGCCATGGAATCGACGCCTTCCACTTCGGTTGCCGCCAGGCCGGCAATAATTGCTACGACCTCATCGGCAATCCGAACTTCGCCGATTTTTTCTTTTTCATATACTTTATGATTGCTTCTCTCTTCTTCCGGTGTCACAATAATTACCTCCTGTTGGGTGATGAATGTGTAATCTGATAGGAACAGTATATCACACTCCGCCTTTTTTGCATAGGCTTGATTTTTGCTTTCACAGGGACAAAAAACGGCCTCGCCGGGAGCATGTTCCGCGGCGGGGCCGTTTTTGATTCTGATCTTATTTTACGAATGCTGCCTGAACGTCGGCATTCTTTGCACCGTCCTCGATGATGAAGAGGTTGTTGGTGTCAAAGCCTGCGTCTTTCATGACGGAGATTGCTGTCTTCGCGCAGTTCTTGCCGCTGTAACACAGGATGTAGACAGGTTTCTCTTTGTCTAATTCTGTGGTGGCAAGCTCGTACATGGCTGTCTGGGCAGCCGGGTCTTCGATTTCTTTTAAGCCTACCTGAAGGGAACCCTCTAAATGGCCTTCTGCATAAGTAGCGTCGTCACGCACGTCCAGGATCTGGATGTCAGCGTTTCCGACTGCTGCGACTGCATCTGTGCCGGACACATACTGCCAGTCGATGTTCTCTTCCGTACGGTTGGTTGTCATGGATTTCTCAGAGTTCAGAGCCTTTGCGCCGCCCTCTACGGTGTAGATCAGGGATGCGTCGATGCCTGCCTCCTGGAGAACGCCGGTGGCCTTCTGGGCACCTTTCTGGCCGCTCATGCAGATGATGTAGATCTCTTCGCCGTCGTTTAAGTTGGCCTCAGCAAATGCTGTCATAGGCTCAACGAGAGAATCGTCGTCAAGCGGGAAAATCGGGCACCAGATGGAATCTGCTACTCTGCCGCCTGCATAGTCTTCCCATGCTCTTACGTCCAGCACATGCGCGCTGCCGTCCTTTGCTGCTGCAACGGCCTCGGCCGGCGTTACGAACTGGTACTCTCCTTCGGCTGCTGCCGCTGTCGTCGTTTCTGCCTCGGCTGCTGCTTCTGTTTCAGCCGCAGTTGTATCTGCTGCTGCCGCTGTGGTTTCTGCTGTGGTCTCGGCCGGAGCCGCTGCTGCGGTTGTCTCGGCTGCGTCCTGTCCGCATCCTGCAAGCACTGCCATGGATAAGGTCAGTGCAAATCCCAATGCTGCTATGTTCTTTTTCATTTTACTTTTCCTCCTGATTCTGGTACGAAATTTTGTCCATCCCCCATTATAGGAACATCCGTTCCTGAGGGCAACCAGATTTCCATTGTTTTTTTGTATGCAGTTTTTTGCTGCATCAGTTTTTTCTATACTATGTCTATTCCACCGCGCCGCCGCAGCTTGAGCCCTGTCCGGCCGTACAGCCGTAGCAGTGATTTCCGAAACAGATTTTTCTCGGCGCATATGGCTTTCCGACCAGATCAAAAATCGTCTCGCCGGTGGAAACCGGAAGCTCTGCCGCCTGGTTGAAATCACAGTCATAAAGGCTCCCGTCATAGCCCACGGAAAGCTGGAACCGGCACATGAGCCCGCCTAAGGTTCCGCCGTTAAAGGCGCCGCTTAGCTTCTGCATGTAGCCGTTCAGGTTCCCGCTCCTTTCCAAGAAGCCGTAAAACCGGCCGGTGGGGTTGTTGGTGATCGTGAAAAGCTGGTTGAAAACGATGCCGTAATCTGCCATGAGCCGCGTCTTATATTCCCGCTCCATGGCCGCCTGTTCCGGCGGGAAGAACGCGCCTGCCGGGTTATAAACCATGTTGAGCACCAGCCCTTCTTCCTTGCCGTAGCCAAGCCCGTTCAGGATTTTGATCACACGGATGGCCGCATCGAAGCTTCCGTCGCCGCGCACCCGGTCCATCTCCTTTGCCTTGTAGTATGGCAGGGAACAGACCACCTCGACGCCGTGATCCTTAAAAAACTGCGGCAGATGGCGGTACCCCTCTTCCTCTAAAATCACCAGGTTGCTCCTTACGATCACATGGCCGCAGATTTTGGAGGCTTCTTCCACAAACCACCGGAAGTCCGGGTTCATCTCCGGCGCGCCGCCTGTGATGTCGATGGTCTTTACCTTCTGTTCTTTGCAGACGGCAAGGCAGGCCTCCATAACCTCTCTTCCCATGATTTCCGTGCGGTTCGGCCCAGCCTCCACATGGCAGTGCTTGCAGGCCAGGTTGCAAAGGCGCCCCACATTGACTTGGAGCACATCCAGCGTCTTTTCCGTATATTGAAACGGCTCGTCCACGCGGCTTTCAAAAGGAGAAAGCCCTTCCAGTGCGTTTAATTTTACAAGGGATTCTTTCATAGGATTAAAACTCCAGCTTCTCAATGATATTTTTCATCTGTACTCCGTGAACCAGCGTCGCGCCGCCGCGGATGGCCGCTGCCACGTGGACTGCCTCCATCATCTGCTCGGGGCTCACGCCCTTGTTCAGGCAGTCGTTGGTGTAGGAGTCGATGCAGTAGGGGCACTGCACCGCGTGGGCCACGGCCAGGGCAATCAGGGATTTTTCCCTGGCTGTCAGCTCGCCTTCCGCAAAGACGGAGCCGTAGTAATCAAAAAATTTTTCCGCAAGCTTCGGGGATTCCTCTCCGATGGTTCCGAACTTTGCAAGATCCTCCGGGTTGTAGTAGGTATTCATTTCTTTTTTCCTCCCTGCCTTTCCATATAAATTTTTCTAAGCATGACGATGAGTGCCGATAAGGCAAACAGGATCATGAGCCCTGTCACAAAAAGCTTTGCGCCGCCGGTCAGCATGCCGCCCACATAGGAGTAGACGATGGTAGCCGGAAGCTGGCCGATGCCCGTGGCCACGAAGAAGGACCAGAAGGACATGGACGTGAGCCCTGCCGCGTAGCTTACGATGTCAAAGGACACGAACGGCAGAAGGCGGCAGATTAAAATCGTATTTCTCCCGTATTTGTCAAAAAAGCCGTCGATCTGTTCCAGTCCGGCCTTGCTGGTGAGCTTTTCCGCCGCGTCGCGCCCCAGTACTCTGGCGATAAAAAAGCAGACGGCGGCTCCCGCCATGGCGCTCGTCCAGGAAAGGATTGCGCCCTGCCACCAGCCAAAGAGATTGGCGTTTGCAAAGGTGATTAAAAAGGCAGGCAGGGGCGCCGCTACGGACTGAAAAATCATCAGTGCAAAGGAAACGGCGGCCGCATAGCTCCCGTAGGAAGCCACAAACTCCCTGACGACGGTGAAATCCCCGGTGGCAAACATCGCTGCGATCTGTCCGCAGAGTGCTTTTACGGACGGGATAAAGAGATAGCTGAAAACTGCCGCAGCAATGCAGGCAATCACAATCCCTTTCCCGAGCCAGTTTTTCTGTTTCTTTTCCATTCTGTTCTCCCTCTTTTTCTATGTGATCATGTATTTTAAGCCCGCTTCAGGACGCCTTCCACATAATTTAAAAAGTCCCAGGACAGATATGCCTTTAACTTTTCAAAGGTGGACTGATTGAATAAGAGCCTATCCGGCCTCTGGTATTCCACCCAGGCCATGGCACACCAGGTCACACCCCGCAGGCAGGTGATGGGAATATACGTGTACGTCCGTTCCCGGATCCCTTCCGTGTCAAAGCGGCCGGAAACCTGCTTTTCGTACTGACGGATGAATTCGGCGGTCTCCTCCTCGCCAAGGATCACGTCGGTCTTCCAGAAGGTGGTGGTTGGCGCCAGGAAATGCCCAAGGTCCTGGGCCGGTTCGCCGTACAGGGGCTTTTCCCAGTCGATCAGAAAGTTTCCGCCCTGCTCCCCGCCTATCAGGAAGTTGGTGGAATTGAGCTCCGTGTTGATGCAGCAGGCATAGTCTGCCTTTTTTCCGCTTTTTAAAAGCCGCTCCCATCCCATGTCTAAGAGGCGGCGCAGCATGTCCTTTTTCTTCGCATCTTCTCCCGGCGCGTCCATGTAGACCTTTACCATGGCCTCGCACTCCTCAAGGACGGCCCTAAGAGGATCCTCCGGCCGCAGCAGGTGGGTGTCATCCCCCACCGGGACGCTGTGGATGTCCGCCAGGCAGCCGGCAGCAAAAGACAGTTCCGTCCGGTAATTTAATTCATGTCCCGGCAGAAATTCCATCACCAGGACGCCGTGGGGCAGCTTCTTCAGACTCCCGTCCGCATAGTACGCCCGCGGCGTGCGGCCGGAGTTCTCCAGAAGCTTTAAGGTGTCGTACTCGTACTGAATCTGGTTTTCCAGGTGCATCTGGCTCCCGCAGTTGACGCGAAGGAGCAGCTTTTTTCCTGTCACCGGATGGGTGAACAGGTAGTTTCGGTTATATTCCCCCTGGGCCAAGAGCCTGTACTGTTCCGTAACCTCTCCCGGAAGCCCCAGGGCCTTTCGGTACGGCTCCCAGGCCACATATTCTTTTAAGCCTTTGATTTCTTCCATTTCCCGCTCACCTCACATCCCGGTACAGCCGGTCGATTTTTTCAATGGGAACCTGATCCCGGTACATTTTCCGCATCCGGTTCATCTTCCACATAAACTTAAGCTTCGGAACCGTCCCCGCGGGGTAGCGCCTGTCCGACGTATAGATGCGGCGCTTCGCCATGCCGAGCCGGACGCCCATCTCCTTTAAGGTCAGGGAAAACTGATAATCCTCCATGATGGGGATCTCCGGGAACATGCCGGCCTCAAAGAACAGCTCCCGCTCCAAAAAAATCCCCTGATCCCCGAACATGACCTTCCGGTCCTTGATCCGGTGGTTGGAAATGACGCGGCAGGTGAACATGAAAAAGTTCCAAGAGTGATAGGCGATACCGAAGCACCCGGCCCTGTAATCGCGCATGACGCGGCGGATCTCCGCCAGGGGTTTTGACGGCAGCTCGCTGTCACAGTGGAGGAAAAACAGGATGTCCCCATGGCTTTTCATGGCTCCCGCATTCATCTGCTTCGCCCGTCCTTTTTCCGAATGAAGGAGCGAAAAACCAGGCCGGATAAGCTCTGTCGTCTCGTCGGTACTCCCGCCGTCCACAAACAGGATCTCGCACTTGTCACGCAATGGATCAAGCTGATCCTGGAGGGCTTCGATGGTTTTCGCCTCGTTGTAGATGGGGACGATGACGGAAATGGGGCTGGTTCTTGCCAGGTATTTTCCGGTGGCCGTCCCCTTTAATCGTTTATCCGCCCGCATTCTTCGCCGGTACGCCCGAAGATCTTCCGGCTCGTCCATGTCCGAAAGAGTTTTGATAAAGCCGGTGGAAAGGCCGGCCTCTTGGATGCTTTTTACCGTATCCTTGAGCACGGAGCCTGTTCCGTAGGTTTGATTCCGGAACATGCCGGGCGTCGGCTTTTTCATGCCGGCCAGGTAATAGCCGCCGTCCGTCGTCGGCCCTAAAACCACGTCGTGATGCTCCAAGAGGGAAAATGCCTGTTTCAAATCCTCTGCCTGCACCTCCGGCACGTCGGAGCCAAGAAGCAAGCAGGCGTCATACCCCTTTTCAAACACACGGCAGAAGGCGCGGTGCATCCGCTCCCCGAGGCCGTCGCCCTCCTGCGGGAAATATGACGCCCTGGCGGGAAGAAGCGGGCGCAGGATTTCTTCTTTTCCCACCGGCGTATAACAGATAAAAAGGTCTGCGCCGGTTTTTTCCGTCTCCCGCCCGATGTCCTTTAAAAAGCAGGCATGGAGTCTCGCGCACGCCTTTGGGGACAGCTCCGGCATCATCCTGGTTTTCGTCTTTCCGGGCAGGGGCGCCCTCGTAAATAAAATAATGGCTTTCTTCATTTACACCATGTTCTCCAGAATTTTTATGACGTCCTTCACGATCCGCGGACAGAGATCGAACATCAGGCCCTTTTCCAGCACCTTCTCCATCTCCCCGGGCTTTGAAATGTCATGGCCGAGAAGCTCCCTGCACATGCAGGACGGATATTTTTTCCCAAACTCTGCCTTAAATTCGGAGACGGCCTGGGACATCCGGCTTTTCTGCTCCTGATCGCCGTCTATGAAATGGCCGTACTTTAAGCCCAGCACCATCAGCGCCCCGGTCACGGCCCCGCAGGTCTCGCCGCACTGCATGCCGCCGCCGAAGCAGGCCGCCATTTTCCGCATGGTTTCTTTATCAAGCCCCGTCTGTTCTGCGAACGCTCCTGTCACCACCTGGGAACAGTCGATTCCGGCCAGAAAGGCCTGTTTGATTTCTTCCGTTGTCATACTCATCCTGATTCTCCTTTTGGTTCTCAATAAAATTTCATCGCCGCCCTGTTGAGCAGGGACTTTTTTGTATCCGGCTTTTCGCCGGTGTTAAGGATTTCCGTCAGCACATGGACGGCCTCACCGCAGCCGTTCCTTGAAAGGTTTCCGGCGCAGGAAGCGCAGTAGGTATAAACGCGCGCATATCCCCGTTCCCCGATTTTACGGGCCATGGCCCTGGAAAGCTCCGGCTCTTTTTTCCCGGCACAGCCGCCGAGGCCGCAGCACTGGGTATTTGCAAGGATTTCCGGCTCCTCCTCCAAAAACGGGGAAATCCAGGAGAGCCAGCGGCGCTTTTCCCTGTCCGGGCATGGGAGAAAGAATGCGGCCTTCCCCCTGATGGTTGTTCCCAGACCAAGGCTCTTAAGCTTTTCATAAATGCTCACCACCGGCACCGAAAGCCGCCCGTTTAAATAGTCATAGCAGTTGGGGCACACCATGACAACTTCCCTTGCCCCGCTTTCCTTTATGCTTTTTTCCAGCCGGCGCAAAATCGTTTCTTCTTTATTTTTAAGGCCCAGCTCTCCCACCGGCTTTCCGCAGCAGTCAAACAAGACGCCCATTCCGGCCTGTTCGCGCAGAAGCCGGATCATGACCTTTGTGGTTTCCGGATAAAAGGACGGAAAGTTGCAGCCAGGAAACAAAAGGCTTTCGCACTTTTTATGCCGCCCGTTCCGAAACATGTAATTTTCCTTTTCCATCAGAAGAAAGCCGTACCCTTTTTCCGCCGCCTTTCCATGGTTCTTCTCCGCCCGCTCCCGGCGCATCGTAAGCACGATGCCGCGCCCGTCGATGCCCAGGGGGCAGACCTCGGAGCAGACGCCGCAGAGGAAGCAGTGGTAGGACAGCTCCCGCAGTTTTTCCGTGTCTCCGATGTCCATCTGATATTTGGAAAGGAAGGCGCAGTGTTTCTGACAGAGATGGCAGTGTACACACCGGTCTGCGTCCAAAATTCCAGTCGTTTTTTCCATCGCTCTCCCCTTTTCTTAACAGGCAACGCTAGTTTTCCGTCTCACAAGCCGCGGCCCCATATTTTTTCTTAAAAAGCACGCCGAAGACCGTGACTGCCGCCGCAGTAAGAACGGCAATCCCAAAATACAGCGCCCGGTTCGTCTTATCCGCAATGCCTGCGGCGCCCACCGTGTACATGGCCGTCCCCGGCAGCATGAACACAAACGACCACAGGGAATAGGCCCCAAAGGAAATGTCCGTCACACCGTAGGCGAAATTCTGGAGATTATAGGGAAATAACGGAACAAGCCGCGTAATCATGAGCACAAACAGTTCATTTTTCCCCGTCTCGTCAAACAGCCACTTTTTTATGTGCCGGTTCTTCATCACCACCGGCTTGATACTGTCCTTTAAAAAGTACCGGCCTGCCAGAAAGGAAGCCATGGCGCCGGCTGTTGCCGCCGCCGCACAGCAGACAGTTCCTAAAACAGGCCCAAAAAGAAGCCCGGCCAAGATGGCAAAGGTGACGCCCGGCAGCGTTAAAAACACGCAGCCGATGACCGTGCAGGCCATATAAATTACAATTGCCGCCGCCAGATGCTCGTTTCGCAGCTCCATGAGCTCTTCCCAGAACCTTCCGCCGGCAAAGAACGAGGCCCAGCCGAACAGGTGGCTGCATGCGAGAACCGCAAGAACAGCGGCAAGAAATAGATAGACTTTTTTATGTTTCATCGTTGCTCTCTCATAAATTGTCATACGGTTTACGGATTTTGTCCCCGTTCATTATAGTGGAGGCCCGATTCGTTTGTCCAATCGATGAAAGCAATACTTAGATGTTCTGTTATTGTATTTTTCTATGCAAAATAGCCGCCCGGATTTCTCCGAAGCGGCCATACGCTGTTTTTCTTTCTTAATTTTAATAATGATATTTCCTGCGGTTTGCGATTAAAAAGAGCAGGGAGACGAAAAATGCAAGCACTTCCGCAACGGTAATCGAGTACCAGATGCCGTCCAGTCCCAGGAATACCGGGAGGACAAGAACGGACGCCACCTGGAACACCAGCGTCCGCAGGAACGAAATCGCCGCCGACACGCCGCCGTTATTGAGCGCCGTAAAAAATGAAGACGCAAAAATGTTCACACCGGCCAGGAGAAAAGAAAATGCGAACATGCGGAAGGCATGCTTTGTCAGTTCATAAAGCTCCATATCGTAGCCAACAAACACTCCCGAGAGCGGGCCTGCAAGCCCCCATGCGGCCGCCGTCATCAGCACCCCTGCGATGCTTACGACCGTAAAGCTCTTTTTCAGCAGGTTTCTCAACTCCATGTGGTTTCCCGCGCCATAATGGTAGCCGATGACCGGCGCCGTCCCGATGGTGTAGCCGATGAACATGGCAATAAAAATAAACTGGACATACATGATTGTGCCGTATGCGGCAACGCCGTTCTCCCCTGCGAACCGCAGAAGCTGCAAATTGTAAATCACGCTGATTAGCGAGGATGAGATGTTGCTCATTAACTCGGAGGAACCGTTGGCGCATGCCCGGAGCATGGCTCTGACGTCAAATTTCGCTTTTACCATCCGAAGCCGGCTGCTGTTGGGCCGCATGAAGTAAAGAAGCGGCAGAATGCCTCCGATGCACTGCCCGATTCCCGTTGCGATGGCCGCTCCCGCAACGCCCCACCGGAAGCCGGCGATGAACAGCGCATCAAGAACCATGTTTGCAATACCGGCCGCCGCCGTCACCGCCAGGCCAAGGTTCGGTTTTTCTGCCGCAGCTAAAAACGTCTGGAATACATTTTGCAGCATGAAGGCTGTGTTGAACAGCAGGACGATCCGCCCGTAGACGACGCAGTCCCCGATCATGGCCTCCGTCGCGCCAAGCAGATAAGAAATCGGCCGTATGAATACAATTCCAATCAGGGAAAGCAGCACGCCAAACACCGCCGTCAGCTTAATTAACATGGTAAAGTATCTGTTTGCCTTTTCCTCGTCTCCCTCTCCCAGGGTTTTTGCGATCAGGGCGCTGCCGCCGGTTCCGATCATGAACCCGACGCCGCCCAGGATCATGATAAAGGGCATCACGAGATTGACGGCCGCAAATGGTATTTTCCCGACGTAATTTGACACGAAAAAGCCGTCCACCACCCCGTAGATCGAGGTGAAAATCATCATGATAATCGGCGGAAGGCAGAATTTAAACAACTTTTTATAGGTAAAATGGCTGGATAATCGAATGCTCATGTCCCGTTCCTCTCAAACTCGTCAAAGCCTGCCCGCAGGCGATGGCTGAAATATTCCAGGGCCGAAACAAATTCTGGGGAGAACTTTTCCAGCGTGTCCATGATCGCCTGCTCTTCCGCAAGGTAAATGCCCTTTAAAAGCGTACCGATATATTCACGCCCTTTATCTGTCAGCACAATCATCTTTTCCTTGGCATGCTGTTCCCCGGTAAACGCAATGTACCCGTCAGTAAGCAGGTTTTTGACGATGGAATTGATCGTGGTGCGCGGGATAAGCCATTCGTCGCTGATTTCCTTCTGGGAATGGGGCTTCCAGTCATCCAGGGCGTAGAGGAAAGCCAGCGTGTTTTCGTTGATGCCGTAGTGCCTGGCTAAAAGGTAATAGACGCCGTCGATTTTATTTGTGGCGAGCATGATGCGCCGCACAGTTTCGTAATTGCTGTCCAAAATGGGGAGCCTCCTTTTTGATACGAAATCGTATTGAGTATTGTAGTACGATTTCGGATTGTTGTCAATGGGAGAATTTTTTGGATATGTAAAAAGTGCCGTTCCAAAATAAAAACTACCCTTCCGCACATAACTGAACTGCTTCCCGTCAAGTAGACAATCAAAAAAATATAATTTTTTTCTGCCA
>ENA-UOJP01001080-UOJP01001080.1-human-gut-metagenome-genome-assembly--contig:-C102-NODE-1080-length-38047-cov-7.592756_pt1 | contig 38047 bp, 41 predicted proteins | sample MGYA00242353_ERZ723900 | MGnify/ENA metagenome assembly ERZ723900
GCGCGGACCTGCTGCCGGAGCACTTCCGGTTCGTCCGGGGCGTGGTGGACTCCCCTGATCTGAGCCTGAACATCTCCCGGGAGCTGCTGCAGCACGACCGGCAGCTCAAGGTGATCGCCGCGAATCTGGAAAAGAAGATCAAGTCGGAGCTTGGAAAGCTCCTCAAGGACGACCGGGAGGGCTATGAGAAGTTCTGGAAGAACTTCGGCCGCCAGCTCAAATACGGCACCGTCAGCGAATACGGCGCCCACAAGGACCTGCTCTCCGACCTGCTGCTGTTCTATTCCTCCACAGAGAAAAAGCCCGTCACCCTGGCGGAGTACGTATCCCGTATGAAGGAGGACCAGAAGTATCTCTACTATGCGGCCGGCGAGAGCCTGGACAAGATTGACAAGCTGCCCCAGACGGAGCTTTTGAAGGACGCCGGCACGGAGATTCTCTACTTCACGGAGGATGTGGATGAATTCTGTGCCCAGACCCTGCGGACCTATCAGGATAAGGAATTCCGCTCTGTGCTGGACCAGGAGCTGGAGGAAGGAGCCCAGAAGAAGGCCCAGGAGGCCGCGGACGCCCACAAGGCCGCCTTTGACTTTGTGAAGGAGGCTCTGGGCGACGCCGTGAAAGAGGTCCGGGCCTCCACCCGCTTAAAATCCCACCCTGTCTGCCTCACCGCCGGGGAGGGTCTCTCCTTTGAGATGGAGAAGTACTTTCAGGCGGTCCAGCCGGACATGCCCCTTCACGCTGACCGAATTTTGGAGCTGAACGTGGAGCACCCTGCCTTCGCTGCTCTGGAGGCCGCCGTGACCGCTGATCCGGAGAAGGCCAGAAAGTACGCCTCCCTCCTCTACAACCAGGCGCTGCTGATCGCAGGACTTCCTCTGGAGGACCCCTCTGGCTACACGGACCTGGTGTGTGAGCTGATGAAATAGGACATATAGATGCAAATACCGCCCCCATTAGGGGCGGTATTTGCATATCAGGAACGCCTTCCCTTGAGCACGGTCGTTCCTGGGACGTAGCCGTACTTGAAGCCACTACTGGTACTGAGTACCCTCGCCGTCATAGTAGGCCGCAGAAATGGAGTACTCATTCGCCGGCGCCGGGCGGCAGATCACTTCCATCTCTGACGTGTCGTAGCGGTAGGGCCCCTGGGACTCCCGGCCCACCACATATGACACCTCCGCATATTCGGTGACAGCGCCGCCGAACCAGATGACGTCATACCAGGTATCTTGGATTCTGACGTTGTTGGTGATGACTCCGGCACCATGGCTGACTGCCTCCCGGAGCTGGTAACGCCCACCTCCGATGGGCTCAAAGACCGCCAAGGCGGACTGTCCTCTCCCGCCGCGAGCTCCGCTGAGAAGGTAGCCCTCCACCTCCGTCTCATGGACGATGGTCCAGCTGCCGTCCGGCATCGCCTCTTGCAAACGGCGTTCCCGCTCCTCCACGGTGACGGCATCGTTCCGGCTCGCCGCGTGGTATACCAGCAGACAGGCCGCCAGCAGAATCAGCGCACCCGGCGCCGCGACCCAGGTCCTGCGTCTCATCCCGTCCTCCTGCCTTTCGCGAATGTTGCTCTCTTTTGGTATATCTTATCATGGCCTCCCTCCGCCTGCAAGGGTACCGCTTGTCCCGAAAAAGAAAGTTTAAAATTTCCTCTTGACAATCCGTTCATATTGTATATACTGTACATGTACAGTACGAACAGGAGTGACTTCCATGGAACTTGTCATTCGCAACACAACGAACCAACCGATCTATGACCAGATTTACTCCCAGATCAAGGCTCAGATCATCGCGGGAAAGCTCTCCCCGGGAGAGGCGCTGCCATCCATCCGGGCGCTGGCAAAAGACCTGCGGATCTCCGTCATCACCACCAAGCGGGCCTATGATGAGCTGGAGGCCGACGGTTTCCTCTTCACGGTGGCTGGCAAAGGCTGCTTTGTCGCGGAGAAAAATCTGGACTTGATTCGGGAACAGAAACTCAAGGAGCTGGAGGACCACCTGGACGCCGCCGTGGAGCTGGCTGCCCAGTGCGGCGTCTCGTCTGCACAGCTGCAGGAAATGCTCCGCATCCTGTTGAGGGAGGAAGGAACCCATGAACGCGATTGAATTATCCCATGTCTGCAAGCATTTTCCCGGCTTTTCCATCCAGGACCTGACCTTTGCGGTGCCCAGCGGCACCATCTGCGGTCTGGTGGGAGAGAACGGTGCCGGCAAATCCACCACCATTCGGTTGCTGATGGGCGCTTTGCGCCCTGACAGCGGAACTTGCTCCGCTCTAGGCGTGGACACCTCCTCGCCGGAATTCCTGGCAATCAAGGAGGATGTGGGCGTGGTGCTGGACGAGGCCTATTTCCCCGAGGTTCTGAATGCCGACCAGGTGGGCCGCGTCATGACCCGGACCTACCAGCGCTGGGACGCAAAGGTTTATGCCGCCTATCTCCGCCGCTTCGACCTGCCCCTGAAAAAGGCGTTCAAGGACTTCTCCCGGGGCATGCGGATGAAGCTGTCCATCGCTGTGGCCCTGAGCCACAGCCCGAAGCTCTTGGTGCTGGATGAGGCCACTGCCGGTCTGGACCCCATTGTTCGGGATGAGGTGTTGGAGATTTTCAACGAGTTCACCCGGGAGGAGGACCACTCGATCCTGATCTCCTCCCACATTCTTAGCGACCTAGAAAAGCTTTGTGATTATATCGCCTTTCTCCACCAGGGGCGGCTGCTGTTTTGCGAGGAGAAAGACTTCCTGTTGGACCGCTATGGCCTGCTCTCTGACACGGCCGAGCAGATTGAAGCTTTGCAGCCGGAGGCCGTTGTCGCCAAGGAGCCCAATGGATATGGCGGCGTCCGATGCCTGGTCCGCCGGGACCTGGCCCCCACCGGTTTCCAGTTGGAACGGCCCACGGTAGAGGACATCATTCTCTTTCTGGTGAAAGGAGCGAAGGAAGCATGAGAGCGCTTTTGATGAAGGATTGTTTTGTTTTGTGGAAGCAGCTTCGGCTGTATGTTGTCCTGATGCTGATTTTCACCGTGTTTAACGGCGCGTTCGGTAATGTGTTCATTGTCATCTGGGCCGCGATGCTGCCCTATACCGCCATGGCCTATGACGAGCGGAGCAAGTGGGACCAGATGGCCGCCATGATGCCTTATTCGATCCGGGATATCGTGCTGAGCAAGTACCTGCTGGGCTGGGTGTGCTCTGTCGCGGCAGGGCTATGTTCCATGGCGCTCCAGTTTGTGCTGACCGTGTTGGACGTCCCCACAGCCGCCCTGGACCCCGTCGCCAATCTGATCGGACTTTGTGGCAGCATGTGTGTGTTGGCCGTTACCCTGCCGATGATGTTCCGCTTCGGCGTGGAGCGAGGCCGGCTGGCGTTGTTTCTGCTGATCTTCCTGGTGTGCGGCGGCGCTGGGGCACTGGGCACCATCACTCTGGCGGTGGACCATACCGCCAGCGGCATCAACGGCCCCTTCGCCTTCTTCATGCTGATCCTGCCCGCAGCCGCTCTGGTACTCACGGCCATCTCCATTCCCCTCTCCGTCAGGATGTATCAAAAGAAAACCATTTAAGGGGACGTACACGATGAAGCAAACCCTTTGCTGCCCCAAATGCGGCTCCCGGAAGATCGTCCGGGTACCGGACCATCCCGGCCGCCACGCCAGCGGCAACAACATCGATACCACAACCTAGACCCTGCTGGGGAAAATTCCGGTGATCCGCTACGTGTGCTGCGGCTGCGGATACATGGAGAACTGGGTGGAATCCCCGGAGGAGCTGGCGGAGATCCGCCGGGTCTTTGGCTGAAACCTGTAAAAAAACGGGGGCCGCTTACGCGGTCCCCGTTATGCTGCCTCAGCTCTCCTCGTCGGTGACAATCAGGCCGTAGCCTCCGTTCTTCCGCTGGTAGACAATGCAGAGGCTGTCGTCCTCACTGCTGCGGAACACAAAGAAATCATGGTCCAACAGGTTCATCTGCAAAATGGCCTCCTCCGGGCTCATGGGCTTGACGGAGAAGCGCTTGGTGCGGACGATCTGGAACTCCTTCTCCTCCGCCACCTCAAAATCGTCATCCGGCATCGCTGTTGGAAAGTTCTCACTCCGGAGGCGCTTGGCAAGGCGTGTTTTATTCTTTAAAATCTGCCGCTCAATATAGCCAACCGCGGCGTCCACAGCGCTGCGCATATCTCCATCCGGTGCCTGGGTCTGGGCACGGAACAACGTGCCGCCATCCCGAATCGTAATCTCCACCGTGCACAGGTGATTCTTTTCCACAGAAAACGTCACCGCGGCTGAGGGGTCCTCCTCCCGGAAATACCGCTCCAGCTTGGAGATCTTTTTCTCAGCATACTCTTTGATGGAATCATTCAGAGAAACCTTTTTACAGCTATAGGTATACTTCATGGTGATCGCTCCTTTCGTGAGGAAGAGAGCTTCTACTCTCTTTTGTTCAGTATAGCACACATCTTTCTGTTTGTATAGAAAAAACTGATCAAAGTTCACAATTTATTCAGGACTTTCCATTTTCCTCAAAAGAAGTGCCAGTTCGACAAAACCTCCTATTTACAAAGGCATGGCCTTTGTGTTACGATAATCCAGGAAGCTTTCCAATATCCCACCCGCTTGGGCCGCACGGCTTTTGTGCCGCGCGGCTCTTTTTTATGGTTGAAAGGCAATGAAAAAGACTGCCCGCAGGCAGTCTTTTTTGATTATTTTCTTCTCCGGCCGCCCCGTTTGCCATCCATGCTCCGATGCAGATCGGCCATCTTCCCCTCTGAAGTGGAGAGAAAGTGTTTGAGCTTGTCCTCAAAGGCCTTGTCGCCGGATGGCGGCAAAGGCTGCTGCGGTCCTCCGGCTCGCACTGCCGGCTTTGCCGCCGGTCTTGCCTCCGCCGCCGGACGGGGCGCAGGCTGCACCCGTTTCATCGAGAGGTTCAGTTTTCCGTTTTCCGCCGGCAGCACCAGCACCCGAACACTCTGCCCCTCCTGCAAATAGTCCCTTACGTCATTCACATACGTATTTGCGATTTCCGAAATATGTACCAGTCCGGATCTTCCGCCCTCCAGGGCCACAAATGCTCCGAACTTGGTGATGGTTGTCACCTTGCCTTCCAGAATATTCCCAACCTGAGGCTCCATACCTTGCTTTGTTTCTCCTTCCACTTGACTCCCCGCTTCCCCTGGGGGTTAATGACTGGGTTCAAACACATACTCACCTGGCTTCACCAGGCCCAACTCATCCCGGGCAATCTCCTCGAGCTTTTCATCTGTGGGGCCCTCGGTGATGTCGGCTTCCAGAGCGGCGTTCTCCCGCTGCTTTTCTGCCACCAGAGCGGCGTACTGCTCCCGCTCCTCCTGCGCGCGCCGCACTTGGCTCCGCAGGCCGTACAGCTGCCATCCGATAGCCACCAGCAGCACCAGAATGACCAGCTTGGTCAGCGGTCTTGCCCGAACCTTGACCTTTTTTCTTCTCCGGGCCTTTTCCACCGCGTCCGCCTCCTTTGTGAGATGGTTTCCTTTTCATTGTATAGCATTTTTGGGTAAAATAAAAGAGATTTTTTCCGCGTTGCCCCAATTTTGTGCAAATTTTTTTCACCCACAACAGCGGAATCGACAGCAAATGCACCAGATACGCCAGTGTTTCCGCCCAGAACTCCCAGATTGGCTGCAGCAGATGAGAAAACGCACAGAAAAACAGCACCGCGCCGCCAACCGCCCCTAGGACAAGAAAGCCACGGAGCTCCCCCTCTCCACGCCGCAGCAAAAACAAAAATGCCCCCGCGCCAACGCTCAGGCAATACCCGGCATCCAGCAGCGCGGTCAGGCTGGGTCTGCGCAGCCGGAAAGGACGCAGCAGATCATACAGAACTCCCGCAGCCAGCCCCAGCAAAATGGACTGCACAAAGGTCAGCATCTGCTGAGAGATCTGGTTCCCCATTATCCAAACAGGCGGCTGAAAAAGCCGCTTCGGCCCTGGCCCTCATCCTCATAGGCGACAGAGTCAATCCGTCCGTCCACATGAAGCTCTCCACCATCCAGGGACAGCTTGTCAATATGGAGGTCCTCTCCAGTGACAACCAGTGTCCCGGCGGCGGTGGACATGACAATCCCGGTCTCGTCAAAGCGGCCCACATCCTCTACGCCGGAGACGGTCAGCCGCTCCCGTCCCACCAGCTCCAGGCGGTGCTCCATGGCGGGCGTGGTATTGTAATCCTTCATATGCTCATCCTCCCTGTCCACATCCTATGGTCAGCAGAGGAAAAATAGAACCCGGCGGCAATCTCCGCTAAATTTCCCGATAGAGTGCTCCCGCGTCCGCCTGGCGCACAGTCTCCTGAACAGACAGCACCTCCACAGTGACTGTCCGCGCGCCAAAGCGCATCGTAATCTGGTCTCCTACCTTCACCTCATAGGACGCCCGAGCCGCTTTTCCGTTGACCTCCACCAGGCCGTGGTCACAGGCCTCGTTTGCCACAGTCCGCCGTTTGATCAGCCGGGAGACCTTCAAGTATTTGTCCAAACGCATGGTTTCCTCCAAAACAAGACTGCCGGCACACCTGTGCCGGCAGTTCAAAATTCATGTGCCCAGCGGCAGGCGTTCCTGTCCGGCGCGGCATCCGCCAGAGGAGCCCTCGCTGCCGTGAAAGCGCAAATTATTTCGCCACAGCGTCCTTCAGAGCCTTGCCAGCCTTAAACACGGGCACCACAGACGCAGGAATCTCAATGGTATCATTGGTCTTGGGATTCCTGCCGACACGAGCGGCGCGCTTCTTCACCTCAAAAGAGCCAAAGCCCACAAGTTGAACCTTGTCACCGTCCTTCAGCGCGCTGGTGATCGCCTCCAGGGTGGCGGTGACAGCGGCTTCTGCGTCCTTTTTGGAAAATTCGGTGGCAGCGGCCACAGCATTGATCAGTTCAGCCTTGTTCATGGATCATATCCTCCTACATGATATCGTTCGTAATTTATTTCTTAAACGCGGGTGCGTGTTAAGACAGCTTCTTTTTGGCAGACTCCCACAGCCTGACCAGTTCCTCCTCCGTACATGCGGTCAAGGGCTTGTCCGCCGCTTCCTCCACCAGGCGGAAACGTGCGTCAAACTTGTCGCAGGCACGGTGAAGGGCGTCCTCCGGGTCCACCCCGGAGAGCTGCGCAATCTTGGAGACGATGAAGAGGACGTCCCCCGCCTCCTCTCGGATGCCGTGAGGCGCCGATGGGTCCTGGCTGTTCTCCACAGCCTGCCGCAGCTCTCGCACCTCTTCCTCCAACTTATCCAGAGCTCCGGAAATGGTGTCCCAGTTGAAACCCGCCTTGGCGGTCTTTGATTGAATCTTCTCCGCCCGCCACAGGGCCGGCAGCGTATGAGGCACCGCCTCAATCGCATCGGCGGTGGAGCGCTGCCCCTTCTCCCGGCGCTTGAGCGTCTCCCAGTTTGCCAGAACCTGCTCGCTGTTATCCGCCGCCATGGCTCCGCCAAAAACATGGGGATGGCGGTACACCAGCTTCTGTGCCACACCGTTCACTACGTCCGCCATCGTAAACCGGCCGCGCTCCGTTTCCATCTGAGCGTGCAGCGCCACCTGCATCAGAACATCCCCCAGCTCCTCGCACATGTCATGGGCATCATCCCGATCTATGGCATCCAGCGCCTCATAGGTCTCCTCTAGGAAATTCCGCCGGATGGAGCCGTGGGTCTGCTCCGCGTCCCAGGGGCACCCTCCGGGTCCCCGCAGCAGCCGGGTGATCTCAATGAGATCCTCCCAGCCATAGCGTTCCTTACATTGAAAATCTACCATACATTGCTCACCTTTGCAAGAAATTTTGGAGAGAAACCCCTTGATTTTTCTAAGTTTTTCACTTTAAGTGCAGAAGTTTAATAAGTTTTGTGCCGTGGGGAATGGATTTGACATCCTCCGCCCGCAGAATCCGCAGAGCAATGACCAGAATGAAGTACACAATCACGCCAATCAGGATTGCACCCAGCGTGGCAATTGCATTGGCTCCGTAGGCAGAGTGGCCGCTTTCCAGCATTCGGTTCAAGAACCCATACACCGCCCAGGCCGCGCCGCCCATCAGAACAGAAGCCAGTACCGGCTTTGCAAAGAGCTGCATGTAGCGGGGCTTTTGCGGGGAATAGACCCAGACAAAGAAAAGGTTGAGCCCCGCAATCACCATGTAGCAGCAAAGCGTTGAGATCGGAGCGCCATGGATGTTGATCTCCGGGTTTCCCACCAGGATATAGTTCAGGATAATTTTCACAACGCCACCTGCGATGACCGTGAAAATGGGAATTTTCTCCTTGCCGTAGGTCTGCAAAATGGCATTGGTCAGCACCATCAGGCAGATGAAGATCGTGGCGATGCCCAAGATCTGCAGATGGGGACCGGCAGCGACGGCCAGCTCCTGCTGAGAGGGCAGCACCAGTTTTTCGATAGGCGTTGCCAGCACGCTCAATCCGATGCCGGCCGGCAGCGCCAGCAGCGCCAAGAGGCGGAAGGCCGTGGAGATCGTCCGGTCCGCCTCCCGGGTGTCGTTCCGGGCCAGGGCCGCCGCCGCGAAGGGCAGCAGGCTCATGGTGACGGGATAGACGAAGGAGGCCACCATGTTGGGCATCACCATGCCCGTTGTGTACTGGCCGTTGAGGGCGTTGGCCGCCGTGGGGGCCAGACTCAATCCGTCTTGGAGCCGGCCTAGAACGATCTTCGTGTCCAGGATGGAGATGATGCTCATGGCGGAGTTGCCCAAGGTGATGGGCACGCCAATGGCCAGAATCCGCTTGACCAGCGTACCGCCGGAGGACGGGACATCCAGACTCTTGCGGTGGTCCCGGTGGGTGAAGAGATAGATGCACAAAAACAACATGGACACAACGGTGCCGATGGTGACGCCCAGGATGGCGCCGGCGGCGCCCACGTCCATATTCCTCCCGATGTTCAGAAGATACCATGCCAAGGGCAGGCCGATGCCTACCTTGCACAATGCCTCCAGCACTTGGCTGACAGCGGTGGGCGTCATGTTTCCCTGCCCCTGAGTATAGCCCCGCATACAGGCCAAAATGCACACGCAGAACACCGCAGGTGCCAGAGCCTGAACCGGCCGCATGGCATTTTCGTTGCGCAGGAAGCCCACCAAAAGGTCCGCCTGGAAGAACATCAGCAGCGAGCCCACCAGCCCCAGGGCAAAGAAGAGCCAGATGGCGGTGCGGAAAATCTTCCGCTTCTCATTCTCCCGTCCCTGGGTATACGCCTCGCTGGTGAGTTTGGAGATGGCCAGGGGGAGTCCCGCAGTGGAGAATGTCAGCAGGAAGTTATAAATTTTATAGGCGGTGTCCCAATAGGACATGCCCACGTCGCCCAGGATGTTGTTCAGGGGCAGCTTGTAGGCGGCACCGATCAGCTTAACAATGGCCACCGCAGCAGCCAGAATCGCCGCGCCCCCCAGAAAGGACTGCTTTTTTGGATTGGACATGAGTCGATTACCTCAGTTTTCAAAAATGACACTATGAACCTATGGCTGTGCCCTGTGGATTATACCCGCTCCAAGCAGGCTTTCACCAGGGAGGTAAACCGTGGGCGGGCCGCCTCAGCTGCCTCCAAAACCTCCTCACCGGAAAGAGGCTGGTCCAGCACTCCGGCGGCCATGTTGGTGCAGAGGGTAAACCCCAGAACCTGCATCCCGCAGTGGGCGGCCACAATGGTCTCCGGCACCGTGGACATGCCCACTGCGTCGGCGCCCAGAATGCGGGCCATCCGCACCTCGGCAGGCGTCTCAAACTGGGGACCAGGGAAGTACATGTAGACGCCCTCCCGCAAGGGGATTTCCAACGCCTGTGCGGCTTCACGGGCAGCCTTGCGCAGCGCCGGGGTGTAAACGGCGCTCACATCCGGGAAGCGGGGACCGAACTCGTCCAGATTCGCCCCGCACAGAGGACTCACGCCAAAGAGCTTGATGTGGTCGGTGATCATCATGATATCCCCGGCGGAAAAGGCGGTATTCACCGCCCCGGCAGCGTTGGTCACAAGCAGCGTCTTCGCGCCCAGCAGCCTCAGCACCCGGACGGGATAGCTCACATCCGCGAAGGACCACCCCTCATAGGTGTGGAGCCGGCCCTGCATCACCGCCACATTCCGCCCCGAGAGCCGCCCAAAGACAAACTGCCCCTTGTGGTCCGGCGCAGTGGAGCGCTTCATATGGGGTACCTGCGCGTAAGGGACAACCAGTGGCTGCTCCAACTGGTCTCCCAGCGAACCCAGGCCGGAGCCCAGAATCAGCAGAACCTCCGGCCGAAAGTCCCCCAGCCGGTCCGCCAGGGCGGCCGCGCTCTGCTGATACTGCTGATAGGTATATGTCTCCATCATAGCTTTCCTCCACAAAATCGGCAGAATACATCTCCCGGCCGGCTCTGTGTGCCGCACACAGCACAGGCCACTGGGCGGTCCGGGCCGCCCTTCAGGACAGCGATCTCCGTTTTCAGCGCGTCAATCTTCCGCAGTTTTTCCTGCAACACCTCTGAGTCCGTCGGAGTTCCCGTATGGGTGGCGTAGAGCAGCTCACCAATCTCCGCCAGGGTTCCCTCAATCTCGCCCTCCAGCGCGGCAATCCGCAGACGCTGCTTGGCGGCGCTCAGGGTCTCTCCGGCCTTTTTCTTCAGGCCATGGGCGGTGTTTACCGCAAGGTCTCCGGCCTGAGCCGCTCCCTGGCGGGCGGCTGCAAGCAGCTTTTCCATCGTCTCATTCATCGGGTTTCCTCCCCTTCTGCGCTTTAGCGGTAGTCATAGGCGCTTCCGCCAATAAACTCCCGAGCCAGGGACTCCGGCGCAACGCACGTCTCCTCCATGGGCTCAATCCGCTCAAAGCCCCGGAGCATCTCCTCCGCCACGTCGTATTTGCCCCTGGGAAGCTCCTCCAGCAGGGGCACCACAATGGGCTTGAGCAGCGCGAATTCAAAGGCCAGTGCGGAGTCGAACATCAGGTCGGCGTTTTCCTTATAGGGGGAGATATACAGCTTTTCGCCCCGGCGGACGTTGGGCCACATCTTCAGAGTAAATCTGGCGTCGCTGCCCCGGAACTTATGATCCCGGACAATCCGGCGGCACAGCCGCAGCCAAGCGTGCTGGAACACCACGGTTCCCTCATCATCCACCAGGTTGCTGCGGGCGGCGATGTACAGCTTGAAGGCGTGGGGGTTCTTGCCCACAATAATATCGTTCAGTGCGTGAATCCCTTCAAAAATAGCCAGCTCGTTGGCGCCCAGGCGCAGGGGCTGGGACATGATATCTGAGCGCATCTGCCTTGCAAATTCATATTTGGGCACATGGATCAGCTCCCCCCGATCCAACATGGAGAAGTGGCGGTTCAGCAAATCCACGTCCAGACAGAACGGAGACTCAAAATCAATGGCTCCCTCCCGGTTCCGGGGTGCGGTCTCCGGGTCCACTGTGTTGAAATAATTGTCCATGGAGATGGTATGCGTCACAATCCCCTGGCGCTCCAGCTCCTCCTCGATCTTCATGGCGGTGGTGGTCTTTCCGGAGCCGGAGGGTCCGGAGAGCAGAATGATATGGGACTGTCCCCGGTGGTCGGCAATCTTCCTGGCCGCCGCCTCCACTTTTTTTGCGAAGGCTGCGTCACACTCTGCGGCGTAGGCGGCCGGGTCGCTGCGGATGGCATCGTTCAACTGTTTCAGGGAATAGGCCATAGCGCGGTCTCCTTTCAAACATGCTCATAAAATTCGGCAAAGGCGTTCTGGTTGGCACGCCACTTCTCCGGCCGTTGGGTATACTCCGCCGGATACTTGTGGTTGAATACCCGTTGAATCCGGCCGCCTTCCACCATCTTGGTGGAGCCGCCGGCGCCAAAGGACAGAATGGAGCACAGCTCCGACATGATATCAATATTATACCAGCACTCCGCGCCAGGGCGGGTCCAGCCAATATTCTCAAAGCTGCCGGACATGTATTTCTGCCGGTAGAGGTAATAGGGTGCGTAGCCCCGCTCTCGCAGCATCGGCGCGGCGTAGTCCAGCATCTGCGCCACCTCCTCCGGCCCGGGGACGCTCAGCCCTTCGGTTAGAATCCGGCTGCCTTTTTTCAGCGCCAGGGTGTGGATGGTGACATTGTCCGTTTCAAACTCCAAGCAGCGATCCAGGGAACGGCGAAAGCCTGCGGCGGTATCCTCCGGCAATCCCGCGATCAAATCCATATTCACATGGGGGAATCCGTAGGCCGCCGCCAGGTCCAGGGCGTGCTCGATCTCCCTGGCGGTGTGGCGGCGCCCGATGGCCCGCAACACCGCATCCTCCATGGTCTGCGGATTCACGGAAATTCGGGTGATGCCATGGGATTTCAGCACCGCCAGCTTCTCCGCCGTGATGGTGTCCGGCCGTCCAGCCTCCACCGTCAGTTCCTCGCAGTCCTGAAGATCAAAGGCATCCTCAAGGGCCGTCAGCACCCGGTCCAGCTGCCCTGCCGTCAGCGTGGTGGGCGTGCCTCCGCCCATGTAAAAGGTCCGGCACCGCAGGTTCAGGGCCCGCGCCATTCCGCCGCCGGAATGAATCTCCTCCACCAGCGCCTCCACATAGGGAGGCACCAGGTCAAAGCTTTTTTCCACCGACTGGCTCACAAAGGAGCAGTAGGCGCACCGAGTAGGGCAGAAGGGAATCCCCACATAGACCGCGATATCCCGCCGTTCCAGCCGGCGGGAGGCCCTCAGTGCCGCGGAGGCGGTCTCTACCGCCAGCGCTGCCCGGTCAGGGGAGACATAGTAAAACCGCTCCATCCATGCCCGTGTCTCCTCTGGGGTTCTGCCGGCGGCCAGAGCGGCTGTGGCGGGCTTGTCGGGCCGGACACCTGTCAGCATCCCCCAGGGGGGCCGAACGCCGCTTACGGCCTGAGCAGCCAGAAAAAAGCAGGCGCCGACGGCATGGCGGCGCTGGCCCTCCCGGGCATACTCCGTGCCGGAGAGGGGAAGAACCTCCCGGTGAGAGGTCTGCCTCCCCTGCCAGCGGAGCTCTGTGGTAACATGACAGCAATCGTCCTCCTCCCGGAGCGTGACCACGGCCCAGGAGTCATCCCCGGGCAAAATGGGCTCGTAAACCGGCAGTTCGCCGGGGAACAGGTTCAGAAGACTCTGCTCCACGGTATAGCGCTCATCATGGCCCTGTAGCAGCAGCTTCATGAGATCTCCAGTGCGTGGCGCAGGTAGGGATTGGAGGCCCGCTCCCGGTCCAGGGTGGAGAGCTCCATGTGTCCCGGCAGAACATCCAGGTCCCCCTCCAGCTGGCCCAAGCGCTTGAGCGAGGCCATCATCTTCTCTACAGAGCCGCCGTCAAAGTCCGTCCGGCCGCAGGAGCCCGCGAACAGCGTGTCTCCGCAGAAAAGGGCGCTCCCGCACCGGAGCGTCACGCTCCCCTCGGAGTGGCCGGGGGTGTGGAGCACCTCCACCGGCATGGTGCCAACCGTCACGGTGTCTCCCTCGTCATAGAAGGAGACCGCCTCCTCCGGCACCTGCCGGGAGAGGGGAAAGAGCTTTGTGTCCACGTTCTGGAAGTCCCCCCTGTGAATGGACACCCGGATGCCCGGGAAGCGCTCCAAAAGGTCTGCTACGGCGCCGGTGTGGTCGTAGTGTCCGTGAGTGAGCAGGATCGCGCAGGGCCTGCACGCGAGCTTCTCCAGCACCGCCAAAATCTGATCCGGACTTCCGCCGGGATCAATCACGGCACAAACCCCCGCCTCCTTGTCACAGAGGAAATAGCAATTGGTGCCGTAGGGCCCAACCGCCAGGTATTTGATCTCCATACTCTCACCTCGTTGATTCATTTCGCCCCATGGCGTCAGATAGGTCCGCAAACCCGGAGAGCACCGCATCCCTCTGCCGGTAGACGGACTCAAAGACCGGGACCACCTCCTGAATGGAGGGAACCTGCCTTTCCAGCAACACCGGCCCCTCCGGGCCGGGATAGCCGCACTCCACAGCGTACCAGCCCGCCCGCTCTCCCGTCAGGACCACAGCACACTGCAAAAAGCCGGACTCTTGGATGCACGCCGGATTTTGGCGCTCCAAGGCCAAAAAGCTGTCCGGGTCCGCCCGCAGCCCTTCCAGACCTTGCAGGATATCCGGCCAGTCAAAATTTGCGGCGGGCCTCCCATCGATAGTCAGTGTCCAGAACCAGGGAATGTCCGGCGCTTTTTCAGAGTTCTCCTGTCTCCAGGGCAGCCGCATCTGCATCCGCCTCCTTTTCCACGCGCTTTTCTCCTGCCCGGCGGGACGGAAAAATTCCCTTTCACTCCTCCGTTTTGTCCGGCGGCGGTGTGTTCCCGCGCTCCGGCTCTGCCGTTTCGACACGTTTTGCTGTCAAGGCAACTCCCTTTTCAGCCTCGTATTCCCGCAGGGCGTCCCGGACCGCCTTTTTCACCAGGCAGTAGACAATTCGATAAACAAGATATACAATCAGTGCCGCTCCCCCGAGGAGCAAGGGCAGCGCCACCAGCGTCGGTTCCATCTCTGCACTCCTCTCGGCCTCAGGGCCGCTCCGTGTCAAACAGGATCGTCACCGGGCCGTCATTGACGGACTCCACCTGCATATCCGCGCCGAACTCCCCGTGCTCCACGGCAAAGCCACGCTCTCGGCAGCGGGCCATGAAGTCCTCGTACAGCGGAATGGCCTGGTCCGGCTTTGCCGCGCCGGTGAACCCGGGGCGGCGGGAGGAGGTGTCCGCATACAGCGTGAACTGGGACACCACAAGGAGGCTGCCCCCCACCTGCTCCAGACTCAGGTTCATCTTTCCATTCTCATCCTCAAAGACCCGCAGGTTGCAGATCTTCTCCGCCAGACGGCGGGCAGTCTCCTCTTTATCGGCAGGTCCGACACCAAGGAGCACGAGAAACCCCCGCCCGATTTCACCGTTCACCCGTCCGCCGATGGTAACGGAGGCCCGGGTGACACGTGTAACAACAGCACGCATCGTTTTTTAACACCTGTCTTTCTTTTTGCTTTCGTGGGAAGAGTCTTTGTTTTCCCCGCGCCTTCGCCGGCGGCGACAAAAGCCATCGTGTTTGCCGCGACATGCGCATGGTACCATGGCGGGCGCGGCCTCGCCCGGCATGCCTCCACCAAAAGCAGCGTCCTTGGCGGGGCAGACGTTCCCCTTGATGAGGGCCTATCCCGCCGGCCGGCTCACCTGCAGGGCTCCGGAAATCTGGTGGAGCCTGTTCATCACAGCCCGCAGCTGCTCTCCATCCTTCACCCGAATTTCCAGCCGGATCACGGCAAAGCCGTCCTCTGTGCTGCGGGTGTTCACACCCAGCACAAAGGTATGGGTGGTGGAGAGCGCCGCAGAAATGTCCAGCAGCAGCCCCTGGCGGTCCTTGCAGAGAACCTCCAGCACAGTGGGGTAGCTCTCGTTAGTGTCGCTGCCCCAGCTGACCTTGATCCAGCGTCCCGCCTGGTCCGGCTGGCCGCGCCTTTCCTCCGAGGCGTTGGGACAGTCGGCCCGGTGGACGGAGACGCCGTAGCCCCGGGTGATAAAGCCCACGATCTCATCGCCGGGCACTGGCGTGCAGCACTTAGAAAATTTTACCAGGCAGTTGTCCAGCCCCTCCACAATGATGCCCTGCTCGCTTTTAATGCGCTTCGGCGCGGGGGTTTTGGGCTCCTCCCTGGTCTCGGCGGCCTCGGCCGCCTGCTGTTCCAGCTGGTGCTGACGGGCCACCCGAAGGATTTCCCCCTGCATGCGGCTGACCGCCTTCTGGGCGGAGAACCCGCCGTAGCCGATGGCCGCATACAGGTCCTCCAAAGAGGGGTACGTGACTTTTTTCAAGAGACTTGGAAGCAGCTCCGGATCGGTAACATCCTTCATGGAAAGACCGCAATGCTTCAGCTCCGCTTCAAAGGAAGCGCGGCCGTTGGCGATATTCTCCTCCCGGCGCTCCTTCTTGAACCACTGGCGGATTTTGCTGCGGGCCTCGCTGGACTTGGCGATCTTCATCCAGTCCCGGCTGGGGCCCTTGGCGTTCTTAGAGGTCAGAATCTCCACGATGTCGCCGTTTTTCAGCACATGGTCCAGGGTGACAATGCGGTTATTCACCTTGGCGCCCACCATTCGGTTGCCAACGGCGGAGTGAATCGCGTAAGCAAAGTCAATGGGCGTTGCCCCGGCGGGCAGGTTCTGCACATCGCCGCCCGGGGTAAATACAAAGACCTCGTCGGAGAACATGTCGATCTTCAGCGAGTGGATATAGTCCTCGGCATCGGCGCCGTCCTGGTTTTCCAGGAGGCGGCGGACCCACTCATAACGGCCCTCCGTGCCGGCGCCCTGGCCTCCCTGCTTGTATTTCCAGTGGGCGGCCACACCGTATTCAGCGATCTCATGCATCTCCCGAGTCCGGATCTGGACCTCAAAGGGGATGCCGTCCCCTCCCACCACAGTGGTGTGAAGAGACTGGTAGCCGTTGGGCTTTGGCGTCCCGATATAGTCCTTGAACCGGCCCAGGATAGGCTTGTAAATGTCGTGGACCACGCCCAGGACATTATAGCAGTCCCCTACATTCTCCACAATCACGCGGAAGGCAAAGAGGTCAAAGATTTCCTCTAACGACCGGTTCTGGTTGAACATCTTGCGGTAGATGGAATAGGGGTGCTTAATGCGGCCGTACACGATGTGTTCGATATGCAGCTCGCTCAGCCGCTCGTCAATCTGGGTCTGGGTGCGGCGCATGAAAGCGTCGTACTCCTCCTTTTTCTCATCCAGCTTGGAGACGATCTCATGGAAGCCCACCGGGTCCAGATACTTCAGCGACAGGTCCTCCAGCTCCCACTTGATGCGCTGCATGCCCAGGCGGTGGGCAATGGGTGCGTAAATCTCCATGGTCTCCAGGGACTTTTGCTTCTGCTTGGCAGGGGACTGGTACTCCATGGTGCGCATGTTGTGGAGCCGGTCCGCAATTTTAATGAGGATCACCCGGATGTCCTTGCTCATGGCGATGAGCATCTTCCTGAGGTTTTCCATCTGCTCATCTTCCTTGGTGGCATACTGGATGCGGGTCAGCTTGCTGACCCCTTCCACCAGCGCCGCTACTGTGGGCGAGAAAAGCTTTGCCACCTGCTCCTCCGTGGCCGCGGTGTCCTCAATCACATCGTGGAGCAGCGCTGCCTCAATGGACTCGCTGTCCAGCCGCAGCTCCTCGGCCACGATCTGCGCAACCGCCAGAGGATGCGTGATATAGGGCTCGCCGCTCTTGCGCTTTTGCTCCTGATGGGCCTCATTTGCAAATTCAAAGGCCGCACGAATCTGGGCGATGTCTGCCGCCGGGTTATAGCCCCGAACGGTTTTTTCCAACAGCTCATACTGTTCCTGAATGGTCATACGCTCACCTCCCCTCGACAGCTTCCCCGCGCAGGCGGGATAAATACGGGCACTGGTTTAAATCCACCTTGCCCTGAATCGGATTCAGGCAGAGCTGCAGCTGGCTGCCGCGGCTGACCAGCGAGATCAGCCCCCGTTCTTGAAAGACCTCCAGCGCCAGAGCGGTTCTTAAAAAGCTGTCGCAGCCTCCGGAGCGCTCCGCCAGACGCCGAAGATACGGCAGTGCGTCCTCCTCGGCCTTTCCCTGGCGCAGTTGGCCCTCCAGCGCCCGCCAGCAGGCCGCAAACTGGTCCCGGGAGGGCTGCAGGCGCACCGCTTCCTGGCCAGTGACACGCTCCCCCTCCAGCAGCCGGTGCAGCAATGCCAGGTCCGCCGCCTCGTGGCGGCTGGGGGTCAGGGAGGGGCGGAGGTCAATGAGCTGGAGCTGCAATGTCGTGCTGCCCCGAAAGGTGTTGGCCTGCAAATAAAATGCCGCGTCTACCCGCGTGCCGGCGGTCAGGCCGCACTCCCCCTCCATCACAGAGAAGAAGATCGCCTCAAACCGGCTGGTACCCTTGCTCAACCTCACCTTTAAGTGCCGGCCCTGGCCCACAGACTGGACAGAATCCAGCGTAGCCCCCAGCAGGGCAAAGGCGGGCCTGGGATTCCCAGCGCCGTATGGCTCCAGCTGGCTGAGGTACTCCACCTGCTCCAACGTCACCTCACCGGGGCAGACAATCGCCGCATCTAAATCCAGAGAGCTCACCGGTGTTTTGCCGCCGCAGGCAGAGCGTACATACCGGTTCACCCGGGCACGGAATGCCTCAATATTCTCCTCCGGAATGGTGAACCCGGCCGCCAGCTCATGTCCGCCGAAGCCGTCCAGCAGATCCGCACAGGATTCCAGCGCCGCAAAGAGGTTCAGCCCGCCGTAGGACCGGCACGAGCCCTTTCCCACGCCGTCCTTCAGATGAATCATGAAGCTGGGGCAGGAGTACTTCTCGCTCAGGCGGGAGGCGACAATTCCCACCACCCCCTGGTGCCAGTCCTCACTGGAGAGGACCAGGGCGCTCCTCTCCTCCGCCCGGAGTTTTTCGATTTTAGCTGTGGCATCGGCGCAGATGGCCTGCTCCACTGCCTGACGCTCCCGGTTCAGATCGCATAGCTGCCGCGCCAGCTCTTCCGCCCGGGCAGGGTCGTCAGTTTCCAGCAGGTCCGCTGCCAGGTCCGCTGCCCCCATACGGCCGGCGGCATTGATGCGGGGGGAGAGGACAAACCCGATCTGAATGGACGTAATGGGCTTTCCCAAAAGCCCCGCCTCCCGCAGCAAGGCGTGAATACCCACAAAATCCGTGTGGGGCAGCGCCTCCAAACCGTAGGAGACAATGGTCCGGTTCTCGCCCTCCATCCGCATCACATCCGCGATGGTGCCAATGGCGGCCAGAGTGCAGTAGCGGGCGAAGAGGGCATCCTCCCGGTTTTCGCCGCCTAAGGCCAGTACCAGCTTCAGCGCAACGCCCACGCCGGCAAGATGCTTGAAAGGATACGGGCAGTCCGGCCGGTGGGGGTCTACCACCGCCATGGCATTGGGCAGCGTCTCCTTGCACTCGTGGTGATCTGTGATGACCACATCCATCCCCAGCGAGGCGGCAAAATCCACCTCCTCGTTGCCAGTAACCCCACAGTCCACGGTAATCATCAGTGTGGCGCCCTGATCCCACAGGGACTGGATGGCATCCTTTGAGAGGCCGTATCCATCCTCAATTCGCCTGGGAATATACCGCAGGCACTTGACGCCGCAGCTTTTCAGATAATCCCGCAGCAACACCGTGGAGGTGATCCCGTCCACATCGTAATCTCCAAATACAGCAATGGTCTCGCCGCCGGCAATCGCCCGCTGAATCCGCTCCACAGCCCGGTCCATGTCCCGCATCCGCATGGGAGAGATCGTGAGGCTCCGCTCCCGGTCCAGAAACTCCGCGGCCTCCTCCGCCGTGGTAATGCCGCGGGCGGCCAGCACGGTGGAGAGCAGATAGGGGTATCCCGCCTCCCTCAGCCGGGCGACGTCCTGGTCAGCCGGGGTATGGATATTCCATTTTTTGAATTTCATGAGGCGCCGCCTCCTCTCTGTAAAGCCACTCACAGCACCGCTTCGGCGCTATGAATCCATTGTAACTAAAATATTATAGCAGAAAAGTTCCTTCAGGTAAAGAAAAAATCTGACTGGACCCCATGTACCGGCGCTTTCTTCAAAAAAGTTTTTCTTGACATTTTTTCACATTCTTATATAATAATAAGGCTCGCATTCTGCGGGCTATCCTTGCTCTCATCAAAAAGAATGAGGGCCATCTGTCCAAAAGGAGGTGCAAACATGGCAAAGGTTTCTGCCAATTATGAGGTCGTGTATATCATCGACCCTGCACAGGGTGAGGAGGGCATCGCCGCGCTGGTGGCGAAGTTCAAGACCCTGGCCGAGCAGAACGGCTCCGCCGTCGAGGTGGAGGAGTGGGGTGGCCGAAAGCTGGCTTATCCCATCAACTACAAAACCGAGGGCTACTATGTGCTGATGACGTTCAGCAGCGAGCCGTCCTTCCCCCGGGAGCTGGACCGCGTGCTGCGGATTACCGACGGCATCATGCGTTCCCTGATCGTCTGCAAGGGCGAGTAAGGGGGCAGCCACATGCTGAACCGGATTGTTCTCATGGGTCGGCTGACCCGTGATCCCGAGCTGCGCCGCACCGGAAGCGGCACCGCCGTGACCAGCTTCTCCCTGGCCGTAGACCGGGACTTTAAGTCCCAAAGCGGTGAGAAGGAGACGGATTTTATTGATATCGTGGCTTGGCGCTCTACTGCTGAGTTTGTCAGCAAATACTTCACCAAGGGCCGCATGGCCGTGGTGGAGGGCCGTCTTCAAATCCGCGACTGGACTGACCGGGACGGCGGCAAACGCCGCAGCGCCGAGGTGATCGCGGACAACGTCTACTTTGGGGATTCCAAGCGGGATGGCGGCGGGGATTATGGCTCCGCGCCCGCCTATGGCGCCCCTTCCTATGCTGCATCCGCGCCTGAGCGCGGTGGGCAGTCTGACTTCGCCGAGATCGGCGAGGAGGACGGCGAGCTGCCGTTCTGATTGAATAAAATAAAGGAGGAAACCCTCATGGCTTTTGATCGGGAATCCAGACCCGCGCGCCCTGCCCGCGGCAAGCGCCGCAAGGTCTGCCAGTTCTGCGCTGAGAAGTGCGAGTCCATCGACTACAAGGATGCCGCCAAACTGCGCCGCTTTGTATCCGAGCGCTCCAAGATTCTGCCCCGCAGAACCACCGGCACCTGCGCCATGCATCAGCGCCAGCTGACGGAGGCCATCAAGCGCGCCCGCCAGATTGCTCTGCTGCCCTACGTGACCGACTAAAACAAAGAGGCTCCCCGTCCGATGGACGGGGAGTTTTTTTACCTTTCCGGCGGGAAAATTTTCATATCGTTCATGATCCAGGTGATCTTCTCTGCTATTCTTTGCTGCGGCTGTTTTAAATTTGAGGAATTAGCTGCCTCTCCGTCGTTTTATTTGAAGATCATAAATAAGGAGACGAGACCATGAAATCAAAGCGGATCTTTCAACGGCTGCTGGCCGCAGTGCTTCTGCCCTGTCTTCTCGCGGGCTGCGGCACCTCCCCGCCTCCCCAGGAGGCGGAAGACCAGTGGGACCCGGCCCTGGCCCATGTTCTGGGACTGAGTCAGGAGCAGCGGCTGGAGGACTACGACTATCTGGTTGAGACTCTGGGCAGCAGCTATCTCTGTATGGGCGTCCGGGACCGAGAGAATCCCGATGACCTCTCGGCAGGAATCTTTCAGGAATACCGGGACATGATTGCGGGCAGCGACAGTGACGAGGCCTTCTACTCTGCCGTGTACAGCACACTCTTCCGTCTGGGCACCTATGGCCATCTCTGGATCGTGGAGCCGGAAGAGTACCAGGCCTATCTGGAAGCTTATCAGAGTGATGAGCTTGAGGACCGGGCCCACTGGCGGGAGGTTTTGACATCCCCCGTCACTCAGACAGGTTATGAAAACCTTCAAAAGCTGCTGGACGCCTATGGCGGAGAGGATGCCTCCGCGCCCTCCGCGCCGGGTGCGGAGGACGCCAATCTCACGACCTTGCTGCTGCCGGGAGAGGCCATCGGCTATATCAAAATCGACGGCTTCCCCGCCTCCTATGAGCCTGCCTATGCGGCGGAGCGGGAGGAGCTGCTGTCCTTTTACGACACGCTGGGGGCCTGCACAGACCTTATCATCGACATCACCGGCAACAGCGGCGGCAGCGAGCAGTATTGGCAGGAACTGCTGGTGGCCCCTCTGATCGACCAGCCCCTCTCTTGCATGAACTATGCCCTGCTGGCGGACAGTGATAACAACCGTCCCTACATCGACGATGCGTTTGCGCCGGAGATGCTCCACCCCATCGCGGACCTGCCGGAGCTTCCCGCTCTCAACCAAGAGGGCCTCGCGGCGGCTACCCACTATGTGGAAAGCCCCCTGTCCGTAGAGCCCGCCGCGGAGCGCAGCCCCTTCCATGGCCGGGTCTGGGTACTGGTGGGCGAGCAGGTTTACTCCGCCAGCGAGTCTTTCGCCGTGTTCTGCAAGGAGACAGGCTTTGCCACCCTGGTGGGCAGTCAGACCGGCGGGGACGGCATCGGCGCGCTGGACCCAATTTTCCTGCAGCTGCCCAACAGCGGGCTCTTGGTGCAGTTCACCATGATGTTCGGTCTGAACGCCGACGGCTCCAGCAGCGAGGAGGCGGGGACCACACCGGATCTGCTCTCCCCCGGCACTGAGCCGCCGCTCATAACAGCCCTGCGGGCCATCCGCGAAACTGCCTGACGTGAAAAACCGCCCTCATGAAGAGGGCGGTTTTTTTACTTGCTTCTGGCCTCCAGCACCTCCACCATGCGCTCTGCAAAGAGCCGGCCGGCAAGTGCCGCCTCCTCCGGGGAGTTTCCGGCGGCGCCCACCTCCACCAGCAGCGATCCGACCGTAGCATGCTGATTATAGCGGGAATTCCGCAGAAGAATGGGCCGCATCAGCGTGGGATACTCTGTCAGAATGTCCTGCTGAAGGGCCACTGCCAGCTTCAGGTTCTCCATCCAGTTTGGATGTGTCAGGCCGCTGCCGTCGCTTCCCATCACCAGGGTCATCTGGGCTGCGGTGCCCACGCCGTCGATGGTGGAGACCACCTTATACTGATTTCCCTGGGCATCCGCAATGGCGTCCCGGTGAATATCCAGAATAAACTGAATGGAGGGGTACTGGGCGAGGTAGCTCTGAATAGCGGCCAAGGATTTATCATACGCCTCGTTATAGGACGAGGGGTAGTCGTACAGCGTCCGGTCATGGAGCACGGAGATCCCCGCCTCGGCAAACACCTCTGCCATCACATCCCCCACCTTTACCACGTTATAGCGGGAATCCGTGGTGCGGTGATCGCCGGACCAGACCACTTCCGTGCCGCCGGCAGGCGTGTATGCCTCGCTGCCATGGGTGTGCAGGATCAGAATCTGCGGCTCCTCCGGCGTCAGCTCTGCGGCGAAATTCTCCTGCAGGGCCGGAATGGAGAGCTGATAGTCTGTGGAGTTGCTGATGTAGGCCCGTCCCACCACGGTGTAGCTGCTGGGGTCCGTGGGCACCAAGGTCCTGGCTGTCACGCCGTTGTCGGCGGCCTCCGGCGCCTCCAGGGGGGTCTCTTCCACCGGGACCGTGGACACCTCATCCTCTCCGGCGGAGGCGCCGCTGCTCTCCTCCTGCCGCCGCAGCTCTGCAACGGCAGGACGGGCCGCGGACAAAAGCGGCGATTCCCCCAGGGTCATCACGGTTGCGGGAGAGAGTTGGTCCTCTGTCCATAGGTCTCCCAGCTCCCAACGCAAAATACCCATGGGCAGCGCCTCCTTCAGCGCGGAGGCGGCGGAGGCGGCAGTATCGCTGCCTGCGGTGACAGCCACCACCCATAGAGTCCCGGCAGCCAGGGCCCCTGCCTCCAGCCTGCGGCGAAGGCTGGCAAAGTTGATTCGCATCTGTCTCACCTCTGGGACAACCTATGCTGCACCAGGTAAAAATATGCGGCCGATTCGGGGGAGCTGAGGAAATTTACCCTGATATGGCCGCAGTCTGCCAGCTGTTCCCCGCGACATACCATGGCTGACGCTGCCTGACACATAAAAAGGTCCGCCGCAGACATGCCGCGGCGGACCTTTTTATGCTTCAGCCTGTGCCCGCATCAGGGCAATCTCCCGGGCGTAACCCGGCAGCTCGTTGGGAGTCTCCAGGCAGAAGGGAAGATTCCGCAGCGCCGGATGCCGGACAACCCGCCCCAGCGCCTCCAGTCCGATGCACCCCTCACCGATACGTGCGTGCCGGTCCTTGCGGGCGCCTGTGGGGTTCTGGCTGTCGTTAAGGTGGACGGCTTTCAGGCGGTGCAAACCAATCACCCGGTCAAACTCTGTCAGCACACCGTCCAGATTGTGGATAATATCATATCCGCCGTCCGAGACATGGCAGGTATCCAGGCAGACGCCCATTTGATCCGCCAGCACCACCCGGTCCAGAATCTCCCGTAGCTCTTCGAAGCGGCCTCCCACCTCGCTCCCCTTGCCGGCCATGGTTTCCAGCAGGACCGTTGTGGTCTGATTCTCCCGCAAAATGGCGTTCAGCCCCTCTGCAATATAGGAGATACCTCTTTCCACACCTTGTCCCACATGACTTCCGGGGTGGAAATTATAATATTGTCCCGGCAAATACTCCAAGCGGCGGAGGTCGTCCGCCATGGTGTCCCGGGCAAAGGTCCGGTTGGACTCCTGCGCGCCGCAGAGGTTCAGCGTATAGGGCGCGTGGGCGATAATGGGCGCAAAGTGCCGCTCTCGCAGGAGGTCCGCCAGCACCGCCGCGTCTGCCGTGTCCAAGTCCTTGGCTCTGCTTCCCCGAGGATTTCTTGTAAAGAATTGAAAGGTATCTGCCCCCAGCTCCAGTGCCTGCCGTCCCATGGCGGCAAAGCCCTTGGTGGAGGATAAATGGCAGCCGATATGCAGCATGAAATGCCTCCTTCTTTTTTTCTAGTATAGCACATTCGGCGCCGATTGTCTTGAAGGAAATGCAACAGCTCAGCTGGGGTCAGCCTCCTTCTCATCCATAAACAGCTCCTCAGCCTGGCGTTGCGCAGCCATTAAGCTTTCCCGAAGCTGGGAGAGGGCCTCTTCGGCATCCGTGATGGCGTTAAACAACAACAGGTACTCCTTCGAAATCTTCATCATGGATCGTCCTTTCTTCCCGCCGTATTCGACGGGTACCGCAAAATGTGGGAATGTACGCGTTTATCTTACACAAAATACAGGTCATATCTTGTCTGAATCTGTCGACGGCTCCGGAAAATCGGAAAAAAGGAAGGATCAACGACGAAGATCCTTTTTTTTGAAAGAAATTTATATTTTTTTGCCGAAATACTTGTCTGACCAGGCAAAAAATGGTATGATGTCTTCATGGATATGCAAAAACAGACAATGAGATATCTAAAGGGCCAGTGCGCCCGCTATCCGGCTCTGGAAACACAGGATTTGCTGAAGGCCCTACACCAGAGTGTATATGGGTGTGGTCACTTTGTCTCCGATGCCGCGGCGGACCTGTTAGAGCAGGAACTGGCATCCCTGCGTCCGGACGCTTCTGTGGATGCAGAGCCTTTAGACGGCAGCTTCTGCCGGCTGCATTTGGGCTATCTGCGCAGCAGCGGCCTCTCCTCCGCCACACTGCTGCGGATGTTTATCCTCTCGGCAGCGGGGCCGGTCGGTTCTGAGGCACAGCTGCGGGAAAAGCTGTCCGCCCTGCTGGCGGCGGAGCTTCCCATCCCTTTGGAGAGCCGTGCCGCGGCCGTGGCCCGCTGGGAGGCGGAGGGTTTCCCAGTCCGCCATCATTCGCAGGCCTTTCGAGCCGCATACCACCCCGCCTACCGCGTCATCCGGCAGGAGTTTTCCCCTTTATTGCCTCTGCTGGCTGCGATTGACCGGGCCATGGCCCGCAAGCCGCGGATTCTTGTGGCCATTGAGGGCGGCAGTGCCAGCGGCAAAACCACCCTGGCCGCTCTGCTCGGCCGGATCTATGACTGCCAGACCTTTCACATGGACGATTTCTTCCTTCGCCCGGAGCAGCGCACCGCGGCACGGCTGGCAGAGCCTGGCGGCAATGTGGACCGGGAGCGCTTTTTCCATGAGGTACTGCTTCCCCTGTCACAGGGACGCCCGGTCTCCTACCGCCGCTATGACTGCCACACCCAACTCCTGGGAGACGCAGCTGTGTGTCCGCCCAAGCCCCTGAATCTCATCGAGGGCGCTTACAGCATGCACCCTTTGCTGGCGGACCACTATGATCTGTCGGTCTTTCTGTCTATTCCACCAGATCTGCAGCGCCAGCGTATTCTCCAGCGCAATGGTCCCGAGCTGGCAGAGCGGTTTTTTTCCACTTGGATGCCCTTGGAGCAAGTTTATTTCGACGCGATGGAGATACCAGAGCATTGCAGCCTGGTTTTGGACGCAGGGGCTTTAGCAGATGCCACTGTGTACGCCTGACCTACTGAGGGATGGGTCAAGGTGTCGCTTGACAAAAAAGGCAAGTTGTTATATCCTTTTTTTGTATATTATTGTCAGCTTTTGGGTTTTGTTCTGTCAAATTTTGTCTCATTTTTAGCCAGCCATATCCCTGCTGTTCTCTTGTCCCCGCAGTGCCATCCCCAAATTTTGAAACAGAAAAGAATTCAGAAAGCGCGTACAGCGGCAGCTTTTGAAATTGTCTCCAGATAGCCCTTGGCTATTTTGAGAAATACATTTATATCAATGTAAGGGGAGAATGAAAGATGAAAACGAAAAAGCTTGCAGCATGGTTCCTTTCCCTGGCAATGGCCCTCTCTCTGGCCGCCTGCGGCGGAGACAGCCAAACCTCTGGCGGCGAAACCGGCGACTCCACCACTGCGGACACCTCCGGCGGAGATGCCATCGTCCTCCGCGCCTCCCACTCCTGCGCGATTTCTCATCCCTATCAGCTGGGTCTTGAAAAGTTTGCCGAGCTGGTCGATGAAAAGACCAACGGCGCTGTGCAGATTGATATTTTCCACTCTGCGCAGCTGGGCGATGAGCGGGCCAATATTGAGGACCTGCAGATGGGCACCCTGGATATTGCCGTGTCCTCCACTGGGCCTCTCGGCAACTTTGTGTCCGACTATCTGATTCTGGACCTGCCCTTCCTGTTTACAAGCTATGAGCATGCCCACGCCGTTCTGGACGGCGAGATCGGCCAGAACCTGATGGCCAAGCTGGATGATATCGGTATCGTCGGCGGCGCGTTCTGGGAGAATGGCTTCCGCGAAATGACCAACTCCAAGCATCCTATCAACTCCGTCGCAGACTGCGCCGGGCTGAAGATCCGCTGCATGGAGAATCAGGTCCATATGGATGCTTTCTCCGCCCTGGGCATGGACCCCACGCCGATGGCCTGGTCCGAGGTGTTCACCGCACTGCAGCAGAGCGTGATTGACGGTCAGGAAAACCCCATCGCCGTCATCTACTCCAATGCCGTCTATGAAGCTCAGGACTATCTGGCCATCACAAACCACGTGTATTCCCCCTCCATGATCCTGTTCAGCAAGCCGGTGTTTGAGGGTCTGGACCCCGCCTATCAGACCGCTCTGCTGGAGGCCGCTCAGGAGGCCGCCGCCTATGAGCGCTCCGCCTGCGAGGACAGCGAAGCTGAGCAGATTGCCGAGATGGAGGCTGCCGGCCTGGAGGTCACCTATCCGGACACCACAGAATTCCAGGCCGCCATGGCACCTGTCTATGAAAAGTATGCGGACCAGTTCGGCCAGGAAAACATCGACGCGATTGTAAATTTTGAATACTGATATCTGACAGATCGGCTGCCATATTGCCGTTAAGGTCTGCCTGAAACTGTTTGATTTTCAGAGGGCGGGGCCGTCGTCAGCGGCCCCGCCTGTCTGCAACAAGGAAAAGAGAGGTTCTTCATGGGTGTGTTGAATAAGCTCAGCGATATTGTCAATACCCTGGTGGAATACGTCGTGGCCATTTTAATGGGACTGATGACCATCGTCGTGTTCGTCCAGGTAATCTTTCGTCTGGCGGCCGGCTCCCTGCCATGGTCCGAGGAGCTTGCCCGCTATATGATGATCTATCTTGTCTATCTGGGCGCCAGTGTCGGTGTGAAATATGGGAACCACATCGCTGTGGAATTCCTGTCCACCATGCTGCCCAAAAAGGGGCAGGACATTCTAGAGGTTCTCGTGGATCTTCTGATGCTGCTCTGCTTCGCAGTTATCATCTATTACGGCTTTAAGGTCGTCAATGTAACCATGATGCAAAAATCCCCTGCCATGCAGCTAAAAATGGGCTATATCTATTTCTCCCTGGTGCTGGGCGGCGGACTGATGTTCCTGCAAGGCACCATCGACCTGATCAAAACCATTGCCCGGATTGCCGGCAAGGAAGGAGCGTGTGAGCAATGAGCGCAGCCCTGTCACCTGAGTTGGTCGCCCTGATTCTGTTCGGCTCACTGCTGGTTATGTTCCTGATGAAGGTGCCCATTGCCTTTTCCCTGATTCTGTCCTCGGTTCTGGTGCTGCAGCTGACGGGAATCGGCCTGGAAATGGTCCCCAAACGGCTCTTCACCTCCTGCGACTCGTTTTCCTTCATGGCAGTCCCCTTCTTTATTCTAGCCGGCTCACTGATGAGTCAGGGCGGAATTTCAGAGCGGCTGTGCACCTTTATCAACAGTATCTTTGGCCGCTTTCCGGGAGGACTTGGAATTGTAGCGATCGTAGCCTGTGCTTTCTTCGCGGCTATCTCCGGCTCCGGCGCCGCCACTACGGCCGCCATCGGCGCGATGATGATTCCCGAAATGGTCCGCCACGGCTATGACAAGGATTTCTCCGCAGCCACCAGCGCCTCCGGCGGATGTATCGGCACCATCATCCCCCCCAGCATTCCCTTTGTTACTTACGGTGTTCTGACCGGCTGCTCGGTGAGCACGCTGTTTATGGCCGGTTTCCTGCCGGGCATTTTGATGGCGGTGTGCCTCTGCGGCGCAGTGGTTTACGTCTCCAAAAAGAAGGGATATCGGGATACCTACAAGGCCTCCGGCCGGGAGATCTGGACCAGCTTCAAGCGGGCCCTTCTGGCCATTTTGATGCCGGTCATCGTGCTCGGCGGCATTTATGCTGGCTTCTTCACCCCCACCGAGGCCGCTGTGGTGGCTGTTGTGTACGGCTTTATCGTGGGTGTTTTTATCTACCGCAACATTGATGGAAAGCTTCTGGTCAAGATTCTGCGGGATGGCGCTGTGAGCACCGCTCAGATTATGATCCTGATCTGTGCCGCCACGCTGTTTGGCTATGTGCTGACTGCCAACCGGATTCCTGACATGGTGGCTACTGCCATCCTGAGTCTGAGCAGCAATAAGTACGTGATTCTGCTGCTGATCAATATTTTGCTGCTGATCGTTGGAGCCTTTATGGACACCACCGCGGCCCTGATCATTCTGGTGCCCATCCTGTATCCCATCGTCACCTCTGTGGGCGTCAACCCCATTCACTTTGCCATGATCATCTGCGTGAACCTGGCAGTTGGCCAGGTGACACCTCCTTTTGGCTGCAACCTGTTTGTTGCCTGCGGCACCGCCGGCATTGGCCTGGAGGCCATTTCCAAGAAGGTGGTTCCCTTCATCATCGCGCTGATCGTGTGTGTGCTGCTGGTAACCTATATTGAGCCGATCAGCCTGATTCTGCCCCAGCTCCTGGGCGCTCAGATGTAACCATTTCCTCCGCAGACCCCGCAAGAGGGCGCGTCTTTTCTCAGACGCGCCCTCTTTTTTGCCATCAAGCGGCGGCCCTCCTCTCTTGACGGAAAGAGCGGGCACAGGTATGCTAGAATTAACCGCTGCATGAAAAAAGCGGATTTTGAGGGAGAGGTGAAACGCCTATGCCGGCGGAACTCTGCGTTAATCGAACAAAAAACGACCTGGACCGCGCCCTGCGCCAGCTTCTGCTGCAAAAGCCCCTGGAGCAGATTCGTGTGCGGGAGCTAACAGCGCTGTGCGGCATCCGGCGCCAATCCTTTTACTATCACTTTCCCGATGTACAGTCCTTATTCGACTGGTCCATGCAGCAGGAAGCCATGCGCACACTGGCCCGGCAGGAAACCTGTCTTACCTGGCAGCAGGCCCTGACAGTTCTGCTGGAGCACACTGCAAAGGACCGCTGTTACTATCAGGCGCTTCTCAAAAACCGCGGGCGGGCCGGGCTGCGGAAGCTCTTGGAGGGAACTCTCGGGAGCCTGTTGTCGAGGACGCTGGACTACTATCAGCGCCGATGCGGAGTGATGAGGAACCCGCCGCGGGATCAGGAACTGCTCTCCTGCTGGGAGACGATGCTGCTGACTCTGCTGGAAAGCTGGATTCAGGGGGACCTCCCCCAGCCACCTCAGACACTGGTCTCCCTGTTGGAAGGCCTGGTGCAACAGGGTGCTGTAGGTGCCGCGTGGCAAAACCTGGCGCTTTTATCATAAAATTTTTTCTCAAAGCGGGGACAGATTTTTCTGTCCCTGCTTTCTTTTTGACAATTTTTGCTGTTTTGTCAAAAATTAGACGTTTTTGCAAAAAATGACTGTTTTTGCCAAAATTCAACCATTTTATAATGCGCCATACAGGAGTGATGATGTGAAACAAGTTTGCTATGCGGTGATGCTGCAAAGCCAGCTGGGCCCCCGGGCCGGCGAGCTGATGCTGCAGGAGGATACCCAGGTGGTTTCCGGCTACCTCAGCCTTCTTGGGCGCCGCAGCCGTTTTTCCGGAAGTGTGCTGACCAGCGGCAAATATCTGATTTCGGGAGACCTCCGTTCCCCGGTGGATCAGGAGCCCTATGACGCCATCTTTACCGTGCGGGACGGCCGTCTCTCCGGCGGCCTGATTACCCGGCACGGCTGCTGGGATCTCACCGGCGTCCGGGCTGCCTCCTCCGATCCGCCAGAGGCCTAAAAAACCGTTTTCCGGCAGGCGGATTTTTCCAGAAATCCGTTTTGCTTGTCATGCATTCATAACACAGAACACTCAGAGGAAGGAGGCGCCCCATGCGGGAATATGTGATAAACCGGCCGGCCCCGGACGCAATGGGCCGCATCCTGGACCAGGCCGGACCGGAGGGTATTGTATTGCGTCTGGCGTGGCAGGCGGGGCTTTCCAGGGATGAAATCTCCGCTCTTACCTGGGATCAGGTCTCCTTTTTAGACAGCCGCCTGGAGCTGCCGGCCCGCATGGTTCCCCTGGAGGCGGACCTGCGCTCAGCCCTGTGGCGGCTGTATGAGGCCAATCATGAGGTCTCTCCGAGAGTGGTGCTGTCCTCCCGCGGAAAGACGCCTATGGCGCCGGAGAGCATCTCCCGCCTTGCCCGTCTGGCCCTGGACCGGGAGGGTCAGACCCATGTACGGCTGATGGATCTCCGGCATGACTGGATTTTGCGCCAGCTGATGGACAAGGACTGGGCCGAGGTGGCCCGCATCAGCGGCGTGGAAGTCCCCGCTTTGCAGGCGCGGTTTTCCAGCCATGTGCCGGAAAAAAAGAACGCACCCCGTTCCAGCGCTCAGGTAGATGAATTCAAACTCTGGCGGGTGCTGCAGGCGGAGCGCGGCACTCCGGCGGGGCTTGCTCTGTGGCTGACCTGGCAGCTGGGCCTGCAGGCCCAGGAGATCATATCCCTCACCTGGGACCAGGTGGATTTTTCCAAGGACGCCCTGCGCTTTGAGGATCGGGAGCTGCCGCTGACCAATGCCGTCCGGCGAATCTTAGAGGACACCCGCCGTAAGCGGCGGAGCGGAGACCCGCCTCAGGTATTGCTGACAGAGCGTTCCCGTAAGCCTCTGGACCTGCCCCGGCTGTCCCGCATGACCCGGGCCGCCCTGATCCGGGGCGGTATGGAGCACACGCTGCTGCGGGACCTGCGGCGGGATGAGAATCGGGAGGACGAGGACGCCCGGCTGCTGGAGGCCGCACAGCGCGGCCCCCTTTCCCGGGGGGATGTAATGGCGCTGCTGGGTCTTTCCAAAACAGCGGCCTATGGGCGCCTGCACCGGCTGACAGAGCAGAAAAGGCTGGTGCGTATCGGCGGAAAATATTATCCCCCAGAGAGCGTGGTACCGCCGGAGCGCCACTGGGAGACGATCCGTACCTATCTCACGCAGGCGGGCTTTGCCTACCGCCAGGACATTGCGCAGCTCCTCCGAATCCGCCCCAAGCAGTGCACGCTGCTGCTGCGTCATCTGGTAGAAGACGGAGAATTGATTCAGACTGGACAAAAGTATTTTCTTCCTGAAAAAAGAGGTAAAAAGGCAGAATGACCCCGGACCGGATGGCCCGGGGATTTTCTTTTTCAAAATGTTACGAATCTATGTCACAAAATTGCGCTTGTTATAACCTCCCAGCAAATGAATGCCACGAATCGTACCGCAATTTTCAGTTGAATTAAAAGAACGCTGAAACCCTTGAAACACATGGAAAGATTGCGTAAATTTGGATTGCAAAAGACGCCGGGGAGCTTCGCCCCGGAGGGAAAATGCGGGGTTGGCTAGCCCCCGATGCCGTTACCCAAGGGACGGCGCCCGCCGGCGTGCTTTGCGAAATTTTAGAAGGAGGACAGACCATGAAGAAATTCCTTTCTCTGGTGCTGGCGCTGACCATGATGATGTCTCTCGTCACGATCAACGCCGGCGCCAAGGAGTTCAAGGACGACAAAGACATCACCTATGATGAAGCTGTCGCCGTGATCTCCGAAATCGGGGTTGTGGATGGCCGTGAGGACGGCAGCTTCGCTCCCACGGACAATTTGAGCCGTGGGGCTGCGGCCAAGATCATCTGCAACCTGATCCTGGGCCCCACCACCGCAGCGGAGCTGCACGCGGACACCGCTCCCTACAAGGATGTGCCCACCAGCAACACCTTCTCCGGCTACATCGCCTACTGCGCCAAGGAGGGCATCATCTCCGGCTACGCGGACGGCACCTTCCGTCCCGCTGGCACCCTGACCGGCTATGCCTTCATGAAGATGCTGCTGGGCGCCCTGGGCTATGACGCCACCTATGAGGGCTACACCGGCGGCAACTGGTCCATCAACGTTGCCAAGCAGGCCATCGGCATCGGCCTGAACAAGGGCCTGGTGGATGAGTTCAACGGCGTGGACTTCGTCACCCGTGAGGAGGCCGCCCTGTACGCCTTCAACACCCTGAAGGCCACCATGGTGGACTATGACCAGAAGATCACCACCAACGTCAATGGCGTGGACGTGACCATCTCCCAGGGCAACGCGAAGCCTGTGACCTGGACCGAGGGCATCAACGAGGACGGCAACATCAAGGACGACGACTTCGTTCAGTTCGCTGAGGAGTTCTTCCCCAAGCTGGTCCGCAAGGATCACAACGATAAGTTCATGGCCCCCGCCAACACCTGGGTCTATGACAAGAGCGAGATCGGCACCTATGAGCGCACCGATCTGATCGTCGAGACTTATACTGAGGGCGTGACTGGCCGTGACGCTTATGACCTGCTCAAGTCTGGCGTGATTTCCGACAACGATCTGGAGGCCTATCTGGACGGCGTGGACAACTACGCTGAAAAGAACACCGGCAAGGTCGGTAAAGATGATCTCGTCCGCTCTAATGACGACGATCTGCCGGGGACTGGCGACGGCGTTGTGACCAAGGTCTATCTGGACACGGATAAGGATCTGATCACCATCGTCTCCATTAACACCTGGCTGGCCAAGGCCACTGCTGACTACAGCGAGAGCAAGGAGTACGCTCCTCTCAGCGTGTATACTGACTGGAACAGCACCAAGGCCTACAATGTTGATGTGGAAGATGTTGCCAACGTGGTTGACGTGACCAAGGATACCTATTATCAGGTCAACATCTCCTACAAGGACAATACCAACGGCGACGTTGTCATTCTGAACGACGTGGAGATCCTGGAGGACAGCACCGTTACCAAGTTCTCCGCCGCGAACGGCACAGACAGCACCAGCTCCGTCCGCTATGTCACCAAGCTGACCACCGGCGGTGAGGAGTATAAGCGCAATGAGAAGGCGTTCTATGACAAGGAAGTTCTGGACACCTATAATGAAACCCTGCTGACCGACAACACCTATAATGTGTATCTCGATCAGAACGGCTATTTCCTGGGTGTGGATCTGTTTGAGGGCACCAAGAACTATGTGTTCATCACTGGTTTCGACCGCAACAGCTCCAACCTGTCTGTGAAGAGTGCCACTGCCTCCGGTATTTTCCTGGATGGCACCATGAAGAACATCCAGGTCAACGTGACCGACACTGACAAGAACATTGACAAGGCCACCGGCCACAATGCTTCTTACTTCCAGGAGTGGTCTGACACCTCTTGGCAGGCTGGCCGCGGCCAGGACGGCGTGTACAACCTGAATCAGTGGTATACCTACACGGTGGACGCTGACGGCACTTACACCCTGAAGCCTGCCGTGCGCATGACCAAGACTGCCTATCCTCTGAACCAGGCCAACGCTGTGATCCGCACCGACAGCCTGTCTGTGGTGGATGACATCATGCAGCCCGCTGGCAGCAACCGCGTCTATGGCGAGGACGAGACCGTGTTCCTGACTGTGGATCTGGACGTGGTGGACACCACCAACGGCATCCAGAAGGCCATTACGGAGGTGACGGGTGTCTACACCGGCGTCCAGAACGTGGACATCGACATTGACGTCACCGATACCCAGGCGGTTCAGCAGGGCCAGGTCTTTACTGTGTATGACAGCGACTGGTACGTGATTGGCGCCGTCGTCATCGGTGAGGCCCGCGGTTCCACCGCCAACTATGCCTACATCACCTCCAGCGCCAAGAGCGAGGAGCTGCGTGACGGCACTTACTACTGGACCTTCGAGGCTGTTCTGGGCGGCGAGCACCAGACTCTGACCGCCAAGAGCAAGTATGCCAACACCATCAACTCCCTGACCGTTGGTACCGTGCAGGAGCTGCGCTTCGACGGCGACTATGTGGTCTCCATCAAGGATCTGAATAACAGTGATGTTTACAGTGACTTCACGGCGCAGATCAATAAGGAGGATGTCTACTTCATCGACGGCGACGGCAAGGACTTCGCAGGCGCTGCTCTGAGCAACGCTGCCAACGACGTTGCCACCGAGCTGACCCTGCAGGGCCGCACCCTGTATGTGACCTCTAACCGTACTGACGTGGGCTTGGGCCTGGCCTCCGGCGCTAAGGCTGTCACCATCCAGAAGGAGAACGGCTCCACCAAGTACACCAACTTCACCGATGTGAGCTCCGCCATCAGCCACTTGGCTGACGCGAACGTGAACGCCTCCGGCCTGCAGTACAGCGGCAAGGTGGTTGCGATTCTCAACAGCAACGGCACGGCCGACTGGATTGTGTTTGTGAACAACACCGAGCTGACCACCGGCAACCAGGGCGGCACCGGCTCCGGTACTGTCAGCATGACGGATACCGTGAACGGCTTCAACGTCAATATCGCTCTGGTGGATACCAACGCTTCTCTGGCCACCATCGGTACTCGCGCAGCACAGGCTGTCGTGAACGCCGGCTATCGGAACGCCATGCCCGCATTCCTGTCCGGTAGTCCTAGTGATAGTGCCAACGGCGCACTGAGCGGCTATCTGATGGCCTATGACCAGAACGGCAACATGGTCTACTTCACTGTGACTTACACCAACTATTGGACGGTCAAGGTGGACGGTCGCGTGGTCGACACCGTGAAGCACAATGATAACAGCAGTGTTGCTACTGCCGCTTACATGCAGGCACTCACCGGAAAGGGCAGCGGCTATGAGCTGAATGGCACGTACGCAGCGTATGGCAGCGGCAGTGCGATTACCTCTGTGACCTCCGCTCAGGTGATTGAGACTGGCTATGCTAAGGTGACAGCTAACACTGCGAGCGCAACCCTGACGAGCAACGGCACCGCTGTGACCGCTGGCACGACCGCCTTCAAGGTGGCTGACGGTCTGAAGGTTGAGTATACTGCTACTATCGACACCACCGATTCCAAGAGCTATACCCTGAGCCTTGGCACCGATGTGGGTGCTGTGATCAACGGCACGAATCCTCAGGTTGTTGCCGCGAATGCCGCTGGTGGCACCACGACCCTGACCTGGACCGTGAATACCAGCAATGCGACTGGCGATGTGGCTGATATTGTGGTGAACAGTGTCAATACTCCCCAGCAGCGGAAGATTACCTACACTGACATCACGACTGCCGTGAAGGGTGTGACTGCTGCCTTTAGTGGCGCGCAGTATGCCATGGATGGCGAGAGCGTCACGGTTCTTGTGACCTTCAGCGGTAATGCGAGCGCTGACACAACTCTGACTATCACCGGCGCTACTGGCGGTTCCTGGAACTTCAGCAGCCCGATGATGAGTCTCGACACCGGCAACCTGAAGATTGCTCAGGGAGCCAACTGCACAGGCCTGACTGCGGAGTATACCTTCACGGTCTCTGGCGGTGCTGATGTCTCCTTTGGCGGTACGCTCGCCTAAATAGCAATTTAGGAAAGCAACCCCAGTAAACAAGACCCCCGCCCACTTGGGCGGGGGTCTTTCCATATTTCGCAGGAGTTCCCGAAAAGCCTCTTGGGCAACGCAGCACAGGGCTGGGTTCTTCCTGCGGACGCTGTTTACAGGCGCTCTCCCCGAACCAGGACCTTGGTACCTGCGGCCACCAGATCATTGATCGTTTCTCCCATCAGCTGGAAATAGCCGATCCCCTGAAATGTGATCCAGTCCACGGACCGAAATAACCCGCAGGAATCGCACCAGTAAAGGCCCATAATGGGCATATCCGGGCTGCCCATGGGGTAGAGGGCCACATGGTTCCACTTGAGGGATATTCGGCTGATGACCTCTGAGATACCATTGTAGCAGAACAAAACATTAGCGCTGGTGCCAGCCGCCGGAATCACATCCAGATGGATCGCTTTCCATTCCGCCCACTGGATACTTCTCAGGTCAATCGGTATGGATCGGAAGCTTGCCTCCACTTCCCAGGATTGAATGAGCTGCAGACCAGAACGGACATTCAGCGCCTCCAGCGCCGCCTCAATCTTTGCGTTGTCGCTGTTGAAATCCTCTCGTAGAATCCGGTCTGTCTCCGCCCACTGGCTTAATTCGTGGCTGGTTGTGTGCTGCATGGATGCTCCTCCTTTTTATTATATAGAGTGCTCGGAACGCCTGATTGCACAAAAGCGTGCAACCAGGCAAAAAATCCCTCCGGAAGTTCCCCGGCCTGTCATGAATGTCCGCCTTGTCTCATACCATGAGATGAAAGGGGGATCACCATGAAAAAATTCCTGGCCGCGATTTGCGCTGTATTGGCGCTGACCACCACCGCCGGCGCCGTGGAGGTGGCCGCTCCATCCGCCCTGCTGATGGAAAAGGAGACTGGCGCCATTCTCTACGCCAAGGATGAGCACGCCAAGCTGGAGCCCGCCAGCGTCACCAAGGTGATGACTATTCTCCTGACCATGGAGGCCGTTGACTCCGGCGTTTTGAGCTACGACACCATGGTGACGGCCTCTGCCCACGCCTGCTCCATGGGCGGAAGTCAAATCTGGCTGAAAGAGAACGAGCAGATGACGGTGGATGAGATGCTCAAGGCCGTTTGCGTGGTCAGCGCCAACGACTGCGCCGTGGCGCTGGGCGAGGCCATCTCCGGCAGCGAGGAGGCCTTTGTGGAGCGCATGAACCAGCGGGCCAAGGAGCTGGGCATGAATGACACCACCTTTCAAAACGCCACGGGCCTGCCCGCGGCGGGGCATGTCACCTCCGCCCACGATATTGCCATCATGAGCCGGGAGCTGATCCTGAACCACCCGGACATCCGCCAGTATACCACGATCTGGATGGACTCCCTTCGGGGCGGCGCGTCCCAGCTGGTGAACACCAACAAGCTGGTCCGCTTCTATGAGGGAGCCACGGGCCTGAAAACCGGGTCCACGGACAGCGCGCTCTACTGTCTCTCCGGCACGGCGGAGCGGGACGGCATGGAGCTGATCGCGGTGATCATGAAGGACGCCACCTCCGCCCAGCGCTTTGCCGACGCCCAGACCCTGTTGAACTATGGCTTTTCCACCTACGCCCTCAAGCATGTGGCGCCAGAGACGCCGCTGAGCCCTGTGCCTGTGACCCTGGGGACCCAGGCAACGGTCCAGCCGGTGCTGGGAGATGGAGGCACACTGCTGTTGGAAAAGGCCAAGGCGGGCGACCTGCAGCAGACGGTGACACTGTCGGCGGGAGTGAAAGCTCCGGTAGCCCTGGGGGACCAGCTGGGAATGCTGACCGTCAGCTCCGGTGAAGAGGTGGTGGCGGAGATTCCGCTGCTGGCCGGCGAGGAGGTGCCCCGGATCACATACGGCCAGATGCTGCTGCGGCTGCTGCGGCTGGCGCTTTTGTCTGATTGATACTTGCCCCGCCGGGAAGAATATGATATACTACCGATATCCGCAAACGATTTCGCACTCTAAAAATCATCAAAGCGGTATTCTTGCGGCCATTGTAACGCAGCTCTTGGTTGCCGTGCGACAAGCTGGGAGAAAAAGGAGACCCGGCAGCGAGTTAACAGGCG
>ENA-UOJP01001099-UOJP01001099.1-human-gut-metagenome-genome-assembly--contig:-C102-NODE-1099-length-37348-cov-74.162846_pt1 | contig 37348 bp, 49 predicted proteins | sample MGYA00242353_ERZ723900 | MGnify/ENA metagenome assembly ERZ723900
CTTACCCCCATTCCCCTCAACCTCAACTGGCTGGGAACCTTCCAAAATGCCCAGCTAGTCCCCAATTGATTTACGTACGGTGTCACAAATGGCATTTGGCATGGTATGAGGGATTTCTCGATTAGATAAGGGTAGATCAGAACAGGTATGTATCCGGGGCTTTCTTCATCTGAAATAGCATGACAGAGCAGTATGTCGGCTTCGGTTATCAGGCGACAGAACTGGAACTGCCCTTCCGAACCGCCAGCCCGAAAGGGCGGCGTACGGAAGTGCAGTTCTCTTTTTTACACCAAGCGCAGAAGCTGCGGCCTATGTGTTTTCTCCTGTCAGAGAAAAATATCTATCTTCCTATATAGTTCAGCCCGGCAGGTAAACAGATGCCCTAATTCACCCCGACCAATCACCCTGCTCTACTGCGCTTTCGCCGCACCGAAATAGTTCCCGCAGCTTGGTCTACCTTATCCGCCTGTTCTATCTCTCCCAACGTCTTTCGCAACAGAAACCCTACCGGAAGTAATAGCAGATTCAAAAAGATGGCATATCCGAGAGACAGGCATGCTACATTTAGGGCAATCCCTAATTCCTCCAGATTACCGCCACCCAGGCTGTGCATCATTTTAATCAGACTAAGCAGTGAGCCAGCACCTCCGGCCAGTAAAGATCCTATAGCCACCTGCCGATAGGCCAGATAACTCTCCAGCGCACGGGCGGCGGAAGGTTTTTTCTCTTGAAACATAGCCCGGATTGCCCAACCAAAAGCGCGGAAAGAGTTGTTCCCCAGAAGAACCAGTAAGCACGCGATTAGCAGGAACGCCAGCGTTGTATAATCCAGAAGCGACAGCAAGTTTGCAACATCCAGTCTGATTCCGGACGGTGTAACTGAACAGACTGCCCCACCTCCGACCAACAGAACGCATCCAAAGAGATAAACCAGATAACGCACCTATACCACGCCCTTTCTCTGTCTACAGTAGTATTTCGGTTTCCCTCTGCTCTTAATGGTTTCATGTATCATATCGACATATTTTTGCAAAAATTAAGGCTCTAACCTGGCTACATCTCCTCACTGCTGATAGTGTACTGGATAAGGTGAGGTACAGGAACGCGCCGTACTCAAAAATGCGGCTAAAATAAACGAATATGAAAAATGTCCGATGGGTCTTCCCATCGGACATTTTTTGCCGTGTCTACTGCGGATACCCGTACCCCGGTCAGGATATCTCCATCATCTTCCCATTTTCCAGCACAATAGGCGGCAGCTCCGTCTCGTCTCCATATAGGTCCGGACGGGCCAGAAGATAGTGCTCCAATGCGTTCCGGCTCTCAAATTTGGTCGCCTGGAAGGGACCAGCCGGGCCATACTTCTCCACAAACAGCAGTCCGTCCTCCGTCTCCATCAATACGCCGGTATGTCCCACAAAGCGGACCCCGTCAAGTGGGGAATGCAGATATACCTCGATCAGGGACATTCCCTTGGCGCTGTCCACCTGTATGCCACGCTCCGACCACGCTTCCTCAATGCGGGCAAGGTGTTCCTCCTGGGTCGCCGCCCCCTCCAGAGGTACGGCATTGAACAGAGTAATGAAATCGGCCCGTGCTTCTGAACTGAGCTGGTATTCCTTCTGCGTGTCAATGGCCTCAATGTCAAACATTAGATAGGTATCACTCTCATCCGCAGTCCCACAGGTCTGGAGCTGATCCCGCATCAACAGGAACGCGGTCAGGCGGCAATTGGCCTCCATAAAAAATGTGCCGTCTGGCAGTTCCTTCATGTCAAACAAAAGTGAGCTGTAGTCAACAAAGTCACCCTCCATGGCGGTAAAGCCCTCCGTGAGGGTGGGCGTGGTCACCCGGGCGTTAAAGTCGTCTGCCCAGGCCAGCAGGGTATCGGTCTGCTCCTGAGATACGCCGTGGGCCTGAAGCGCATCCACGACCTCCCTCCTGGAGCTGTCATCCGTCAAATTGGAATAGAGGGCCTGTGTTTTTTCCGGCACATGGGAACCGTCAGGCGCGGAGGGTAAGCTCCCAGCAGGTGTACTACAGCTAGCCAGAGAAATTACCAAGAGTGCTGCCACAATTGTAGCGAATCGTTTTTTCTTCATATCAATCTGAGTTCCTTTCATAATTGCCTGTGAATTTGAGATGTATCTAACAGAGCATATATGTTCCGGAGCAAATCTGTCAGCTATCGTCCAGCACAGATTTGCGGCGTCTCCACATTATAGACGCAAATCCAGCTAAAAAGTTTTCAGCAGCTGCTTTGTTTCTAATATTCGCGCTCTATCGCGCCCACAAGGAATGTGGTATAATATTTAATAACTTTCTCAAAAAATGTGGAGGGAAATGTGACCTGGCGGCCAGGCCATGCGTGTATAGAACAGGAGGTAAGAACATTGCGTCATGGAGAAACGGTTGATTTAACGGCGCTATACGAAACATATTCCGATCTGCTGTTCCGGACAGCACTGACCTATGTGAGCCATTCAGAAGACGCTCAGGATGTCGTCCACGATGTGTTTGCGGTCTATCTGGCGAAGCGGCCTACGTTCCAGGATACGTCCCACCAACGGGCATGGATGCTGCGCGTTACAATCAATAAATGCCGGGATCTCCAGCGCCGCAACGCGGTACGCAGGTATACCCCTTTAGAAGATGCGGAACACATCGCCTCGCCGGAGGATTCAGAAACATCCGAACTTCTGGCCGCCGTTCGGAGCCTGCCGGACAAGCTGCATGAGGTGGTGGTGCTCCACTATCTGGAAGGGTTTTCAGTGGAAGAAACCGCACGCTGCCTGCGCATCTCGGTTTCCGCAGTCAAAATGCGTCTGACCCGCGGCCGGCAGGCAATCAAAGCACTCCTTGGAACGGAGGAATGAATATGTTTGATCAAAAAGATGTAGAGGCATACCGCAGGATCAAAGCGCCGGAGGAGCTCCGGGAGCAGGTCATGCGCCTGGAACAAAAGCCGGAGCCGACACGCACCAGAACGAAATGGATTTCGTTTGGATCTCTGGCCGCTGCCGCCTGCGCAGCCGTCCTGTTTATTGCCGCTCTCCCTCCCTTTGCTGTGCGTGGGGAAACCGCCCTCTTGTATCAGGGCGTACCCATTGGGGCGGAACCGGTCTCCATTCCGGCGGACCATCCTCAAATGACATCTGGACTTCGGGAAGTCTCCGGCGGAATTCCTCTGGCGCTGGAAACCGGCGAAACGACCCGGGTATCTGTTTCCGGCGGTGAATTCAGCCTGTTTGATCCGGAGGGCGAACTCCTCGGAGACGGCACCGAAGCAGAGATCTCCGAAGACGTTCTGCTCTACTGGGACCTCTCCGGCACAGAGGACACCATGTTTTCCCTGACCTTGAAAACCAATGGCAAACAGCTTACCTATGTACTCTCCATGCGTGACGATGGAGGGTATGACCTTCAGCAAAACCAGTCACCCAAATAAATGCAGAACAGGAGACCATGTATTATGAAAAAGATGATCACTTTTATTCTCGGTGCGGCAATGGCGATCTCCCTGGTGGGATGCAGCGGCAACAATGGCAGCAGCAATCACGGCGGAAGCGGAGACGGCTCCACCTCTTCCTACTCCAGTGCGGTGGAGGTTCTGGAGACGGTCTATGGGGTGTATTCAGAGGATCAAAAGTTCCCCATCGGCGGCGGCGATTCGGAGCACATGACCACAGATGCCCCAGGCGCCTTTGACGTATCCAAGACCGAGGAGCTGACCTCCACCTTGAGCCTTCCGGAGAGCGAGACCACCCACATTGATGACGCGGCATCTATGATCCACATGATGAATGCCAACACCTTTACCGGCGCGGCCTATCACCTGACCGGCGATGTGAGTGCCGACGAGTTCGCCGACGCCCTCAAGGAGGGAATCCTGGCGAAGCAGTGGATCTGCGGTATGCCGGATACCTTAGTCGTAATCAACGTGGACGGCCAGTATGTCATTGCCGCGTATGGCGCGGATGATTTGGTGGAAACCTTCAAGGATAACGCGCTCTCTGCCCTGGACGGAGCCGAGGCAATCATTGACACCCCGGTGGTAGAGGGCTGAGAACCGCCAGTTCAATATAACATTATATAGCGTTGCGGGGCGGCCTCTTCGCCAGGGAGCCGCCCCGTACGTTGCTGTTAAGGAAGGTTTTCTATGCTTTTTTCCAGCATCCCATTTCTATACTACTTTCTCCCGCTGGTTCTGGCCGTATACTTTCTCACTCCGGCCCGCTTCCGAAATGCAGTGCTCCTGCTGGCCAGCCTGATCTTCTATGCCTGGGGCGAGCCTAAATACGTCCTTCTTATGCTGGCCTCCATCCTGTCCGGCTATGGCTTCGGCCTCTTGCAGGAGCGGTACCGGGGCCAAAAAGGGGCCAAACTGGTCTGCGGGCTCTCCGTGGCGGTCAGCCTGTCCTTTCTCCTGTACTTCAAATACGCAGACTTCTTCCTGGAAAACTTCAACGCGGCCACCGGACTGGGGGTTCCCCTGCTGCGCATCGCCCTGCCCATTGGCATCAGCTTCTACACCTTCCAGATCATCAGCTATACGGTGGATGTATACCGGGGCGAGCCAGCTCAGAAAAATCTGATCCACCTGGCAGCCTATGTGGCTATGTTTCCCCAACTCATTGCAGGGCCTATCGTCCGCTATTCCGACATTGCACAGCAGTTGGAACACCGTTCCCACTCCACCGCTCTGGCTGCCGAGGGGGTGCGGCGCTTTCTCATTGGATTGGGGAAAAAGATCCTGATCGCCAACCAACTGGGAGAGCTGTGCAGCGTGTTCCGGGCGTCCGATGAGAAGTCCGTGCTCTTTTACTGGCTATACGCCGTCGCATTTGCCCTGCACATTTATTTCGACTTCTCCGGATACAGCGATATGGCCATCGGCCTAGGCAAAGTATTTGGCTTCCACTTCCTTGAAAACTTTAACTATCCCTATATTTCCGCCAGCATCACAGAGTTCTGGCGCCGCTGGCACATATCGCTGGGTACCTGGTTCCGGGATTATGTGTATATCCCGCTGGGCGGCAACCGCGTCGGAAGGGCCCGCCAACTGCTGAATATTCTGGTGGTGTGGATGCTGACCGGCTTCTGGCACGGGGCAGCCTGGAACTTCGTTGTCTGGGGACTGATGTTCGCCGTTCTTCTGATCATGGAGAAGCTGTGGCTGCTGAAACCGCTCTCGAAATGCCGCCCCCTCGCCCATCTCTATGTAGTATTCTTCGTCGTGATCAGCTTTGTGATCTTCAACGCGGAGAATATGGGGCAGGCCCTCTCCGACATTGGCGGTCTGTTCGGTGCCGGCGGTATCCCGCTGGTTTCTGCAGAGGCGGTCTACTGTCTGCGCAGCTTCGCTCTGGTGCTGATTCTGGCCGTTTTGGGAGCCACCCCCCTCCTCCGGAATGGGCTTGTCCGCCTCTCCCAGTACCCCACCGCCGGTAAGGTCCTCAACGCACTGGAACCCTTTACACTGTTTGTACTGCTGCTGGTCATGACCGGCTATCTGGTGGACGGCTCCTTTAACCCATTCCTATACTTCCGGTTTTGATAGGAGGATACCATGGATAGCAAAAAGAAAAACCTGACGGTCTGTATCCTGTTTGGGCTGCTTCTGGCCGTGGCCTTTCTGGCCTGTTTGTTTCTCCCCAAGGAAGCCACTTCGGACAGTGAGCGGAGGAAACTGGCCGCCATGCCGGCGTTCACCTTGGATACCGTACTGAGCGGGCGGTTCATGTCCGGCTTTGAAACCTACACCCAGGATCATTTTCCCTTCCGGGACCAGTTCCGTACACTGAAAGCCCTGTCCGCCACCGGCCTGTTCCACCGGCAGGACAACAATGGGATCTATGTTTCCGACGGCTTCGCCGCCGCGGTGGAATACCCCCTGAACGAGTCCTCCCTGGACCGGGCGGCAGGCCGCTTCCAGTACCTCTATGACAAATACCTGAACGGCAGCAATCGGGTGTTCCTCTCCGTAATCCCGGACAAGAACTGCTTTCTGGCCCGGGAGAGCGGGCACCTCTCCATGGATTATGCGCAATTGGAGTCCCTGATGGCACAGAAGGTTGGCTTTGCCGACTATATCTCCATCTCAGACCTGTTGGAGCGGGACGACTATTACAGGACCGACACCCATTGGCGGCAGGAGCGGATCACCGATGTGGCGGAGCGGCTGGCCCAGGCCATGGGGGTCACCTTGACTCAAAATTACGAAGAGTCCGTGTTGGAGCGGGACTTCTACGGCGTTTACTGCGGACAATCGGCCCTCCCCTTGGCCCCCGAGTCCATCCACTATCTCATCAACGATGCCATCCGGGACTGCACGGTGTATGATTACCAGAACAACCGAACCGGAACGGTGTACGACATGGAGCGTGCCATGGGAAAGGACCCCTATGAAATGTTCCTCTCCGGTTCTCTGTCTCTGATTACCATGGAAAATCCTTACGCCCAAAGCGGCCGGGAGTTGGTGTTGTTCCGCGACTCTTTTGGCTCCAGCATTGCGCCTTTGCTGCTCAGCGGATACTCCAGGATCACTCTGGTGGATATTCGCTACATCCAGCCGGACTACCTCGGGCAGTTCATTGATTTTGAAAACTGCGATGTACTGTTTCTCTACAGCTCCCTGGTTCTGAACAACAGCGACACGCTGAAATAACCGATCCGGCTGTGGATGCTTTGGGTTATCCACAGCCGGATCTTTTTGTTCAAAGGCCAATCTGCCAATCCATGCTGCCATTGGAACAGCATCCCCATTCCCACCCTCGCAGACGCAGTCAATACCCGGTCATTACAATCATCCGTTACAATACATCTGTACGCAGTCGGGGCATAACAATTCTTGAGGACTCGAACCTCGCACGTGCCCTTCCGTGTATCCATGATGCGACTTACGCTGTCGCCGCGCGGCATTCGCCCTGCTTCTGCTACCAGGCACTTTGGCCTATTCCACTAAGTCGGTCTTCCAGTTGCTCTCTTGTAGCCGGTTATCCAGCCGGCGCAGTTCTTTGGACATCCGGTCGATCTCCTTTTGCCAGTCCGCCACAGAGAACGCAGACCGGATCTTGATCTCCGTATTTCTGGCGCGGTAGGATATCTGACTTCCCGCGTACACAACATCCCGGTATACATGGAGTTTGAGGGACAGGGCATCCTTTTGGGCAATCAGTTCTGTCAGAGTCTGCCCCTCAACCACAGTCTGGCAGTTGGTCCGATTGATTCTCGCAATCAAATAGGACAGGCGAGAAATGGAAGCATCCAGCTCCTGTTTTAGATTCTCCGGGCATTCCACCGGTTGCTCGCCCTCCTGCACCAGCGCATTGCTGCTCAAACGGTTTTTGAGCTGTTCAATATTCCGGTTCAGATCTGCGCGTTCCTGTAAAGCCTCTGCAAGTTTCATAACTTCACCCTTCCCGATCCATCGGCTGCTCTATAGCCCTGGCTTTCTTAGGAGATGTAGATACCGCCTCTGTTTCAAAGGCATCTTACAGCGTCTGCATCTCTCCTTATCCGATTGAATACTGAAACATACATACAGAGCGTGAATCCCATAAACGCTATGTATAAAAGCAATTATAAATTATAGTATAGCATACTTTATCAGAAATGGAACCATTGTCTGCCCGAAAATATTCTTTTTGCAGCAGCGGTTTTAGCGATAAAAATATTGTGTGGGTACCAAACCGGCCAGCAAGGAACTGTGGACCGCTGTTCTTCGCCTCCGCTCCGTTGGGGACAGATAGTAACCCCACACACCTTGAATTTCATCAAATTGTATGATATTATTTGCAACAATGTTATCGCGGAACGGCCAGTGCTCAACTTTCTTTTCCCTTTCCTGCCCGCATTTTTTCTATTTTCAGCAGCCGCAATTTTTCACATCATCCACGGCGATATGATACTCCCTATCTTGTCTCCGGCATGCGCCGGACCAGAGCAATGGGCGCCCCGAGCAGGCGGGAATCCCTGGGGCGTCAATATGAAAGCAGGTCAGATAAATGAAACGGTTTGTGAAGAATGTCGCTCTGGTGCTCCTTGTGTGGCTTTTATTCATCATTCTCTGTCTAGTCATTCCACCGGCGTTTCACAAAAGGGCCACTCCCGAAGATTGGCTGAACGATATCCGCTATGAACATACCGCACCAGAGCGGGTGCGGAGCATCGACGACAACTCTGATGCCCTGCTGTGGCGGCTCCGGCTTATTGAGGAAGCAAAGGAGCGGATTATACTCACCACGTTTGATTTTTGGGATGAGGAAAGCGGCCAGGATGTGATTGGCGCACTTTGGGCGGCAGCCGAGCGCGGTGTCAGGGTTCAGGTGCTTCTGGACGGCATCAATGGCGGACATTTCCTTCCCATGAGTAGGAACCTTTGCCAGTTGTCAAGCCATGAGAACGTGGAGATCCGGCTCTACAACCCGATCAATCTTCTAACCCCGTGGAAAATCAACTATCGGATGCACGATAAGTATCTGATCGCTGATGACTTTGCCTATATCCTGGGTGGTAGAAATACAGATAACCGCTTCCTGGGCAATTACCAAGAACACTACAATGTGGACCGGGATATTTTAGTATATGAAACCAAGCCTGGGGCAGGCCAGTCCTATCAACAGCTGATGAATTATTTTGAGGCGGTGTGGGCGCTTCCATGCTGTAAGGTTTTTAAAGATTCAAGGTGTGAAAGCGATCTGGCTGGCTGTTATGAGCAGACCGCCCAACGTTACCCGGAAGTCTTTACAGACAGTTTGACTACAGAAGAATGGGAGTCCGCCACACTGGCGGCATATAGCGTGGAGCTATGGTCCAATCCAATCGAGCCGGAAAATAAGACACCAATCCTGTGGGCCCGCATGGTAGACGCTATGGCGCAGGACAGTAACGTTCTGGTTCAGACGCCCTACATTATATGCAGTAAGGATATGTACGAGGACCTTCGGACTATCTGTGCTGCGGGTACCAGAACAGATATTCTGATCAATGCCGTAGAAAGTGGGACAAATCCTTTTGGCTGCACCGACTACTTAAATCAGAAAACGCATCTCCGCAGCACCGGCACCCATATCTATGAATATCTGGGCGAGCAGGCACAGCATACTAAGGCCGTGCTCATAGGCGAAGATCTGACGCTCGCAGGTTCCTGCAACTTTGATATGAGGAGTGTTTATCTGGACACCGAGCTAATGCTTGCGATCAAAAGCCCGGGGCTAAATGCTCAGATCCGTGCTCAACTCGATATACTGAAGGAAAGCAGCCGACACATGAGTCCTGATGGCTCTATAGAAGATGGCCCAAGTTATGTTCCTAGAGAGCTAAGTTGGGGAAAAGAGGCCATGTATGCTGTCCTGCGGGTAATTACTTTGCCATTCCGGCATTTGCTATAATTTATTTCCAAATAGGCTGGACTTTTTGCGCTTCTGTGTGTGGTATTCCGTCTATCTATTTTCCGAGTGAATGCCTGAGTCACACCGTTGGGCCCAGATCCAGAGGTAACGTGAGCGGCTCCGCCGCCATTGACACGGTCTGGATTCGAACCAATAGGCCGTGTCTATCATACTTTCGTCCACATTGAGGCGTGGCAGAACTGCTCTTTGCAGGGCGGCTGTTCCCACCTGTCTCAAAACTGGGGTATCGGCTACGAAAATATGGCTATTTTGGTTACTATAACGTCAACGAGAATGGTTCCCGTAAAGTTCTGTGCACTGCTGATGGTATGAATGAGGATAAAGCGAGTAGCGCCAGCTTCTTTCAGCGGCCCGGTGACCATGGCCTGGAAAGTGGGCAGCTTATGGTTGAAGAAAAGTGTTTGGGAATTCTGGAGCCTGTACGAGAAGTGTCTCCGGAGGCAATACCAGCACTGCACTGTTTGTATTCACTGTTACCCTGGATTCCAAAGTAAAGCTGGCAGCAAAATTCTTAGAGGTCCGGCACTGTTTTATGTTTCTATCCCGTAGCATAAATTGTAAAGCTAAAAAAGAAATCCCTTGAAACCATTTCGTTTCAAGGGATTTCTGCAAAGGACGGTCAAAACCGATATTTCTATAAAATCAAAAAACGCCGCGAAGCGGCGATACCAAATCACAACCCAGCGCAGCGGTTGTGATTTGGAAAGGAGGAGCAGCGGCGTGAGCGCGCTCTGACTTTTGTAAAAAAGTCGGAGCAAGCGATACAAAGCTTGCTCCGACGTGGTCGGAGTGTAATTATAGGACTTGGAAAAATCCAGTCATATCAATGGTTTTAGCGCAGCAAGCAAGAGGCTTTTATCCCATTAGATACGATAATTAGAAAGATCATCCAGCTTTTCGGCAAATGATTTTGTCTGATCGGCTTCTTTTTCAAATTGCGCCTTGATTTGCTCATTTACATCTGGAGACATAACAGGAATCAATTTCAGATCCTCTTCTTTCATGTAGAGATCTGCAATATCTTCCTTATCTCCACATTGAGGAAAGAGGACGACCCAACAGCCGTCTTTTGGCTCCTTCTCCCAGACAACCCCTTGCATTCCCTTGTGAACGCCTTCTTTTGCATAGCAATCTTTTTCTACCATCACTTCTACGCAATCCATCATCTTCATTTTATTTTACCCCATACGGCGTATTCAATTTGAGTTTTCCGTTCGGCATAAGCATCCATCCAGTAATAAATGACACGCTGCCTGATTTGCCTTTTCTGGGAATCGTAACTCTGATATCAATTCGCTATATTGCTCAAACTCATCAACCAGATCAACGGCGGCGGTGGTAAGCCGCTCTCTGGCCTGCTGCTTCGCTTCACAATACGCCTGTATTTTCTCCGCGAATGTGTCCCGGATCAACTGCCTGCGTATTTTATCCGGGATGCTGGGGTGAACAAAGGGAACCATTGTGCGCTGGTTCTTATCCCAGAACACCACATGGATGTGCGGATGACCCCGCTCATTGTGGTGGGCGGCCACCCATTGTAGGTTCTGAACCCGGATTCCATTATACTTTGCCAGCGTTAAGATGTGACGCTCCATGTAGTCCTCCCAGGCTTTGTGATCGGTCAGTCCCAACTCGGCCGCTGTTTCTGGGGAAAAGGAGATAATCCCCCGATACATATTCACACGGCGACAGGACAGCTCCCGCACCAGACGGGCCGCCTCCTGCCAGGTTGAGAACTCCCGCACCTCGCCGGGTTCCAACTTTCCGAACAGGCCGTGACGCATCCCCTCATTTTTTACCGCACCGGGGCGGGTGGCGATATAGCCGATGTGGGCATAGTTGCACTTGGGCGTCTTTCTCTGATTGGGGTGCCGGTGGCGCTGCTTATAAATCAGGATCGACATGGCGGCCCCCCTGAACAGCCTGGATCGCTTTTTTCATTTCCTCGTCATCCAGGAAAACACGCAGAGCGTCGGCATTTTTCTGGTTGGCGAACACCAGCGCCTTTTTGCGGGCTGCCGCCTCGATCTTCTCAAAAGAGGAATAGCGATCCCGGTCGATCAGGTCTGCGATGATGGCAATATTGGCATAGTAGCCTGCGGCGGATATGATCGTCAGGCGGTTGATAAGTCCGGCCAGCCGATTGCCCAGCCCCTTGAGCTGACCGCTGAGTTCCTGCCGGATTACACCGCTTATCATGTCGATGTTTTCGGCGTTACTTTCCAAATCGAGGTATTCATCAACCGCCCGCCGCACCTCTTTGGAGAAGTCTGTCCCATTTTTGGCCGCCAGCTTATTGAGCGCCTGAATGGTATCCAGGGGCAGATGGATTGTTTTGCGCTCGGTTTGGATGGGGGATTCCTTCAAGTCAAGCCTCCTTTCAATAAGGTGTGACAAAAATCACACCAAAATCAAAAAATCATACCTCGCAAAATTCTCAAAAACCCGTTGAAAGCACGGCTTTCAAGCAGTCGCCCCGCCGTCAGGTATGACGGCTATTCCTGCCTTAACCGGGAAATCGCAGGCTGGGCCTGCGGTTTCCCGGCGGCGGGGCGCCCAGCGGGGCGGTCGGTACAAATGAAAAGAGAAGTGAGAGAGTCAGCGATCCAGCTCATCCTCTGGTTCTTCGGCGGGTTCCCATTCAGTGAAAAGCTCCGCCATGATCTGCTCCTTGCTCCCACGGGTAGAACTGCCCTGTGTTTCATAATCCTGTAAATGGTTCATCCGCTCCGGGATGGCAAAGAAGGCAAATTGTCCGTCCTTCATCTGCGTCAAAAGCCGCATTTGGCAGCCGGATGCGGGGTCCATGCCGCTCATCAGTTCCTCCAGCGTTCCCACCTTTTCCGCTGCCTCCCGGACAATGGAGTGGAACATATCGGACGGGATTTTCACATTCCAGATGGAATAATCATCATGCCCATGACAGGTGATGGTCTGGATGGCCGCACAGGGAGGGCCGGTGAACTTCTCCAGGGCGGAGGACAGCAACGCCTCAGCCTCCGGCTCCAGATAGCCGCACAGATCCAATTCCACAGAATTTGCAACGGCCTCGGCTTCTTGCTCGGTCAAAACGATGTCCACATTGTTTCTCTCATAAGAAAAACCGCGCCCATTCAGCATCAGGGAACACTCGGCGGCAATGCGGAACATCCGAAAATAATCATCCGCCGTTTCTCCCAGCGTCTTGCCGGTGGCAAAGGGCTGGAAATATACGCGCTATGCTCCGCAAGGATCAGGAAACCGGCGCTTTTGAGTATGCGGAGGCCCGAAAAGCCTATTATACAGAGCAAATGATTTGTGAAATCCTGATGGCGCTGGAGCAGAACGCCGTCAACATGGGCATGGAGTACGACGACAGACAAAAGGTAATGGGAACCGAGCTTTCCAAAGCGGCAAAAAAAGAATGGTATCTGCGGCACAAGGACAGGGGCATGGAGCCTTAAAACATTGATATGAACCCGCAATCAAATAAAATGTCGAAAAGTTTTGCGGTTACAAACCGCAAAAACAATTGACCTCCTGTGCGTTTTGCGATATACTTGCTTACAAACAGGAGGTGATCACGATGATTGACAGGCCGCTATATGTGGATAAGATCATGGCCTATGCCGATACCCCGTTTGTAAAGATACTCACAGGGGTACGCCGCTGCGGGAAATCCACAATATTGAAAATGATTATGGAACGGTTAAAGACCGAACGGAATATTCCGGCCGAACGCATGATAAGCTGCCGTTATGATTCTATGGAATTTGAGGATATAACGGCAAAGCAGATGTACGCACAGTTGAAGGAGCGCCTTTGTCCGGACGGAAAGACCTACCTGTTTCTGGACGAGGTACAGGAGGTCAAGGGATGGGAAAAGGTTGTAAATTCCCTGGCGTCCGACTTTGATGTTGATCTGTATATCACAGGCTCCAACTCTCGAATGATGTCCTCGGAAATATCCACCTACCTTACTGGACGGTATGTGTCTTTCCGCATTTTTACACTGTCCTTCAGCGAATATCTGATGTTCAGGAGCAAGTTCACGACTGTCGGGGAACCCAAAGCCGAGCTTGCCAATTATGTCCGTCTGGGCGGATTTCCGGCAACCCATTTACAGGCGTTTTCTCAGGATGAGATCTACACGGTTGTCCGGGATATATACAACTCTACGATTTTTTCGGATATTGTAAAGCGAAATCAGGTCAGGAAAATCGACCAACTGGAGCGCGTTGTCAAATATACTTTTAACAACGTCGGCAACACCTTTTCAGCGAAGTCGATTGCGGATTACCTGAAAGCAGAACGGCGCTCCCTTGATAACGAAACGGTTTACAGCTATCTGGAAAAGCTGGAAAAGGCATATCTGCTTCACCGCTGCTCCAGATACGATTTACAGGGAAAGGAAATCCTGAAAACGCAGGAGAAGTTCTATTTGGCTGATACCGCCCTGCGGTACAGCGTTCTCGGTTATAACGCGGACAGCGTAGCTTCCAGCCTTGAAAACATTGTGTATCTGGAACTTTGCCGCCGGGGATATACCGTCAATGTGGGAAAAACCAGCGACGGAGAGATTGATTTTGTAGCGGTGCGGCAGAACGAGAAAATTTATGTTCAAGTCACACAGGAGATCAATTCGGAAAAGACAGAAAAACGGGAATATGAGCGGCTGCTTGAAATACACGACAATTACCCCAAATATGTTCTTACAACGGACGAATTTGCCGGGGGGAATTACAAGGGGATCAAGACCATGCACATAGCCGATTTCCTGCTCAGTTCTGAATATTAAAGACACAGCTCAATGAAATGCTCGCTTGTTTATCAGGCGGGCATTTTCTTTTCAGTCTCAATGTTTTGCAAAAGTTGATGCTTTTCTCTGCTTGTATTTTTCTTTATGTTCCGACAAATAAAACAACCGGCCACCCGGTTTGAGAAAGGAGATTGGATGAGCACAGTAACAACGAGTTATAAGCACAACGGGGTGCCGGTGTCTATCCCCAGAGGGGCCTATGGCGTGGCCCGCCTGACGGCCCGGCTATATGAGTACCCCAAAGGGCATCCCTGCTGGGGATGCCCTTTTACTTTACGGACTTCTGTTCCATCCTGTATGTTCCCCAGCCGAAAGAACGGAGGGTGCCTCTGGTACGATTTGAAGCATAAAAAGCGCCCGCCCCTGCCACACACCTATCCCCAGAATCAAGCGGCGGCGGAACGGATTTTTGATTTCATTGAAGTTCTCAAAAAGGTGATGAAACAAAAAGGTGACTCGTAAAAAAGGAGGATTGCCGGTTGCGGAGCAAAACAGATTTTTACCGGCTGTTCTTTGAACAGCTCGCCCGAAAGGGCTTTGATATAAAGAGATCCCAATCTTCGGATTATATTGCAGACATCTACTATAAAAATCAGCTTGTGGCCTACTTCTCCAAGGCGGATACGGTGATCCAGAACCCCTTTGTTGCAGTTAAGGACAAGGCCATCCGCCTTATCAACGATACGGCCCAGAACACGGTGATCAAAGTGGGGATTTGCCGTGACTGCCCCTATACTGACGCCAATGAAAAACTGCCCAATGGCTCCTATAAGCTGGCCGAATACAATGGCGTGACTCTGGCCTGTAAAGAACATCACCTGTTCGGCTATGTGTTCTCCACCTACCGCACAGCCCCGGATTCCGGGGAAATGCTGGCTCGTCAGGTTTTTTACAATAAAGAATTTGCTGGTCAGGACTTTGCCAAGCGAAGCGGTCTGGTAGACGAAAAAGCCCTGTTCAGCGAGGAAGAGTTGAAAATCCTTCATGCCGGACTTGTCAAAATGAGCATACTCGATCAGGACGTTTCCAATGACGCCCGTGAATCGGTAGAGCGGATTCTTGACAAAATCGAGGAAATCATGCCGGAGCTGCGTGAGGCAGACATAGACTTTGATTTCGATATGGAGTTCGGTCAACAAGAGGAAATGGAGATGGGAGGATAGCCTATGATGAACAGCAAACGGAACCAGACTATCGCTATCGCCCGGTTTCTCATGTATAAGCACGGCCTAAACCAACAGCTTGACGGCATGACGGATGAGGAATATCTGGCCTCCCCTATTGGGCTGGATGTGGGCAGCTATGTAAGGGATTTAATGCGATACTGCCCGGAAAATGTGGTGGATCGGGTCATGGAGCATCAGGACGCGCTTTTAAGGCGGCTGGGGGCGGACTATCTCTCTGTAATTGCGTTTATGCCCTATGAGGAAGATGGAGGTGCGAAGTATGCGTGACGGGCGCCCAAATCCCGATATATGGGGGAGCATCATCACCTGCGGTGAGATTGCCGTGGGTATCTATGAGATTGTCGGAAGCAAAAAACGAGGGTTGGAGATTCCCAAGGCCGTTGCGGAGGAAATCCTGCCGGAATCCGTCGTGGAGCAAGCCGTCCAGGACGGCGAGGCCCTATGTTTTACAGACCCAGTTTCCAATGCCATCGTTGCCGACACTCTGCTGGAGCAGGAGCTTGTGACCGACCCAAAGGCCACCGCACGATTGGAGGCCATCCGGCAGCTTGATGATGTGTCCTATGACACCGGCTTTGAGCCGCCCATCAGTGATGTAGAGCTGGATAGGCTGGACTTGGAAAGATAGGGGGATTCCGTGAAAATTCTGGATTTCGACCTGGAAGGCAGTCACTTCATCATCGAAGCAGATGTATCGCCACGCCAAAAGGCGGATGATGGTATGGAGTGCCAATGGCTCAAGTATAACTTTGAGAACACGCAGATTTATAAAGAAACGGACGGCGTTGTTTCTCCGTTCCAAATTACAGCCGTCGCCTGGGCTGGCTATAAACTGACTGCCGATGATGCGTTGAAAGATGTGATCGGACGAATTTCCCGCAATGAAACCGGCAAACTGACCGTGCATGATGTCTGCCCAGAACTTCAAGAATTCCTTGGCGTGTTCAAAAAATATCCGGCAATCAGTGGGGAACGAACTATTCCGTATTTCATTTTCCACGACGGCGATATTGTAAAACTGGCGTACGCAACCAATGAGTTTCTGTATTACGAGGACAGCAACTATATGCCGCTGATGTTCCGTACCGTTGACGGCACTCTCGTTTCTGATAATGAATTTGCCGATATGGGTCTTTATGACTCAGAGCAACGTGTTGAGGAGGGTACAGAATACCTTTTGCCATTTACTGAGTATGAGTCCGATATACTGAATACCTGGAAATTGGAGAAAGAAGCGTATCTGGATTCACTTCTGGATACCTTTGAGGACGAGGATGAACAGGAGGATGAACTGCCATTTTGAAAACAAAGCCTAAACTGATGGTGTGTGCGCTAATCTTCATTTCCGGTGCGATTCTCAATTTGTTTTTCTCCACCGCCGTTCACGGGTTGTTGACGAGGGAGATTACCCGGCTGTCCCTTCTCCCCATCGGAGATTGCCTTGTCAGCCTGTTCTCCAACCGCCAGCACCTGATGCTGTACCTCTGCCTGCAAGGGTTCGTGTGCGTGTTGGCCGTGATGTTCTTTCTCACCAATATGCGGCCTTACGAATCAGATTTGGACATGGTTACGCCGGAAATCAGAACACCCAAGGCGGTGGGCCAGTATCAGCACGGCTCAGCCCGCTGGATGAGCGACGCAGAGAAAGATAAATCCTTTGACAGCTTTATCCTGGATCCGCATGACCCGGCAATCCGGGAACTGCTGAAAACCGGCTATGATGGGCTGGATTTTATGAAAAAGTGAGGTGTCTGTTTGAAACTGAATCTGCGTCCCAAAGGGATTCCCAAGGACACGCTGCCCACCCCACTGACGAAGGGCGGCGTGGTGGTGGGAATGAAGAAGGAGGGCGATAAAGAAAAAATCTACTTTGTGGGGGATGACTGCCACCTGCTCTGCGTCGGCGCCACCCGATCCGGCAAATCCCGCTGCCTGGTACTGGAGAGCATTTGCCTTTTGGGGCTTGCCGGAGAATCTATTTTTTGTTCGGACCCCAAGGCCGAGCTGTTCCACTACACCTCGGAATTTCTAAAAAAACTGGGGTATGAAGTGCTGGTGCTGGACTTCAAGAACCCCGCCAAAAGTATGCGCTACAATCTGCTTCAGCCGGTCATTGACGCCATCAATGCGGGCGACACAGACCGGGCGGAAATGCTGGCCTGGGATTTGACCAACAATCTGGTGGGCAAACCGGAGGGCGAAAAAATCTGGACAAACGGCGAGTGTTCCATCATCGCCGCTGCGATCCTCTGTGTGGTATGCGATAACCAGAAGCGGCCGGAGTTTCAGAATATGACAAATGTGTATTGGTTCATATCCGAGATGTGCCGCACCATCGGAAATAAAATGCCCCTGCTGGAGTATCTGAAAAGGCAATCGCCAACGCACCCGGCGCGGGCGCTGCTCTCCATCTCCGATGTGGCACCGTCCCGCACCAGAGGCAGTTTTTACACCTCTGCCCTTACCACCCTGCGGCTGTTTACCTCAAAATCTATTTACTCCATCACCCATGCCAGTGATTTTACCCTTACAGATTTAGGGAGTAAAAAGCAGGCGCTTTTTGTAATCCTCCCGGACGAAAAAACCACCTTTTACCCGATTGCCTCTCTCATTGTGTCCCAGCAATATGAACTTTTGGCGGAGGCGGCGGACAAGCGGGGCGGGCGGCTGGAACGGCGGGTGAATTTCCTGCTGGATGAGTTCGGCAATTTCACGCCCATCAGCGACATGACGAACAAACTCACCGTGGCGGCGGGGCGTGGGATGCGCTACGCCCTCTATGTGCAGGGGTTCGACCAGCTCAAGGAAAAGTATAGCGACAATATCGCCAATACCATCAAGGGCAACTGCCAAATCTGGGCCTATCTGCAAAGTGATGACCCCGAAACCCTGCGAGAAATGTCGGACAAGCTGGGCAGCTATACCACATCCAGCTACCAGCTCTCGGCCAGCAACGGGCGGTTCACAACGCCGTCCAGCTCCCAGAGTGTCAGCTTGACTGAACGGAAGCTGCTCAATACGGATGAGGTCCGGCGCGTCAAGCGCCCCTATCAGATTATTACCAGCCGGGATCACCCGGCCATGATGTATGCCCCCGACCTCTCCAAATGGTTGTTCAATCAAATGCTGGGTATGGGTGACATGGAGCATAACCGGATGCTGCGGGAGGAACGAGAAAACAAACGGCCCATTATCACCAATACCAAGCAGGAGATCGCATTGTGGAATATCTGGATTTACTATCAAAAGGACATCATGCGCCGTCTTGCACAACAGAAAAACACCGGTGGCGGTGCTTCTAATGATGATTAAATTATTTGGGAGGTTTCAATGAAAGAAAAAGTAAAACAGACGATGGGCGTACTGAGAAAGTCCGTCCAGGCGGCAGGTGTCGGTCTTTCCACACTTGCCGCCTCTTTTTTCATGTCCGCACCGGCCCATGCGGCCAGTGTGCAGGACAGCCAGATTGTGACGGGCACCGAGCAGTTGATTGGCGACCTGACCACCTGGCTCATGGTTCTGGCCCCGGTGGTATCCGGCCTGCTTATCATCTACTTCTGCATCCGGCGCGGCATGGCTGATGAAATGGACCAAAAGAAGTGGAACAACCGCATTGTGGTGGCTGTGGTATCCTGCATCGGCGCCGTTCTGGGTTCCGCCACCCTGAACCTGATCCTCGGCTACTATCAGTAAGCCGGAGGCTTTTTCGTAGTACAGGCGATTCCCACGCCTTACTAAATAAATCACTTCATCAATAGGAGGAAAAAATTATGGCTAACTTCATCCGCAACACTCAGGTTAAGGCTATGACTTCCATCTGGACGGCCAAGCAGAAGGCCCGTGAGCTGGCAGGCCGCACGAAGGAGGCGCTGGTAAACCGTGAGGGGCAGGGCACCCTTGATGTGGCGGTCACGGTGCTGATCTCCATTGTCCTGGGCGCTCTGATCCTGGCGGGCCTCTATCTCATTGTGGACAGCACCGTGCTGCCGACCATTACCCAGCGCATTCAGGATATGTTCGATTACGCAGGCTGATGTTTGGCGGAACCGGCGGGGCGCCATGCCCCGCCGCACTTTTATCAAGGAGGTTTTCTATGGAGTTCAGAGCGGAGATCAAACGGATGCTGACCGGCCCAGACAAGCTGCGGGCGGTATGCAGCGTCATCCTGGACGATTGCTTTCTGGTGAAGAATGTCCGGGTAGTGGAGGGCGAAAAGGGGATGTTTGTATCCCTGCCCAGCCGCAGGAATGTAAAAGGCGAATGGATGGAACAGTGTTTCCCCATGACGAAGGAGCTGCGGGAAAAGCTGTCCGCCGTGGTGCTGGCTGAATATGACCGGGCACTGGCGGAGGACGGCGGCGGGACGCCTGCCGCCTGATTCCTCCCGTTTTAACTCACATGACAAGGGGGCGGCCCCGGCCGCCCCCGGAAAGGAGGTGGCCGCTGGTTGGAATACATTTTGGTCCTGCTGATTGTCGCTCTGTTAAACGGAGCCATCGCCTACATTGATGGGCTGATGGAGGGTATTGTACCGCTGACCCTGTACGCGGAAGAATATATGTCCACATTGGCCGGTGTCGATTTGTTTGAAGCCCTGTTTGATATTGTGTTTGGCTTTGGTGTGTCGCTTATTATTCTGAAATTTCTCAAAAAGGGCTTTGAAACCTATGTGCTGTGGTCTGATGGCGACGCAGATGAAGAACCGATTGCCCTGCTGACGAACTTTTTCAAGGCGATGGCCGTGGCGATCTGTTTCCCCACCATGTACGGCTGGCTTGCCGGGATTGTAGAGGAACTAAGCAACAAGATGCTGGAGGCCATCGGTCTTGCCACCGCCTATGATTGGGCGAGCTGGGTGTCCGGTATTTCCACACTCGGACTTGTGACTGCTATTTTTGGGCTGGTGTTCATCATTGTGTACTTTATTCTCTACTTCCAGTTTCTCATGCGGGGGCTGGAGATTCTGATTTTGCGGGTGGGGATGCCCCTGGCCTGTGTGGGCCTGATCGACAATGACAAGGGTGTATTCAAGCCTTACATGAGCAAGTTCTTTCAATCAGCCCTCTCGGTAATTATCCAGATTTCCCTTGCCAAGCTGGGCGTGGGGCTGATGATGAATATGCACATCTTCTGGGGCGTGGCCTGCATGATCCTGGCCGTGCGGACGCCGAAGTTCCTTCAGGAGTTCATCGTTACGACTGGCGGCGGCGGTGGCGGGGCCATCGTCAACAACGCATACCATTCCGTGCGCCTGGTGCAGATGGTCAAGGGCATGGGAAAGTGAGGTGACGGCGGATGGTAACAATGGACGATCTTTCAAAGGCCATCATCCTGCTGGTGCGCGTGGGCGCCGCAGCAAGGTTTATCTACTGCATGGTGCGGCTGGCGGCCGCCGAGGAACAGGCGGCGCAGTACAAAAAACGTGCCCGCAACACCGTGATTTTCTATGTGATCGCGGAATCCATCTGGCAGATCAAAGACCTGATTTTGCATTACTATGCGTAGGAGGTGTAAATGGACGAGGATTTGAAACTGTATATCCCTCTGGGCGTGAAGCCGGAGGCGGAGCTTTTCACAGGTTTTGGGAAAAAGCAGCTTTTTCAGGCATTGATCGGTTCCCTGGTGATGGGCGGCGTGGCCGCCCTGGTCTGGCTGTTCACCGCCAATGTGACTACCACCGTAGTCCTGGTGCTCGCCGGTATCTTTGGTTCAGTGATGATGACTACCAAGGACCAGAGCAATTTGTCCGTGGTAGATCAGGTGCAAAACCTGATACGCTTTTTACGCGGACAGAAAATCTACCCGTACCGCTACGGGGACGAATGGGGGCTTGAGTAATGTACGCAACTATTCCCGTTTACTATCCGTCGCTGGAAGAAGCAAGCCGCAGGAATGAAACGGATCTTTGGTGCGACAGTTACAACATCAACATGGACTGCCGGAATTTCATTCAGGACAAGGCAATGACCGCCATGAACAGCCGGGAATTGGATTCCTTCATTGGAGAGCTGGTGCGCTTTTATGGTGTGGAGCGGGCAATCTATGTTCTCTCCCGTACCGTCCAGTTTTCCGATTGGGATTCCCGTTTCGACCAGGCGGTGCTTGACCGGGCCGGACAGACCGATTTCCCAGACGCCCGGACACCGAGGGATAAAAACCATGTTGACCCGACCACCCGATATGTCACGGAGATTGACCCATGTGCTGCAAACGCCATCTTTATGAAGCTGATGGAATTGGAGGAAGAACAGGAAGCGACCGCTCAAATGAAGAACGATGGACAGAAAGAGCTTGATGAGGATATGGCGTTGGAAATGTGAGGCTGCCGATGGCGCAGATGACATTCCTTGACTTCTTTTCCGGCATCGGCGGTTTCCGCAAGGGCTTTGAGCTGTGCGGGATGCGCTGTGTGGGGCATTGTGAGATTGACAAATATGCCGACCGCAGTTACAGAGCCATTCACGATGTAAAGGAGGATGAATGGTATGCGGCCGACATCACAAAAGTCACCCCAACAGATCTCCCCAGAGCAGACCTGTGGGCAGCGGGATTCCCGTGTCAGGATATTTCAGTCGCTGGCCGTCAGCGAGGGCTTTACGGATCAAGAAGTGGACTCTTTTTTACGCTTGCTGAACTCGTCAAAGGCCAAAGTCCTGAAAATCGACCCACATGGATTGTCCTTGAAAATGTTAAAAATCTCCTATCCATTCATGGAGGACGGGACTTTGCGGCCATTCTCGATACGCTGGCCTCACTCGGCTACCATATCGAGTACGGACTTCTCAATACAAAGGATTTCGGCCCCCCTCAAAACAGAGAGCGGGTATTCCTTGTCGCTTGCCGACATTCTGGAGCCGGAGGTGGATCAAAAATATTTCCTGTCCCAGCGGGCTGCGGAAAAGCTCTTATCCAACTTATAAGAGGGATGCAGGGCCAGCGGGTGTATGACCCGTCCGGTATCAGCGTCACAATGGCCGCCCAATCCGGCGGCTGGGGCGGAAAGACCGGTTTGTATTTCGTTGACCTCTGTAATGGCAATCCCAAGCTGACGAGCCATGCCCGGTGCATCAAGGCCAAGTATAACAGTGGAGTCACCAACCGGGGCGGCGACAATTCCGGTGTGCTTTACGGCTGTCGCGCTGTTGTTACCCCGGATCGGGAAGAAAAAAAGCAGAATGGGAGGCGGATCAAGGGGTGCGGAGAACCGGCCTTCACGCTTACAACGCAGGATCGCCACGGCGTTGTCTTTCAGGACTGCGAAAAATGCCCTCATGGTATGCGTATCCGGGAAGCCACAAAACAGGGCTACTCGGTTGCCCGCTGTGGGGACAGCATCAATCTGGCGTTCCCAGACAGCCGGACAAGACGGGGGCGTATTGGAAAGGATCGCGCTGGCACTCTGGAAACGTCCTGCAATCAGGGGACGCCGTTTGCAGGGTGCGGCCTGATCCGCAGGCTGACACCCCGTGAGTGCTGGCGGTTGCAAGGCTTTACCGATGAAATGTTTGACCGGGCGCAGGCGGTCAGCAGCGATAATCAGCTCTACCGGCAGGCGGGAAACTCTGTGACCATTCAAGTGGTCTATGCCGTGGGCAGGCAGATTCTCGCCGTGCAGGAGGCATTGGAACAGGGGGAATAAATATTGATGTTTCAAAAGGGATGGAACCCGTGGCCCCTGATAATTGGGATGGTGGTCGGTCTGACCACCATCTTTCTGTATTTTGGGCTGTATGCCTGACCGCAGGAGGTGGTTTGAACTGGAACAAGAGAAACTGAAAGAAAAGCTGGACTCAGAGATCCATCGGGCGACCAGACCGTTAGAAGAACTGGTGCCCGACGGCCCTTATTTTACACGGATTCAGGGGATGCTTGCCATTAAAAGCGAATTGGAGAACATCCCCCTGAGTGGTACGCAGCGGGATATGCTCCTGGCGATGGATAATGTGTTGGAGCAGGTGTGGACTTTTCAAAATACGCCAGTTTCCGAACGCTGTATGAACAAAGGGAACATCAGTGAGGTGGTCTATTACTTCCTTCAGGACAAGGGCGCCGCGTATCGGGCCGGTCTGCTCTATGATCGTGCCAAGGCGGAGTTCGACACCCGCATGGAGGAACTTACCGCCCTGCCGCCCAAGGAAATTCTGAACCACGCTTATGAGAAGATCATCAAAGAAGAATTCCTCGGAGCGTTGGAACAAGGGTTGGATGAATGGGAAACTGACACCCTGCTGACCTATCCTCAGCCGCTTGCGGCCCTATATACGGAATGGATGGACAATAATTTTTCCTTTTGGGACAGGATCCAGGGAACATTGGAGATGACAGTGGCAAAACAGGCGGCGAATCTCCGCCGATGTGCGTTCCATGTCAATGGGGAACCTCCAGCAGAGATACGGGAGTTTTATGAACTGCATGGAGAAGAATTGTCCGATCCCGATTTGGAACCTGACGGGGAGAACGAGCAATGATACCGCTCATTGTTAAGGGTACGCTGTTCGGCCTGCTGCTCCTGTCCGCCGCTATGTGGGATATGCGAAGCCGGGAGATTCCCAACCTGATCCCGATCCTGCTCCTACTATGCGGGCTGATCAGATTCCGCCCTGCCGCTTCTGCGGCGGGGCTGTTTCTGGTCGGCGGCCCCTTCCTGCTGGCGGCGGTTCTAATAAAACGGGACGGATTTACCATCGGCGGCGGCGATGTGAAGTTGATGGGGGCCTGCGGGTTTGTCCTGGGCGTGTGGCCGGGGCTGATACAGGCCGTCCTTTCCCTCTCGCTGGCGGTGCTGACCGGGCTGGTGGAATGCCGTATGCAAAAACAACCTCTGTCTGCGGTGCGCCTGCCCCTGGCCCCCTTTTTCTGCTTCGGCGGCGTGTCCGCCTACTGGCTGACCGCATTTACACTTCAAATCTGAACGAGTGGAGGTATCAAGTTGAACAAGAATATTTTTCGGAGCCGGACGGTCATCGGCGCGGTGTGCATCCTGCTGGCGGTTCTGGTCTGCTTTGGGATCACACCACTTTTCAACGAGGGCCTAAAAGCCCAAACGGAGGCGATCCGGGTAAAGGCCGAGGTGATCCCACGGGGGACATATATCACAGCGGACATGGTGGAGGTCTACACCAGAGGGGCCTCTGGTATGGAGGACAGCGTTGCCACCTCTCTGGATGAGGTGGTGGGAAGATACACCGATGTGGAGCTGCGGAAAAATACGGATGTGAATACGGCGTGGCTGTCCTCGGAGCCATTGACGCAGTACGAGTACCTGACCCAACTGAACGGTTCCAAGGTGGCGATTTCCGTCACCATCCCTACCTTTGCCAAGGGCGGTTCCGGCAAGGTGGAGGCAGGCGATATTATCATGCTCTTTGCCACCGACAAGGACACCGGCGAAACCACCCAACCCCCGGAGCTGAAATATGTGGAGGTTCTGGCTGCTACCCAGAGTTCCGGTGCGGACAAGGAATATCAGGCGCCGGTAGAAAATGAGGAAGAAGAAAACCCGGAGGAAGCTCTGCCCGCCACTATCACCCTGCTGGTGAACAGCGAACAGGCCCAGCTCTTAGCTCATTTGGAGGAGTCCAACAGCCTACACCTAGCCTTTGTTTACAGGGGCACCCGCGCCAATGCTGAAAAGTTCCTGGCAGCACAGGACGCCTTCTTTGCCGAGCCGGAGGCCCCTGTTGACGGTGCTGACGGTGGGCAGCCCACAGAGGGCACGGAGAAACAGGAGGTGGAAACAACGGATGGCGAATAAGCAGAAACAGATGCTTGCCGTATGGGGCAGCCCCGGCGCTGGAAAGACGGTTACGGCGGTCAAACTGGCGGCAGAGCTTGCCAAACGGAAGAAAAATGTGGTACTGGTGTTTACCGACCTTACCGCACCCCCGCTTCCCGCTGTGGCGGCGGAGGGGAAGCTGCCGGAGGTGTCCGTAGGCGAGCTGCTGTCCGCTCCCGGCATGACGCAGGAGCAGGTATTGAAAACCTGTGTTCCTTGTGAAAAGCATCCCTATATCAGCTTTCTGGGCTACAAGGCTGGAGAAAATGTGTTTACCTATGTAGAGTACAGCAAGGAAAAGGCGGTGGATATGCTGGTTCTCCTGCGGCATATCGCAGACTATGTAATCGTGGACTGTACCAGCGTCCTGACCGGGAATGTGCTGGCAACAACGGCGCTGGAGGTGGCGGACGATGTGCTGCGGGTATGCGGATGCGATCTAAAAGCGATTTCCTATTTTGCGTCCTACCTTCCGCTGGTTGAGGATCGGAAATTCAAGCCGGAGCAGCACATCCGGGCGCTGTCCAACACCCGGCCCTATCAGGGCGGTATAGAATACGAAAATTCATTTGGTGGGGTGAAGTACCGGCTTCCCTATCTTCCCATTGTGGAGGAACAGGCCGCCACGCTGAAGCTGCTGGAACCGCTCGCCGGGAAAGAGGCCAAGAGCTATGAGCCGGTCATCGCTGCCATCGCCGCGGAGGTGTTCGGGGATGGCAAATAACATCGGCCTTTTTTTCAATACCAGCAAAAATACGCGCTTATTTGCGGAGGTGCTGGCAGAGGTGCAGGAGTATCTTGCCAGCAAGTATTCTACCCTGATAACCGACAACCCGGAGGAACAGCGCCAGCAGATCACCGCCTACATCGCCAAGTATCTCAATGATTACAGTCTGGGCGTTGAGGGCATGAGCCATGAGGAACTGATCGACAAACTCTATACGGAAATGGCCGAGTTCTCCTTCTTAACACCCTATCTTTTCGCAAATGATGTGGAGGAAATCAACATCAACTCCTGGAAGGACACCAAGATCACCTATTCGGATGGGCGCGTGGTCCCCTCCAAAGAGCGGTTCCAAAGCCCCCAGCACGCCGTCGATGTGATCCGCAGGCTACTTCATAAATCCGGGATGATTCTGGACAACAGCCAGCCGGGAGTGGTGGGCCATCTCTCCAATAAAATCCGTATTACGGTTCTGGGCAATCCACTGACCGACAAGGACAAGGGCGTGGCGGCCTCCATCCGAATCGTAAACCCCAAAAAGCTTGGACGGGATGATTTCGTTCGCTATGGGACGGCCACCGCCGAAATGCTGGATTTCCTGGCGGCGGTGCTGCGGTTCGGCCTGTCCATCTGCGTCACCGGCTCTACCGGCAGCGGCAAGACCACGCTGATGAGTTGGATTCTCTCCACCATTCCCAATGAAAAGAGAATCTTCACCATTGAAAACGGGTGCCGGGAGTTTGATCTGGTGGTGGAGGACGCCGAGGGAAATGTCCTCAACAATGTAGTCCACACCGTCACACGCTTTTCCGATGACCCCAAGCAGAACTACGATCAGGAGCGGCTTTTGGAGTTCGCCCTGACCTGTGACCCGGATGTGGTGTGTATTGCTGAAATGAAGTCGGCGGAAGCGTTTGCGGCGCAGGAGGCGGCCCGCACCGGCCATGCGGTCATTACCACCACCCACGCCAATAGCTGCAAGGCCACCTACTATCGCATGGTGACGCTGTGTACCCAGAAATACGACATGGGCGACAAGACCCTGTATAACCTGGTAACAGAGGCGTTTCCCATTGTCCTCTTTGTGAAAAAGCTGGAGGACAACAGCCGCCGTATCATGGAGATTACAGAATGTGAAATTTTGGAGGACGGCACCCGGCAGCTCCACACCCTCTACCGCTATCATGTATCAGAAACCGCCGTGGAGGACGGTAAGATAAAGGTGTGCGGTGAATTTGAAAAGGTGTCCCCGATTTCGGCCAGCCTGCAAAAACGCCTGCTGGAGAATGGGATGCCGCCCCGCCTGCTGGAGCAGATCGCCGGTGGGCGGATGGATATAGGCGTTGGAAAGGAGGAAACCGCTTGATTGTACTGATTCTGCTGGCCTTTGCCGGTATGCTGGCCGGTATTTTCCTGTTGCTGAACATGACACCCTTTGAATTTGCAGAGGACTTGACGAAATCCTTTGCCAGCCGGGAACCGCCGATCTCCAAAAAAATCGGGCAGCTCAACCACCCCAAAGAGGCCAAGGGTATCCAAAAGACGGTACGGGAGGCCAAGGAAATGATGATCCTGACCGGCAGGGGCGGCAAGTTTGCCGCCCTCTGCACCCTTTCCCTGTTCCTAGTGGCTATGGGTGCGGTGATCTGCATTGTGATCCAAAACTATTTCATGCTTCCGGTACTGGCGGTGGGCATGGGGCTGATCCCGTTCTGGTATGTCCTGTTTACCTCCCACAGCTACAAAAAGCTGATGAACAATGAGATTGAAACCGGGCTGTCCATTATCACCAGCTCCTATTTGCGCAGCGAGAGCATTATCACCGCCGTAGAGGAAAACATCCACTATCTGAACCCGCCCGTGGCCGATGTGTTCCGGGGCTTTTTGGCCGAAACCGGCATGATAAGCGCCGATGTGAAGCAGGCCCTCTCCAATATGAAACCCAAGCTGGACAACTACATCTTTCGGGAATGGGTGGACGCCGCCATCGCCTGTCAGGATGATAAGAGCCTGAAAAGCACGCTTACCCCCATCATCGGCAAGCTGTCCGATATGCGGATTGTGGCGGCGGAGCTGGACTACCTGATGTACGAACCGTTCAAGGAGTTCATCACGATGGCCTTCCTGCTGGTGGGCAACATCCCCTTGCTCTACTTCCTCAACAAAGATTGGTACAATGTGCTGGTAAACACCGGCTTTGGCAAGGGCATCCTGGCGGTCTGCCTGCTGGTGCTGCTCATTTCCTTTGCTGCGGTCATTCGGCTGACAAAGCCGGTGGAGTACAAAAGATAAGGGAGCAGCCGTTGGGCCGCTCCCTTATTATGTGCAGGAAGTTATAAGTATTTTGCCATAAAATCGGACGGGGTAAGGATTTCCGGTTTTTCAATCTCAATGCCAGTAAAATCCTTGTCGCCGGTAATGAGAATATCAACATCTTCTACAATGGCGGTATAAAGTACAGGATAATCGTTCATGTCCCGGATGTCGAACAGGCCAGCCTTCATTTTGTGGGGCGTGTAGACCAATTCATATCCCAGTTCGGACAGGAAACGGTCAATCACATCACGCTTTGCGGGAAATTTCCGGTCTGCCACAGCCATCAATTCCTCTACTACAAAAGAGGAAAGTACAAGGGTATGGTTCTGCGTGATATATTCAAGCATCTGGGTAAAGCGTTTCCCTGGAAAAAGGATCATGGAAATCAGCACATTGGTATCCAGCATTACTCGCATTCGTAGTTACCATGCCTTTCCGCACGAATTTCCTTGACCATATCCACAACATCCTGTTCATCATTCACGCCTAATTCTCTGGCCATACCCTGAAATGCTCTCTGGGCTTCCATAAGTGCATTAACTGAGGCGTTCATCATTACGACTTTGCTGCCTTCCTGCACAAACAGCACCTTGTCGCCGTCTTTTATGCCAAGCAGCTTACGGATAGCAGCCGGAATTGTGATTTGACCTTTTGATGTTACTTTAGCAAGTTCCATAGAAAAGCCTCCTTTCATCTTTCACGGAATGCATTGTTTTCCTTACATTCTTATTATATGCGATAGCAGAAAAAATATCAATAGGAATCGCAATTTGCGCCTAATCACGGAGAATGAACTGTGGAGGAACAAACAGAAGTAGAACTATCTCCGGCAAATACAGGCGGGATATTTCCACTATTTTGAGGTTGTGGAAATAAAGGAACCTGATATTTTCAATTCGAGGCAATCAAAACCATTTTTGCTCACCTTTTCGGTGAGCATTTTTCATTGGGAGGTGAGCATTGCGGAGATCATTCCAATTAGCTTGCGGGAGGCAAACCGATTTATCGAAAAGCACCACCGGCACAGTGGACGCGCACAGGGCTGTAAATTCTGTGTGGCGCTCTCCGATGGGCTGGGAGTGCTTCACGGCGTTGCTGTTGTGGGACGGCCAATTTCCCGGCATCTGGATGATGGGAGAACCGCCGAGGTAACACGGCTCTGCACAGACGGCATTTTTAACGGGTGTAGCTTTCTCTATGGATGCTGTGCCCGAATCGCTAGAGAGATGGGATTTCGAAAGATCATCACCTACACACTGGCGGAGGAAAGTGGGGCCAGCCTGCGGGCCTCCGGCTGGTCCTGTGCACCGGGATTCCGGGGCGGTGGGAGCTGGAATGTGCCAGGCCGTCCCCGGACGGAGAGCCGGAACACCGGCCCCAAACGAATGTATTACAAGGAATTGAGGTGAAACAGGTTGTATTTGATTTTACTATGCTTTGGAACGCTCTTTGGATTAGGAGCGTTCTTTTTACTGGCCGGACTCCTCCGGCTGCCCACTTCCGCCAGCACCAAAGCCGTGCTGACCGTCACAAATCGGGGAAAGGCAAAAAAGAACAGCATGAACGCCATCCTGTTCGATATGGCGGCAAAGGCCGCGCCTTTGATCCGGCTGGATGCCTACAAACGGCGCAAGCTGGAAGCACAGCTTAAATCCGCTGAAATCAATATGTCCCCGGAAACCTACGTGGCGGCGGCTTGGGTCAAGAGCGGGCTGATTGGACTGCTGGTGATTCCGGCCCTGCTGATTTTCCCTATCTTAGCGCCGGTGGTACTCTTTCTGGCGGTGGCCGTCTTTTTCAAAGAACAGAAACGGGCGGATGAGATCGTCCAGCAGCGGCGGGAAGAAATCGAAACGGAACTGCCCCGTTTTGTCAATACCGTGGAGCAGGAGCTTCGTTCCTCCCGTGATGTGCTGAATATCCTGAAAGCCTATCAGCACAACGCCGGTCACGCCATGAAGCGGGAGCTGGAGATCACGATTGCGGATATGGCCTCCGGCAACGAGGAAAACGCCCTGACGCGCTGGGAGAGCCGGATTGGAAGCACCATGCTCTCCGATGTGGTGCGCGGGCTGATCTCCATCAAGCGCGGCGACAATGGCATTATGTACTTTCAAATGCTCTCTATGACCTTCAAACAGCTTGAACTCCAAAAGCTCAAGCTGGAGGCTATGAAGCAGCCGGGAAAAATGCGGAAGTATTCCTTTATGCTCCTGGGTTGCTTCCTGCTGATGTATCTGGGCGTTCTAGGCTATGTGGTTCTGGAAGCCTTTGGAGATTTGTTCTAATGAAGGGAGGTGGCTGTTTGAGGCGGCTGCTGAAAGAAAGACGCGGGGAAGGCTTTGTGGATGTATGTGTCCTAGTGCTGTCCGTTGCGCTCGTTCTGGCGCTGGTGGTCCGCATCGCCCCGGTATTTGTGGCGAAGCAAAACCTGGATGCGTTTGCGGATGAGCTGGTGCGGACAGCGGAGATCAATGGGCAGGTCGGTTCCGCCACCAGCGTGAAAGCGGCAGATCTCCGAAAGGAAACCGGCCTTGACCCCGATATTTCATGGAGCGACACCGGCAAAATCCAGCTCGGCAACGAGGTAACAGTGACGCTCACCACCACCGTTAATCTCGGCCTGTTCGGGGAATTTGCCTCCTTCCCAGTCACGCTTACCGCAAAAGCTACAGGAGTTTCGGAGGTATATTGGAAATGAACAGGCTAAAAATGGTTTTGAAAGACAGGTCCGGGCAAGGTACGCCCATGATTCTGGCGATAGTGGTCTGCTCTCTTATTTTGGCCTGTGTAGTGTTTGAATATATGCGGCTGATAATTGTGGCGCAGGGGGTTCGGGATTCCGTTCAATCCGCTATCGTAGCTGTGGCGACGGAAAATTGGGATGAAACCTATCCTGGACTGCGGGAAGGGTATTCAGGAGGCTACCAGCTTGCCGGTTCATCCTGGACCAAGAATGTCACCACCGGGAATGTATATGACCGGCTACAACAGGTGTTGGGATTGGTGTATGAGGATGGGCGGTATCTGAAATACGCAGGGCCAGATTTGGAATACAGTTTTTATGATCTGCACATGGAACTGGAAAACGCCCCGCTTGCCCCTTCCGTGCCGGAGGGGATCAAGCAACTCAATGTGACGGGAACGGTTACGGTAGAGGTGCCCCTTTCCTTTGGGTTCAGCCATCTGCCACCCATGCAGATCACCATGAAGCTAAATGCCAAATATGTTCCCCGGTTTTAGATTTTGTCTATTTCTGCCTGGCAGTTTTCCATAGCGCAAAAAAATGTTTGTATGTTCTTCCACCTGGACGCCGGCATTGTGCAACTGGTATAATGAGGACGGAGGAATACATTGGTTTTTTAATATAATTTCACCTTAAAAGGAGGATTCCAGATGAACGCAAAAAATAAAAAGCTGCTTGCTATCGTCGGTGTGGTGGCGGTGCTGCTGATCGTGATCGGCGTTTCCGTGTCCATGCTTGGCAAAGGCGCCCAACCGTCCGGGACGGATCCGGCCGCCACCCCTACGGATGTTACGGCGGAAGATGTGAGCCAGCCCCCGGAGGAAGAAACCACAACTCCCACAGTGGAGATTCCTGATGTTTCCACGCCGGAAAGCACTCCTGGACAGGAGCAGGCCGATTCTGTTCTGAATGTTGAACAGGAAGATCAGGTGGATGTTGATTTGACCGACAGTGAGAAAAAGCCGGAAACCACACCGCCGCCCGCCCCGTCCCCGGAAGAACAGCAAGCGGCCAGTGAGAACAATGAGCCGATTGTTTCCGACCCTGCCGCCAATCAGCCTCAGAACGGTGATACACAGGACGGCTCTATTTACATTGAGGGCTTTGGCTGGATTCCCGATGAAGGAGGTGGAACCGTTCAGGAGGAAGTTCATTCGGATGGAGATATAAATAAGCAAGTCGGCACTATGGGATGACCCTTGGTACAGGAGTACGGCAGAAATGCCGTACTCTTTTTATGCCCTTTTTCACAAATCAGCAGACTGGAGGTGCGCATTTGAAACGGATTTTTGCCTTCTTTTTAAGTCTTGTGCTTATCCTGGGAATTTGCCCTATGAGCGCCCTGGCCGATACCGGAGGCAGCGGGAATGTGGATGGTGGCGGAGGCAACATGGGACAGGGAACCTCGCAGAATTCATGGAATCCGGGCATGGATGGTGTCAGGATTACCGTTGTGGACGCAGAATCCGGCCAGCCGGTTTCTACGCCCTTTGACCTGACAAACAAAAATCCTATGATTAAAATTCATTTCGGAAAGATCAGTAAGATACAATACACCAACGGTTCAGGCATTTCTCCTAATACCTCTCCTTATACCTGTAAAAAGCCTGATGTAGCTATGCCCCGCATTATCAGCAGCGGCGACAACACCAAAGCAAATATTGAAGCCATCAAAAAGTATTTCTGTTCCGAGTATGCGATTAAACTGGTGGCGCAGCAGACAGGCATCAATTATGATGAACTGGTTGGCGGCAAATATAAATTGTTTTTGGAGCCAATCGCCTATTTCAAGTATAAGGGTATTATGATGGCAATGACCGCCCATGAAGCTGCACTCTATGATAATCAGGTAGGCGGCGCTCTGCGCACAGCCATGGGAACACTGACCCATAAAAATTTACCATTGGCGATGTTTCTTGAATACTCCGACTTAGGCTTTACCGCTTACACAGGAGCAACCAATAAAAAATGCTCCAATGATACCATCCTCGCCTATCTGGGTATGGGAATTGTGCGCTTTACGGAACAGCCGCCCGAACAGCCGGAGCCAACCGACTATGACTACGAATACCGGGTAGACACCGATGTTATAACGCCGGTGACGCTCTATGCCGGTTCTGAGATCAACCCGGATGGCCCTGCCACCGTGACCTTTACCATCAAGGGCAGCACCTACCGCATGAGCAATATCGTCATCCCAGAGGGGGACAGTCAGCTTGCGTGGGTGAAGTGGCACACGCCATCGGAACCGCAGGACATTACCATCACTGTGCGCACAAACCGGGGAACCTTGAGCCAGACCACCATCAAAGCGAAAGTGGTTGATCTGTCCGGCAATGACCCGCCGGACCCAAAAGCTACTGACACCGCCGGAAGCTGGCAGCCAAGCAGCGTCCCCAGCCGGGAGGAAAAGTCCTATGCCGCATGGAGTGTGTGGTGGGCACAATGGCACCCGTATTGGGTCTGGCACAGCACCGGCGACGGTGATGGATATTGGGTGGATGAGGGCTGGTATGATTTCTTTCGGGATAACTATTCCGCCTCCATGACAGCCACTACAAGAATTGAACCGGATGAAAAGGTGCCTACGGCGGCCGGGGACTCCATGAAATCCGGTTACGGCGTGAGCAACACCGTAACTGCCACGGTCAGCACATCGGCGCCCATGTCCCACTACACCTACGGCCAGACGGCGGTTTCCTACTTCCCCGAATTTAACTATACAACCTACTGGCGCCTGCTGGACCGGCTTTCTAGTGGAGCGACAGCCCGGTTCCAGTTTGCCGAAAATATTTACAGCACCTATAACCAGCGGGTGCATTTTTCGCCGGTGTGGTTCCCGGATGGGGATTACACCGTGAACACTCATGTGCTGGATATTTGGACGCCTGCCGGGATGCTCGCCATGAATCTCACCGATGATGTAAGCATCAGCGGCTCCCTCTATGATGACTGGCATATCGCACCTAGCAATCCGTAAGGAAAAGGAGAATGGATATGAACAGCAATAGAACGATTCGGATTCTGGTCTTTGAACCTGGGCGGGCGCCTTATACGGCCATGCTGGAGGATTCCCTGAAACACCGGCAAAAACTTGTAGGCGGAGACATCGAGTGTATTTCTCTGCCCTGCAAAACGGTTCTCTGCTGCAATGCGTCCGGGAAACTGGCAGGGCTGCCGGAGAACCGCCAATGCGGGCCGGATACTATTCGGGGAACTTTTTTCCTCTATGGCGATACTCCAGACGGACGGGGTGCTTCTTTGACCGATGAGCAGGTCGCCATGTATCAGGAGTATTTTTCGCAGCCAACCTCCGCAACGGTATCCTTTGAAGTTCGGTCTGCTGCCGACATGAAAGAGTTTCTGAATCTCATATTCGGCAAAGGATGGGAGATGAGTGCCGGAACCGAGGATGATATGGAGGAAACCCGATGAGCAAATCATTCTCGGTAGTAGCTTTATCCACAGAGCAGGGACTTCTGGTGGAATACTTTTCCGCTGAACGTCCTAATTGTGCAGAGGATCTTCTGGATGACGAGATTATCCGAGGCGATTTGGCAAACCAGCCGCGAAATAGCACAATCTATGTAGAAGTAGAATCCTATCTCTATGGCGAAGGGGAAACGGTACGGGCCAGCGAGGAAGATTTGGCTGATCTCGGCCGCCGTTTTGATGAACTGCGGGAGGGTAGCCAGCTTGACCGAATTGGCGCTCACAGCTTTTCCTTTCCGCTGGATTCTCTTTCTCTCGATTTTGCCGAAGATCGGGAGCCGGAAGTATGGGAGGACGAGGACGATTTGGAACTGTAAACTGCGGCAAAGGAAGCGAGGTTAATAGGTTGCTGTTGCCAATCATTATGATTTTGGTATGCGTACTGCTTGGAGGCGGTACGCTTCTTTTTTTGAAATTTTCAGAGACGCGAAAGAAATCCAAGAGCAAGGATAAGGAAGAACTGGCTCAGATGACCGCCAATGAGTTCGTCAATGTCAAGGATATTCGCGGGAACTTCCTCTATACCCGTGACGGCATGGCGCTGGCGTACCTGAAAATATTTCCCATCAGCACGGAGCTGTTCAGCAAGAATGAAAAGCGGTTGATTGCCAAACAGCTCACGGCCAGCCTGTCCAGCGGCCAGTATCCGTTCCAGCTTTTGGCGGTTTCCCGCCCGGTTGACATTTCTCCCCTGATGGCGGAACTGTCCTCCGCCCTTACATCTTCATCCAATATCAAGCAAAAGGAATTGCTGAAGCATGAGATCGTGGAGATGGGCGGGTTTGCCCTCTCCGGCGAGGTGGTGGAACGACAGTTTTACATCAAACTCTGGGACAAGGCGGCTGACGGAGTGGAGCGAGAGCTGCTTCAAAAGCTGAAATATATGTCCGGCTATTTTGCAGACTGTGGCATCCAGACCGAGATTTTGGAGCAGCAGGACATTGTACGGCTGTGCAATCTGGTAAATAACCCGGCCTATGTCCACTTGGAGGATGCCGGGTTTGAAGCGGCAATCCCAATTTTAGAAAGCGTAGGTGTTGTATAAGAATGAAGCATACCCGGCAGGATTTGAAAATCATGCAGGGTTGGAGCCTCGAAGAAAAGATCAAAGTATCGCAGATGAAAATATTGGAATGGTACAGAGAGTACAATGGGCAGATCTTTACCAGCTTTTCAGGCGGTAAGGATTCCACGGTACTCCTTGATTTGGCGCGGCGGGTCTGCCCGGATATTCCCGCCGTGTATGTGGACACGGGGCTTGAATACCCCGAACTGCGTGATTTTGTAAAAACGAAAGACAATGTAATTTGGCTTCGTCCCCGCTATCCGTACACACAGATTTTGGAAAAGTACGGATACCCGGTTATCTCCAAGGAGGTATCCGATGTTATCAGTGGCGCTCGGAAGGGCCAGCCTTACCGCTTGGCCCGCTTGAATGGTGAATTGCTGGACAAGAATGGAAAGAAGTCAATCTACAACTGCGAGAAGTACAGGTATCTTCTGGACGCCCCCTTTGCGATTTCAGCCCGGTGCTGTTATTACATGAAAAAGTCCCCATTGGACAAGTTTGAGCGGGAGTCCGGGCGGCATCCCATTACAGGAGTGCTGGCCTGTGAGAGCAAGCTGCGGGAGCAGTCTTACCTTAAATTTGGCTGCAACGGCTATGAACGCAGGCGCCCCCTCAGTCAACCCCTTGCGTTCTGGCGAGAGGAAGATATTTTGCGCTACTTGAAAATGACCGGCATCCCCTATGCTCCCATCTATGGGGACATTGTGGAAGTCAAAAAGAAGAACGGCGCCCCGACTCTGAAAACCACCGGCGTTTCCAGGTCGGGGTGTATGTATTGTATGTACGGCGTTCATCTGGAGCATGAGCCGAATCGGTTTCAGCTCATGGAGAAAACTCACCCCCAGCAGTACCACTACTGCATCCATGAACTGGGTTTGGGCGCCGTGCTGGATTATCTCGGTGTGCCTTACTCGTGTCACTGATTTGGAGGTGTATCATTGTTAGGAACCAAGAAAAAAGAAGAAACGCTCCCTGTCAATGAGGCGTTATTGAATGTCATCACCCCGATGGGATTGGAGATCAAGCGGAACAGTCTTGTGATCGGTGAAAATATGGGAAAAGTCTATGGGGCGGTCCGCTATCCACAAAAGGTCGAGATGGGCTGGCTCTCCAAAATCACAAACATCCCCAGCACTATTGTATCGGTGGGGATCACCCCGATTGATAACGGCACCCTGATCTCTGCCCTCTCCAAGAGTATTGTCCAGCAGCGGGGCGCCGCCGACAGCGCCAAAGACCCGCTGACCCGGCAGCGCGCTGAGAAAGCCGCCGAGGACGGAGAGCATATCATGCTGACGATTGACCAAGAGGGCGAAACCGTCGCCATGATGTCGCTCACGGTGATGCCCGTGGCGCAGGATGAAGCGGCCTTCTCCAAAATCTGCCGCCGTGTGGAGAGTGCGTTCAGCGTTCAGAAATGCAAGGTCCGCACCCTCGCCAATCTGCAAAAGGAGGGTTTTCAGAGCATTTCGCCCACCTATCCCGCCAACGGGACGGTGGACAGCATTGTTTCCCGTATCATCCCCATGAGTACCTTTGTGGGCGGATTCCCCTTCGCAAGTTCCGGTTACAGCGACGGCCGGGGCTATTATTTTGCCAAGGACAGCAGCGGCGGGCTGGTGATCCTGGACCCCTGGACACGCGGGAACGACCGCACCAACAGCAGCTTCGTTGTCATGGGTGTGGCCGGTATCGGCAAAAGCACCGTAGTCAAGCACATCATGCTGTCTGAGTATATGAAAGGGACGAAAATCCTTTGTATCGACCCGGAATCCGAAGTGCGACACGAGGTCGCGTAACAAATTGCCTAAGAAGCTACCCTATCCAT
>ENA-UOJP01001106-UOJP01001106.1-human-gut-metagenome-genome-assembly--contig:-C102-NODE-1106-length-36993-cov-152.562050_pt1 | contig 36993 bp, 31 predicted proteins | sample MGYA00242353_ERZ723900 | MGnify/ENA metagenome assembly ERZ723900
TCCACATGCGCGGTGCGGGGGAACATGTCCACCGCCACGGCCTTTTTGAGGGTGTAGCCCCGCCCGGCGAACCGCTTCACGTCCCGGCCCAGGGTGCCGGGATCGCAGGAGACGTAGACCACCCGCTGTGGGCCCATGTCCGCGATGGTGTCCACCACGTCCTCGGCCAGCCCCTTGCGGGGCGGATCCACGCACACCACGTCGGGGCACACCCCCTCCCCCTCCAGGTAGCGGGCGGCCTCCCCCGCGTCGGCGCAGAGGAAGCGGGCGTTTTCAATGTGGTTGCGCTGGGCGTTGGCGATGGCGTCGTCCACCGCCTGGGGCACCACCTCGGCCCCCCACACCATGCCCGCCTTCCGGGCCATGACCAGGCTGATGGTGCCGATGCCGCAGTAGAGATCCAGCACCGTCTCCGCCCCGGTGAGGCCGGCGAACTCCAGGGCCTTGCCGTAGAGCACCTCGGTCTGGGCCGGGTTGACCTGATAAAAGGAAGGGACGGACAGCCGGAAGGTGAGGCCGCACAGGGTGTCGGACAGGAAGTCCTCCCCCCACAGGGTGCGGTAGGAGTCCCCCAAAATCACGTTGTTGTGCTTCTCGTTCACCCCCAGCACGATTCCGGCCAGGTTGGGCTCGGCCCGGCGCAGGGCGCGCACCAGCTCGGCCTCCCGGGGGACGCCCCGGCCATTGACCAGCAGGCAGCACAGGCTGCGGCCGGCCCGGTTGGTGCGCACATACACGTGCCGCACCAGGCCGGTGAAGGTGCGCTCGTTGTAGGCGGGGATGGAGTACTCCGCCATCCACTCCTTCACGGCCCCCCGCAGGCGGGCGGCCGCCTCCCCCTGGAGCAGGCAGTCGTCCACGTCGATTACGTCATGGCTCCGGGGGCGGTAGAAGCCGATGCGGGGGCCCTTGGCCACCGGGAACTGGGCCTTGTTGCGGTAGCGGTCCACCTGCTCCGCCCCCAGGATGGCGGAGACGTGGATATCCGCCCCGCCCAGGCGGCGCAGGGCGTCCTCCACCCGGATGCGCTTGGCCTCCAGCTCCTCGGCGTAGTTCATGTGCCGGAACTGGCATCCGCCGCACTTGGTGTAGTGCAGGCACCGGGGGAAGATGCGGGTGGGGGAGGGGTTGACCACCTCCTCCACCCGGCCCCAGAGGGCGCTGCGGCCCACATGGGTGAGGCGCACGTCGCAGGCCTCTCCCCGGATGCCGCCCTGGACAAAGACTACCATCCCATCCAGCCGGGCCACCCCGGCGCCGTCGCTGGCGTAGCCGTCGATCACCAGGCGGCAGAGCTGCCCCTCCCGGGGCTTGCCGTTATCCATCCGCACTCACGTCCTTCATGGCGTCATAGGTCAGCACCGCAGAGAGCGGGCTGTTCATGGCGGGCAGGGCACCGCCCTGGAGCCAGAACACATACCCCTCCGCCGTGCAGTAAAAGTTGTCCACCTGCACCGCGGCGGTGATGGCGTCCCGGGTGAGCGTCCCCTGCTCCACCGCCGTGGCCAGCTCGCTCCGCTGGTCCAACAGGGCGTCCACCACCCGCGCCCGTACGGCGTCGGCGTCGGTGAAGAAGTCGGTGAAGTCCAGCTTTTCCCCCATCACGGCGTCAAACTGCTCACTGAGCAGAAAGACGGCGGGGTGGGCCTCCCCCTCGCTGGACACATACAGGTCCCGGCAGACGCTGATCACCTTCTCGTCGGCGTAGGCGATCTGGTAGGTCATCTCCTGGGTGGTAGGGTAGAAGGGGAACCCCGCCGCCTTGGACACGTCGTAGTCGGCCACCGCCATCTCATAGGCCTCCTCTGCCTCCAGCATCCGGCTGGCCCCCTCGGCCTTGTACCACTCGTTGATGGCCGCCCCGGCGGGGCAGGCGTCGGTATTCTGTATCAGCGGGAGGGTGAAGGAGGCGGTGAGCACCGTGGCGCCGTCGCCGGAGGTAAAGGTCTTGGCAAAGACCTGATCCCCCCACTTGGGAGCGGCAGGCGCCGGCGTGGGAGTGGGGGTGGGCACCGGCGTGGATGTCTGGATGGGGGTGGGCACCGGGGTCTCCTCCGGCATCTTGTCCCCGCCGCAGGCCGTCAGGGACAGGGTCAGCGCCGCGGCCAACAGGCCGGACAGCACAATCCGTTTTTTCATATTACGCTCCTTTACACTGGGTGATGGGAACAACACTATTGTACCATCTGCCTGCCGGGCCGTAAATGGAAAAAAGCAATTTGTAACCTTCCGTATTTTTTTGGTATAATGGACGAATCACAGCGGGAGGCGCGGCGGCCTGGACAACAACTATGGGCCCGGTGCCCTCATCTACGCCCCCTGCGTGCTGGCGCCGCAGGCGCGAAGGAAAACCGCAAAACGCTGGGTTTGTTCATAATTTCCCCTTTTTTATTGACATGGGATATGATATACTAGGAAACTGAATTAGCATCCAAGTCCTGGGAGCCGAGGCGCCGGGGACAGGAACAAGAAAGGTGAACAAGACGCATGGGACTGTTGAAAAAGCTCTTTGGCACCAGCTCCGAGAAGGAGCTCCGCGCCATCAAACCCATCGTGGACAAGATTGAAGCCCTGGACGGGGAGTACTCCAAGCTCACCGACGAGCAGCTCAAGGCCAAGACCCCCGAATTCAAGCAGCGCATCGCCAATGGCGAGAGTCTGGACGACATCCTGCCCGAGGCCTTCGCCGCCTGCCGGGAGGCGGCCTGGCGCGTGCTGGGCATGAAGCCCTACCGGGTGCAGCTCATCGGCGGCATCATCCTCCACCAGGGCCGCATCGCCGAGATGAAGACCGGCGAGGGCAAGACCCTGGTGGCCACCCTGCCCGCCTACCTCAACGCCCTGGCGGGAGAGGGCGTGCACATCGTCACCGTCAACGACTACCTGGCCAAGCGCGACAGCGAGTGGATGGGCAAGGTCTACCGCTTCCTGGGCCTCACCGTGGGCCTGGTGATCCACGACATCCAGCCCAAGGACCGCAAGGCCTCCTACGCCGCCGACATCACCTATGGCACCAACAATGAGTTCGGCTTCGACTACCTGCGGGACAACATGGCCATCTACGCCACCGAGATGGTGCAGCGGGGCCACGCCTTCGCCATCGTGGACGAGGTGGACTCCATCCTCATCGACGAGGCCCGCACCCCCCTCATTATCTCCGGTCAGGGGGACAAGTCCACCCAGCTCTACACCGTAGTGGACGCCTTTGTGGCCAAGCTCAAGGGCCAGCGGGTGGCCAGCGTGGACACCAAGGAGGAGGAGGACCCCGATCTGGACGCCGACTACGTGGTGGACGAGAAGGCCCGCACCGTCACCCTCACCGCCCGGGGCATCGCCAAGGCCGAGCAGCAGTTCCAGGTGGCCAACCTGGCCGATCCGGAAAACACCACCCTGTCCCACCACATCAACCAGGCCATCCGGGCCCGGGGCCTGATGCGCCGGGACATCGACTACGTGGTCAAGGACGGCGAGGTCATCATCGTGGACGAGTTCACCGGCCGCCTCATGTACGGCCGCCGCTACTCCGAGGGCCTGCACCAGGCCATCGAGGCCAAGGAGGGCGTCACCGTGGCCCGGGAGTCCAAGACCCTGGCCACCATCACCTTCCAGAACTACTTCCGCCTGTACGGCAAGCTCTCTGGCATGACCGGCACCGCCATGACCGAGGAGGAGGAGTTCGGCACCATCTACTCCCTGGATATCGTGGAGATCCCCACCAACAAGCCGGTGCAGCGCGTGGATCACCCCGACGTGGTTTACAAGACCGAGGCGGGCAAGTTCCGCGCCATTGTCAACCAGATTGAGGAGTGCCACAAGAAGGGCCAGCCCGTGCTGGTGGGCACCATCTCCATCGAGAAGTCGGAGGAGCTCTCCGCCATGCTCAAGAAGCGGGGCATCAAGCACAACGTGCTCAACGCCAAGTTCCACGAGAAGGAGGCCGAGATCGTCGCCCAGGCCGGCAAGCTGGGCGCGGTCACCGTGGCCACCAACATGGCCGGCCGCGGCACCGATATCATGCTGGGCGGCAACGCCGAGTACCTGGCCAAGGCCGAGCTGCGCAAGGCCGGGCTCTCCGACGAGCTGATCGCCGAGTCCACCGGCTACGCCGACACCGACAACGAGGAGATCCTCAACGCCCGGAAGATGTTCGCCGAGGCGGAGGCCAAATACAAGGACGAGATCAAGGCGGAGGCCGACCAGGTGCGGGCCGCGGGCGGCCTGTTCATCCTGGGCACCGAGCGCCACGAGTCCCGCCGCATTGACAACCAGCTCCGCGGCCGTGCCGGCCGTCAGGGCGACCCGGGCGAGAGCCGCTTCTACCTGTCCCTGGAGGACGACATCATGCGCCTGTTCGGCTCCGAGCGGGTCATGGGCATGATGGAGAAGCTGGGCGTGGACGAGGACACCCCCATTGACGCGAAGATCCTCTCCAACGCCATTGAGAACGCCCAGAAGCAGGTGGAGTCCCGCAACTTCCAGACCCGTAAGACCGTGCTGGAGTACGACGACGTGATGAACACCCAGCGTAAGGTCATCTACGAGCAGCGCCGCAAGGTGCTGGACGGGGAGAACCTGAAGGAGTCCGTTCAGACCATGCTCTCCACCGTGATTTCCACCGAGGTGAACGCCCACATGGGTGAGCTCAAGCACATGGACGCCGAGAACTGGCGGGAGGTGTGCGCCCAGTTCCGCGGTCTGTTCCTGCGGCCCGACGAGTTCAAGTTTACCGACGAGGAGCTCCAGCAGTACGACGCCCAGGCCCTCACCGACCTGCTCCAGGAGCGGGCCAGCGACATCTACGCCCGCAAGGAGGCCGAGCTGGGCGAGCCCCTCATGCGTGAGCTGGAGCGGGTGATGATGCTCCGGGTGGTGGACGAGTACTGGATGGACAACATCGACGCCATGCAGGAGCTGCGCCAGGGCATCGGCCTGCGGGCTTACGGCCAGAACGACCCGGTGGTGGCCTATAAAAAGGAAGGCTACGAGATGTTTGAGAGCATGATCGCCGCCATCCAGGCCGAGACCATCCGCCGCATCTTCCTGGCCCGGGTCCAGGTGGGCGCCACCACCGTCAAGCGGGAGCGGGTGGCCAAGGTCACCGGCGAGAGCGCGGGCAGCGACGGCACCGTTAAGAAGCAGCCCGTCAAGAAGGGCCAGAAGGTGGGCCGCAACGACCCCTGCCCCTGTGGCAGCGGCAAGAAGTACAAGAAGTGCTGCGGCATGCACGAGGACGAGTAAAAGCAGTCTATGGGGTATCCAAAAGCGGAATGTGGCTTCGCTGGCGTTTGACCGGAAGCGCCTCCGGCCCCTAGATACAAAACCGCCGTGCCGCTTTGCGGCACAGCGGTTTTGATACCCCCGGCTTCGTGCCCGCGGCGCGGGGCGAGGTGTTTTTCGAAACGCGAGTTTCCGGAAAAACCGATTTCGATTTCCAGATGGAGGAAATCCATGAATATCATCGAGCACAACAAAAATGGCCTGGTGTATCTCACCGCCGACGGCTTTGAGGCCGCCGGCGGTGTGGCACACGGCTTCTCCACCCGCCTGGGCGGGGTATCGGAGGGGATCTACGCTACCCTCAACCTGGGCATGAACCGGGGCGACGCCCCCGACCGGGTGCGGGAGAACTACCGCCGCTTCTGCGCCGCCATTGGGGCAGACATGGGGAACATTGTCTGCGCCAGCCAGGTCCACGGCGACACAGTGCGCACCGTCACCGCGGCGGATCTGGGCATCGGCCTGGACGAGCCGGAGCCCTGGCAGGCGGATGGCCTTGTCACCGATATCCCCGGTGTGACGCTGGCGGTCTACTCCGCCGACTGCCTGCCCATCCTGCTCTACGACCCGGTGCGCCGGGTGGTGGGGGCGGTCCACGCCGGCTGGCGGGGCACCGCCCTGGGCATCGCCGCCAAGGCGGTGGAGCGCATGGTGGACTGCTACGGCTGCGACCGGCTGGACATCCTGGCCGCCGTCGGCCCCGGCATCTCCAAGTGCTGCTTCGAGACCCACGAGGACGTGCCCAACGCCATGACCGAGGCCATGGGGGCCGCCGCCCTGTCCTCCATCGAGGTGCTGCCCACCGGCAAGTTCCACGTGGATCTCAAGGGCCTCAACGCCAAGCGGCTGGAGAGCGCCGGGCTGGCCCCCGAACACATCGCTGTCTCCGCCGACTGTACCTGCTGCCTGCCGGAGAAGTACTGGTCCCACCGCTACACCCACGGGGAGCGGGGGAGCCAGGCGGCGATGATCGCAATCGTCTAGGGGGCATCCAATGCCCCCTAGATACGAGCCTGCGTGCCGGCGAAAACGCCGGCGACTTGGCTCGATACCCCCGGTTTCGCGCCCTGTGGCGCGGGTCGGGGTGTCTTTCCGGAAAATGAATTCCCGGAAAGACTGATTTTCAATTTCGTTTCCCCGCAGGGCGGGGAAAACGCTGTGAGATAAGCAGCTATAAAATATGGATGCTCCATTGCCGTTGTACGCCAATCCAAAATTCCCTCGGAGAGCGGAGGGGGTATCGCGCCGCAGGCGCGTATCTAGGGGGAACTGGTTCCCTCTGGAAGGCGCGTATCCTGCCGCGCAGCGGCAGAGATTTTCCGCAGAAAATCGACGCGCCTTTAGGAAGGAGGCCGAGCCGTTTGCGAAACATTTTAGCCGCCCTGCTGACGGCGGCCCTGTGCCTGGGTTTGGCCGCCTGCGGGCCGGCGCCGGAGCCGGAGCCCACACCCACCCCCACGCCCAGCGTCTCCCCCTCTCCAGAGGCGGCCGAGTTCGCCCTGGCCTGCTACTCAGAGGCCGGGTTCCACCCCATCACCGGCTCCAACCGCACCAACCTGGCCCTGGGGGGCCTGCTGTATGAGGGGCTGTTTGCCCTGGACGGGCAGTTTCAGCCCCAGGAGGCGCTCTGCGCCTCCGCCTCCGTGTCGGCCGACGGCCTCCAGTGGTCCTTTATCCCCCGCAGCGGGGTGACCTTCTCCGACGGCAGCCCCCTGACGGCCGCGGAGATCGCGGCCTCCCTCAACCTGGCCCGCATCAGCCCCCTCTACTCCGCCCGCTTCGCCGGCGTGACGGACATCGCCGCCGCCAACGGCATGGTGACCGTCACCCTGAGCCGCGCCAACGGTGCTCTGCCCGCCCTGCTGGACATCCCCATCGTCAAGGAGACGGGAGGCGTCCCCCTGGGCACGGGGCCCTACGTGCTCGCCGGCACGGGGGAGAACCTCGCGCTGGAAGCCCGCTCCGGCTGGTGGCAAGGCAAGGCCCTGCCCCGGGACACCATTCCCCTGCGAGCCATTCAGGAGGCGGACGATCTGATCCATGCCTTTGATACCCGGGACATTGCCCTGGTCTCCACCGACCTGACGGGCACCAATGCCCTGGGTTTTTCTGGTTCCTTTGCTGCGGTGGACTACCCCACCAGCACCATGCTGTACGTTGGCTTCAACACGGCCGACGGCCCCTGCCGGAGCGCCCAGGTGCGGCAGGCCCTGCTGCGGGGCTTTGACCGGGCCGCCGTATCCACCGCCCAGTTCTCCCGCCACGCCCAGCCCGCCGCCCTTCCTGTCTCCCCCGCCAGCCCCCTCTACGACGAGGCGCTGGCCCAGACGCTGGACTACGCCCCCCAGGCCATGGAGCCGCTCCTCACCGCTGCCGGCTACACCAGAGCCGACGGGGTATGGCAGAAGGAGGGGCGACCGCTGGCGCTCACCTTTGTGGCCCCAAACAACAACGCCGACCGGCTGGCCGCGGCGGAGACGCTGGCCGCCAACCTGACCGACGCCGGCCTGGAGGTGGAGCTGCGGGCCCTGGCCTGGGACGATTACCTTCAGGCCCTGACGGCGGGGGAGTTCGACCTGTACCTGGGGGAGGTGCGGCTCACCGCCGACTTTGATCTCACCGCCTTCCTGACCCCCGGCGGCGCCCTCAACTACGGCAAGTACAGCGACGCCGGGGCGCTGAACCGCCTCAGCGCCTTCCGCGCCGCCGTGGAACAGTGGCGGACGGAGCCGGCCCGGCAGCTCTATGAATATCTGGCCGGGCAGCCCCCCTTCGCGGTCATCTGCTTCAAGAACTGGTCCGTTTTGACCCAGTGGAGCCGGATCGACGGGCTGACGCCCACCCAGCAAAACATATTCCATCAATTTTCCGACTGGAAGATCACATAAGGGAGAGAAAGAGAGTATGGGGAACGTATTTCGCTGTTATGTGGAGAAGAAGCCTGGCTTTGCCGTGGAGGCGGAGCATCTGTTTGGAGAGCTGCGCCACACCCTGGGCCTGACGGGGCTGACCGGCGTGCGGGTGCTGCGCCGGTACGACGTGGAGGGGGTGGACGCGGCGGTCTATGCCGCCGCCCGCACCACCGTGCTCTCTGAGCCGCAGGTGGACGACCTGTGGGATGAGGTCATGCCCGCCCCGGAGGGGGAGCACACCCTGCTTGCGGTGGAGGCCCTGCCCGGCCAGTACGACCAGCGGGCCGACTCCTGCGCCCAGTGTATCCAGATGATGCACGGCGGGGAGCGCCCCACCGTCCGCGCCGCCACCGTCTACGTGCTGGAGGGGGCCCTCACCGCCCCGGAGGCGGCCAGGGCCCGGGGCTACCTCATCAACCCGGTGGAGAGCCGGGAGGCGGCGCTGGACAAGCCCGCCACCCTCCGCCAGGACTACCCCGCCCCCGCCGCCGTACCCGTGCTGGATGGCTTCACCGCCCTGGACCGCGCGGGTCTGGAGAGCGTGCTGGCCCAGTACGCTCTGGCCATGGATCTGGCCGATCTCGCCTTCCTCCAGGCCTACTTCCGGGACGAGGAGGGCCGCGATCCCACCCTCACCGAGGTGCGGGTGGTGGACACCTACTGGTCGGATCACTGCCGCCACACCACCTTCTCCACCCACCTGGACGCCGTGGAGATCGCCGATGACAACGTAAAGGCCGCCTATGAGCGGTACCTGTCCGCCCGGGTGGAGGTCTACGGCGCGGAGAAGGCCGCCAAGCGGCCCCAGACCCTCATGGACATCGCCACCCTGGGCGCCAAGACCCTGAAAAAGCGGGGCCTGCTCCCCGAGCTGGACGAGAGCGAGGAGATCAACGCCTGCTCCATCCACGTGCCCGCCCAGGTGGACGGGAAGGAGCAGGACTGGCTGCTCATGTTCAAGAACGAGACCCACAACCACCCCACCGAGATCGAACCCTTCGGCGGCGCGGCCACCTGCATCGGCGGGTGCATCCGCGACCCCCTCTCCGGCCGGGTATACGTCCACCAGGCCATGCGCCTCACCGGCTGCGGCGACCCCCGCACCCCGGTGGAGCAGACCCTGGAGGGCAAGCTGCCCCAGCGGAAGATCGCCCAGACCGCCGCGGCGGGCTACTCCTCCTACGGCAACCAGATCGGCCTGGCCACCGGCCACGTGGCGGAGCTCTACCACGAGGGCTATGTGGCCAAGCATCTGGAGTGCGGCGCGGTGGTGGGCGCGGCCCCGGCGTCCAACGTCCGCCGGGAGCGGCCCGCCCCCGGCGACGTGGTGATCCTCCTGGGCGGCCGCACCGGCCGGGACGGCATCGGCGGGGCCACCGGCTCCTCCAAGAGCCACAACAAGGCCAGCCTGGACACCATGGCCAGCGAGGTGCAGAAGGGCAACGCCCCGGAGGAGCGCAAGCTCCAGCGGCTCTTCCGCAATCCCGCCGTCACCCGCCTCATCAAGCGGTGCAACGACTTCGGCGCCGGCGGCGTGAGCGTGGCCATCGGCGAGCTGGCCGACGGCCTGTCCATCGACCTGGACGCGGTGCGCAAGAAATACGACGGCCTGGACGGCACCGAGCTGGCCATCTCCGAGTCCCAGGAGCGCATGGCCGTGGTGGTGGCCCCGGCGGACGTGGACGCCCTGCTGGCCGCCGCCGCCAGGGAGAACCTGGAGGCCTACCCGGTGGCCTCGGTCACGACGGAGCCCCGCATGGTCATGATCTGGCGGGGCCAGACCGTGGCCAGCCTGTCCCGTGCCTTCCTCAACACCAACGGCGCGGCCAAGCACGCCCGGGTGTCCGTGCCCCAGGCGGACGCCGCCCCGGAGAGGGCGACCTTCTCCACCCTGCGGGAGATGGCCGCCAGCCTGAAGTGCGCCTCCCGCCGCGGCCTCACCGAGCGGTTTGACGGCTCCATCGGCGCGGGCAGCGTGCTCATGCCCTTCGGCGGCAAGACCCAGCGCACCCCGGCCCAGGCCATGGCCGCCCTCTTCCCCGTGGAGCCGGAGCAGGAGACCGATCAGGCCAGCGTCATGGCCTGGGGCTGCGATCCCGACGCCCTGTCCGCCGACCCCTACCAGGGGGCAAAGGACGCGGTCTACGCCTCCGTGGCCAAGCTGGTGGCCGCCGGCGCGGACTACCGGAAGGCCTATCTGACCCTCCAGGAGTTCTTTGAGAAGCTGCGGGACGAGCCCGCCCGCTGGGGCAAGCCCTTCGCCGCCCTGCTGGGGGCCCTGGACGCCCAGTTGGAGCTGGGCTGCGCCGCCATCGGCGGCAAGGACTCCATGTCGGGCACCTTCCACGATCTGGACGTGCCCCCCACGCTGATCTCCTTCGCCACCGCCCCCATCCAGGCGGGCGAGGTGCTCTCCCCCGAGTTCAAGGAGGCGGGGCACCCGGTGTACCTGTTCGTAGGCGACGCTCTGGCCGAGCACCCTCTGGCGGCCTGGGACAAGCTCCGCGAACTGCACAAGGCCGGGAAAGTGAAGTCCGCGTGGGCGGTGGAGCACGGCTTTGCCGAGGCGGTCATGAACATGTCCTTCGGCAACAAGATCGGCTTTGCCATGGGTTCCGATGTGGACACGAACTGGTACACCCCCTGGCCCCGCTCCATCGTGGCGGAGCTGACCGAGGAGATCGACTTCCCCCTGGCGATCAGGCTGGGCGCCACCACCGCCGAGCCGGTGATCACCATCGGCGGCGACTCCGCCCCCATTGACGAGCTGCTCGCCCTCAACGAGAGGGTGCTGGAGGACGTGTACCCCACCCGGGCGGGGGAGTCCGCCCCGGCGCGCACCCTCTCCTGGGACAAGCGCTCCCCGGCGGTGTGCAAGTCCAAAACCGCCCGCCCCAGGGTGGCCATCCCCGTGTTCCCCGGCACCAACTGCGAGTACGACTCCGCCCGGGCCTGCCTGCGGGCGGGGCTGGAGCCGGAGATCGTGGTGGTGCGCAACCTGACCGCCTCCGCCCTGGAGGAGTCGGCCCTGGCCCTGGAGAAGGCCATCCGCGCGGCCCAGATCCTGTTCCTGCCCGGCGGCTTCTCCGGCGGCGACGAGCCCGACGGCTCGGCCAAGTTCATCTGCTCCTTCCTCCGCAACGGCCGGCTCACCGACGCGGTTCACGACCTGCTCAAGCGCCGGGACGGCCTGATGCTGGGCATCTGCAACGGCTTCCAGGCCCTCATCAAGCTGGGCCTGGTGCCCTACGGCGAGATCCGGGCCATGGACGAGGGCTGCCCTACCCTGACCTTCAACACCATCGGCCGCCACCAGAGCCGGTACGTCACCACCCGGGTGGCCTCTGTCCAGTCCCCCTGGATGCTCCAGTCCCATGTGGGCGACCTCCACGCCATCCCCATCTCCCACGGCGAGGGCCGCTTCACAGCCCCCCAGGCGGAGCTGGAGCGGCTAATCGCGAACGGCCAGATCGCCACCCAGTACGTGGACGCCTCCGGCGCGGCCTCCATGGACATCGACGCCAACCCCAACGGCTCCCTGGAGGCCATCGAGGGCATCTTCTCCCCCGACGGCCGGGTGTTCGGCAAGATGGGCCACTCGGAGCGCCGGGGCCCCTATGTAGGCGTCAACATCCCGGGCGACAAGCACCAGCCCCTCTTCGAGAGCGGCGCGGCCTACTTCCGTTGATGCAAAAATCCCCGGCGCGCTGCGCCGGGGATTTCAGCCTGCCGAAAATGTCTTTTCGTCAGGCTGCCGGACTTTTTGAACCTCTAAAGAGGCTCAAAAAGTCGTTTGATCCCACGCGAAAGGGAACCCTGACGGTTCCCTTTCACACTTTCCCTCCCTCCGAACTCTTTGACATACAGCTTTACTGCCTGTCTCTAATCCCCGGCGCGGTGCGCCGGGGATTTCAGCCTGCCGAAAATATCTTTTCGTCAGGCTGCCGGACTTTTTGAACCTCTTTATAGGTTCAAAAAGTCGTTTGATCCCACGCGAAAGGGAACCCTGACGGTTCCCTTTCACACTTTCCCTCCCTCCGAACTCTTTGACATACAGCTTTACCGCCTGTCTCTAATCCCCGGCGCGGTGCGCCGGGGATTTTTCATCTGATTTTAAGAATGCCTTTAGGACGCTTTTATCTGGGTGTGATAAGCTGGTACCATCAAAAGGAGGACTGATTCCATGGTTACGCTGTTCACACTGGGCATCATCTGTCTGGCCGCTGTGATTCTCATTCCCGTCATCCTGTTTCTGGTGGGCCTGCCCTTCCTGCTGCTCATGGGCCTGCTGCCCTGGCTGCTGCGCATCGCGGGCGTGGTGCTGCTCATCAAGGCCCTGCTCGACAAGCCCACCCGCTGGGAAAACTTCATGCCCGCCGTCGTGGCCTTTGCCCTGTCCCTGCTCATCGGCTGGATCTTCTGAGCGCCGGGCGGCCCCCTACCCGTCCAGCGGCTCGGCCCGCAGGGCCGCCCCGGAGCCGGTAACGCCGTAAAAGGCGTACTCGTCCGGCCGCAGGGTGGAGGCGGCCAGGGCGGCGCGCACCGCCGCCCCGTCCTCCGGCCGGAAGCGCACGGCGATGCCGCAGCCCAGGGAGATCTCCCGCAGCACCGGCATGGTGAGCACATCCGCCACCGGTCGCAGCACCTTCTGGGCGTAGATGGCCCCGTAGGTGGAGGTGAAGGTGATCACGCCGTAGTCCATTACAGGGAGACCACCTTGGCCGCCCGCTGCATGCGGGTGACGATGTCGTACATGTTGCTCACCGTGCCCACCTGGAGCTGGTCGGTGAGGCCGTAGAAGCTGAGGCAGGTGCCGCACACCAGGATCTCGACGCCCGCATCGGCCAGGGACTTCAGGTGGGCGGGAATCTGCTCGTCCAGGGTGGGCAGGCGCACGCCGGCGTTCATGAAGAGCACCGCGCCGGGCTTGTCCTCCCCCTGGGCCAGAGTGTAGAAGAACATGCGCATCAGGTTGGCGCCCAGCTCCCGGTCGCCGTCCCCAATGATATCCCGGCCCACAAACACAGCCCAGTCTCCGCCGGGGGCGGGCAGGGGAGCGCTCACCGCCTCCTCACAGGCGGCGCAGCCGGTACGGGTGAAGGCCACGGAAAACACCCCCTCCCCCTGGGTGACGTCGGCCCCGAACCCCTGGTTGCCCGCCAGGCGCTTGAGGTTTTCCACCGCCGTGGTGTTGTCCACCAGCACGGTGAAGGAATGTTCCCCGGCGGCCATGGCCTGCTTGGCCAGGATGACCGGGGTGGGGCAGGGCTTGCCCTTGGCGTCGATAATCGTAGACACGGGCTCACATCCTTTCTCATTGGTGAGCCCATTATACCGCCGGAGAGGGCAAATTGTAAAGAATTCTTGAAGAATGCGGAAGGCGGACGGCCTTCCGCTTTTTTATCGGCCCCATTTGTGCTATACTGCTGTATATTCCAACGAAAAGGAGGTGGGCGGATGGAGGCGCTGCTGGACTGGATGGCCGCCAATCCCCAGGTCTGGGCTTGGTTCACCACGGCGGTGCGCTTTTTGTTCCCGGTGCTGGCCCTGCTGATTCTCATACGGACGATCCGCTCCCTGCTCACCGTGCCCTGTCTGCCGGAGGTGTGGGCCTACCTGACCCTGCCCAACGGGGCGCAGGAGCCGCTGACCCACTGGGAGAACATTCTCGGCCGGGGCGGCAACTCCGACGTAATCCTCAACTACCCTGTGGTCTCCCGGCAGCACGCCGCCCTGATTCGCCAGGCGGACGACACCTGGACGGCCTACGACCTGGGCTCCAAGGGGGGCGTGACGGTAAACGGCAGGCCGGTGGAGGGCTCCGCCCCCGTCCAGTACGGCGACGTGGTGGGCATCGGCGGGGTGGAGACCGTGCTGCTCCCCCTCTCCCCGGAGGAAAAGGCCCAGCGCCGCCAACGGCGGCGGGCCATGCGGCCCGTGTCCCCCTGGCTGGGGCTGGTGCTCCTCACCGTGTTCCAGGCCCTCACCGCACTCCAGCTCACTATTAGCGAGGGGGAGAACGCCACGGTGATGATCCCGCTCACCTTCCTGCTGCTGACGGGGGTGATGTGGCTGTACTTCCTCACCCTCCGCGCCCTGCGCCGGGTAGGCTTTGAGATGGAGACCATCGCCTTCTTCCTGTCCACCCTCTCCCTGGCGGTGACCTCCTCCTCCAATACCCCCGCCCTGTTCAAGCAGTTCCTCTGCGTGGTGCTGGGACTGGCCCTGTTCCTGGTGCTGGGGGTCTTCCTGCGCAACCTGGACCGGGCCAAGAAAATCCGCTGGCTCATGGCCGCCGGGGCCATCGGCCTGCTGAGCCTCACCGTGGTGCTCTACCTGTTGGGCCTCACCGGCACCAAATATGGAGCGGCCAACTGGCTGACCATTGCCGGCATCTCGGTACAGCCCTCCGAGCTGGCCAAAATCTGCTACATCTTTGCCGGGGCGGCCACCCTGGACCGGCTCTTCCGCAAGCGGAACCTGGGCCTGTTCATCCTGCTCACCGGCGTGTGCCTGGCCTGTCTGGCCTATATGAGCGACTTCGGCACCGCCGCCATCTTCTTTGTCACCTTCCTGGTTATCGCCTACCTCCGCTCCGGCGACTGGGCCACCCTGGCCCTCATCTGCGGCGGCGGGGTGTTTGCGGTGCTCACCATGCTCTCCCTCAAGCCCTACATCCTTCAACGCTTCGCCACCTGGGGCCACGCGTGGCAGAACGCCTCGGTAGGCAGCGGCTACCAGCAGACCCGCACCATGTCAGCCGCCGCCTCCGGCGGCCTGGTGGGGGTGGGCCCCGGCGAGGGCTGGCTCCACACCGTGGGCGCGGGGGACACCGACCTGGTGTTCGGCATGCTGTGCGAGGAGTGGGGGCTGATCATCGCCCTGCTGGCGGTGCTGTCCATTCTCACTCTGGCGGTGTTCGCCGTCCGGGCCTGCCGGGCCGGGCGGAGCTCCTTTTACGTCATCGCCGCCTGCGCCGCCACCTCCATGATGGTGTTTCAGACCTGCCTCAACGTGTTCGGCGCGGTGGACATTCTCCCCCTCACCGGCGTCACCTTTCCCTTCGTGTCCAACGGCGGCACGGCCATGATCGCCTCCTGGGGGCTGCTGGCCTTCCTCAAGGCCACCGACACCCGTCAGAACGCCAGCTTTGCCATCCGCCTGCCCTCCCGGCGGGAGGACCGCCGGGGGGCGGCGCTGGCCCCCAAATCCACCGACGAATGGGAGGCGGACGATGAAGAAGATTGAAAAGCGGGCCCTGCTCTGCCTCCTGCTGGCCGCCGCCCTGCTGCTGGGCTCCGGCCTGTTTGTGTTCCGCTTCGTGAAAAACGGCGGCCGCTGGGTCTCCTTTGCCGCCAACCGCCACCTCTACAACCGCCAGGGACAGCTCTCGGTGGGCCGGGTGCTGGACCGGGACGGGGACGTGCTCTCCTGGACGGAGGAGGACGGCGCCCGGCGCTGGTACGACAACTCCACCGTGCGCAAGGCCACCCTCCACGCCGTGGGGGACGCCCAGGGCAACATCGGCACCGGGGCGCTGGTGGCCTTTGCCGACCAGCTCTCCGGCTACAACCTGCTCACCGGGGCCTACTCCCCCCTGGGGGCGGGCAACGACCTCTACCTCACCCTGGACGCCCGGTACAACTACATCGCCTATGAGGCCCTGGCCGGCCGCAAGGGGGCGGTGGGCGTGTACAACTACGAGACGGGGGAGGTGCTGTGCATGGTGTCCACCCCCGCCTTTGACCCCCTGTATCCCCCCTCGTCAGAGGAGATGGAGGGGAACGACGCCTACGACGGGGTGTACCTCAACCGCTTTCTCTCCGGCACCTTCCCGCCGGGCTCGGTATACAAGACCGTGGTGCTCACCGCCGCCATTGAGCGCATGCCCGACCTCTTTGACCGCACCTGGACCTGCACCGGCTCCACCCAGGTGGGGGACGGGGCCATCACCTGCCCCCACGCCCACGGGGAGCAGGACATCTCCTCCGCCCTGGCCAACTCGTGCAACGGGGTGTTCGCCCTGCTGGCCGACGAGCTGGGGGAAGACGTGCTGGAGGAGTACACCGTCCGGGCAGGGCTCACCTCCTCCTATCGGGTCAGCGGCCTGAACACCGCCGCCGGCTCCTTCGACTTTGACGGCCTCACGGCCAACGAGCTGGGCTGGGCCGGCGTGGGGCAGTACAACGACCTGGCCAACCCCTGCGCCCTCATGGTCTATATGGGGGCCATCGCAAACGGCGGAACGGCGGCCATGCCCCGGCTGGTGCTCAAGACGGAGAACGCCCTGGGCCTGCCGTCCCTGCCCGCCCTGCCCCGGCACACCAAAAAGCTGGTGGAGGGGGATACCGCCGCCGCCCTGGCGGAGCTGATGGCCCACAATGTCACGGCCCAGTACGGCGCCTCCCGCTTCCCCAACATGGACGTGTGCGCCAAGAGCGGCACCGCCGAGGTGGGGGGCGGCAAGGCCCCCCACGCCTGGTTCGCCGGCTTCCTCCGCAACCCCGACGCCCCCTACGCCTTTGTGGTGCTGGTGGAGAACGGCGGCTCCGGTGCGGACGCGGCGGGCTCCGTGGCGGCCAGGGTGCTGGACGCTGTGGTCAACGGATACTAAAAGCAGGCCCCCGGCGCACGTCAAAGCCGTGCGCCGGGGGTGTTCTTATAGCTGCTCCAGTACGCTGCGCAGGAGCCAGGCGTGGGAGTCCTCCTCCCCCGCCAGCTCCAGAAAGAGCTCGTGGAGGCAGGGATCGGCGGTCTCCGCAGCCGCGGTCTGGTAGGCGGCCGCCCCCCGCTGCTCCTCCATGAAGTGCTCCCGCAGGGCGGCGGAGAAGGGGGCGGGGGATGGATTGGGTACCCGGTCTACCGGCCAGTACCGCACCCCGGAGATGAGAAAATAGGCGGTGGAAAGCCGCTTGGCGTGGCGGCGTTCGTCGGCGGCGATGGTGGCCAGCACCCGCCCGCTGTTTCCCTGGGCCCGGCGGGATAGGGCCTGATAGGCCCGCCAGTCCGCCAGCTCCCGGTCAATGAGCCGCTGGAGCTGGGCGCCGTACACCGCCGAGGACGCCCCCAGGCAGGGCACGTCGTGCTCTTCTCCCACCACGGGCCGGGAGGGCGCCTGTTCGCCGGCTGGAGCAGTATGTACCACGGCAGGCAGAGCCGCCGCGGGGGGCTGGACGGCCGGAGGGGCGGCGGCGTCCTCGCCCAGGGTAAAGGGGCAGTCGGGCCGGTCCTCGGGCATCACCCGCCGCCACACCCGCTCAAAGACCTCCTGGTCGCAGGAGCAGGGCAAATGATCTTGTTCCATAGACAAAGCCTCCTGATGATTTGGATTCACCTTATCCTATGCGAATAGTGTGGTTTTTGCGCCCGGCAGGGTTGTATTTTCCCCCCCGCCGTGATAAAATAACATCTCATGAGAAGAAGCATAGTACAAAGGAGAGACCGCGTATGCTGGAGATAAAGCATCTCAGCTACCAGGTGGAGGGGGAGTCCGGCGAGGAGCTGGGTATCCTCAACGACGTCTCCCTCACCGTAGCTGACCATCAGTTTGTGGTCATCACCGGCCCCAACGGGGGCGGCAAGACCACCCTGGCGAAGGCCATCATGGGCCTGGTGTGGCCCACCGGGGGCACCATCGCCTGGAATGGCACCGACATCACCGGCCTGGACATCACCCAGCGGGCCCGCCTGGGGGTGAGCTACGGCTTTCAGCAGCCGCCCCGCTTCAAGGGCCTGCGGGTGCGGGATCTGCTGGCCCTGGCCGCGGGCAGCGAGAAGCTGACCCGGGAGGAGGGCTGCCAGTATCTGACCCGGGTGGGCCTGTGCGCCGCCGACTATATCGACCGGGAGGTGGACGCCTCCCTGTCCGGCGGCGAGGTCAAGCGCATTGAGATCGCCACTATTCTGGCCCGCAAGTCGGGGCTGATGATCTTTGATGAGCCGGAGGCGGGCATCGACCTGTGGTCCTTCGCCAAGCTGACCGAGACCTTCAAGGCCATCCACCAGAAGCGGGAGGCCACGCTGATCGTCATCTCCCACCAGGAGCGCATCATCGACCTGGCCGACGAGATTGTGATGATCCGCGACGGGAAAATCGCCAAGCACGGGCCCAAGGACGAGATTTTCCCCCAGATCCTGGCCAACACCTCGGCCGGGTGCAGCTATATGTCGGAGGGGGCGAGGTAAGCATGGATCAGGCTGAATGGAAACTGCTGAAAGAGATCGCGGAGCTGGAGAAGACCCCCCAGGGGGCCTACAACATCCGCCGCAACGGCGCGCTGGACTCCCGAAACAGCACCGCCAACATTGAGATCACCACCAAGACCGAGCCGGGCAAGTCGGGCATCGACATCCGCATCAAGCCGGGCACCAGGCACGAGTCGGTCCACATCCCGGTCATCATCAGCCAGACCGGGCTGAGCGAGATGGTATACAACGACTTCTTCATCGGCGAGGACTGCGATGTGGACATCGTGGCCGGCTGTGGCATCCACAACACCGGCTGCGAGACCAGCCAGCACGACGGCGTGCACACCTTCTACGTGGGCAAAAACTCCAAGGTCCGCTATGTGGAGCGCCACTACGGCGAGGGCCCCGGCACCGGCAAGCGCATTATGAACCCCCAGACCGTCGTGTATCTGGAGGAGGGGGCCACCATCAATCTGGAGAGCACCCAGATCCGCGGCGTGGACTCCACCAAGCGGGAGACGAAAATCGTGGTGGGGAAGGACGCCGAGGCCATCATCACCGAGAAGCTGCTCACCCACGGGGAGCAGACCGCCGAGAGCGATATGGAGATCATTCTGGACGGCGAGGGGGCCAACGGCCGGGTGGTGTCCCGCTCGGTGGCCCAGGACCAGTCCCAGCAGGTGTTCTACCCCAAGGTGACGGGCAACGCCAGGTGCTTCGGCCATGTGCAGTGCGACTCCATCATCATGGGCGACGCCAGAATTTCCTCCATCCCCGCCATCGTGGCCAACCATGTGGACGCCCAGCTCATTCACGAGGCGGCCATCGGACGCATCGCAGGCGACCAGATTCTCAAGCTCATGACCCTGGGCCTCACCGAGCAGGAGGCGGAGGAGAAGATTCTCGATGGATTCCTACAGTAAGCTTCTGGAGCTGGTGAATACCAGCGGCTGCTTTGCCCCCGCCAACCACATGTACGTCACCGAGCTGCGGCCGGATCACAGCGCCGTGGGCGTGCTGGAGGTGCAGCCCTCCAGCCTCAACCCCATAGGCATCGTCCACGGCGGGGCGCTGGTCACACTGGCGGACACCGTCTGCGGCACGGCGGCCTTCACCACCGGGCACATGTGCGTCACCCTGGACTGCTCCATGCAGTATCTGGCCCCGGCGTCCGGAGCGCGCATCACCTGCACGGCCACGCCCAGGAAGCTGGGCAAAACCGTCCTGGTGTACGAGGCCGTGCTCACCGACGACACGGGCCGGACGGTGGCCACCGGGGTTTATACCTTTTTTGCCAAGGGGCCGGCAAACTGACCCGCATCCTCAACAGGCGCGCCGCAGGGCGCGCCTGCTTTATTTCAGATGACCTCCCCCGAGGCATCCCGGGTGCCCAGCAGGTCGTCCAGCCGCAGCAGGGCGGCGAGAAAGACAAACAGGGAGGCCCACAGGTTGGTGCACGCCGACCGCCGGGCTGCCGGCGTCCCGCCCTGGGCGGTCTCCCGCTCCGTCTTGAGGGCCAGACAGAGGAAAAAGCCCAGTGCTCCCACCACCAGGGCCGAGGCGCTCAGGCGGATGGGGAACACCCGGGGCAGGGCGGCCGCCCCCTCGGCATCCCCCTGGAGGGTTCTGCACAGCCTCTCCCGCTGTATGCGCACCCCCCAGTAGGAGAGCAGCACCGACAGTACGATCAACAGCAGAAACAGCAGGGATTCATCTACCGTCCTGAGCTGCTCCCGCAGGACTGTCTCTTCCATTTTTCCACCTCCCTGCCCTATTTTATGGGGATGGGGCAGGTTTTGTGTGTTTCTTCTACCTCGTCTGACCTTTTAAAATAGATTTATTCTGATACTTTTAACAAGGTCAGTCGGAGCGTACAATGGGGACAGACAAAAAAAGGAGGGAGCCCCTGTGCGCGAATCGAAAAAACTCCGGCTGCTCTGCCTGGCCGCCCTGTTCGCCGGAGCCATTGCGGTCACCACCGCCTATCTGCTCCATATCCCCATCCCCACCGGCGGCTACATCCACCTGGGAGACGCGCTGATCTACCTGGCGGCCTGCCTGCTGCCCGCCCCCTACGCCGTGGGCGCCGCCATGGTGGGGGCCGGGCTGGCGGATCTGCTCACCGCCCCTCTGTGGGTGGTCCCCACGCTGCTCATCAAGGCCATAGTGGCCCTCCTGTTTACCAGCCGGGCCCCGCGGCTCCTCTGCCCCCGGAACGGGGCGGCCCTTCTGCTGGCTTGTCTGCTCTCCCCGGCGGCGTACGGCCTGGCCGCCTGCCTGCTGCTGGGCGGCGTCAACGCCTTCTGGCCCCAGTTCCTGGGCACGCTGGTACAGGCGGTGGGCAGCGGGGCGGTCTTTACTGTCTTGGCGCTGGCCCTGGACCGGGCAGGCGGTAAAGCCAGGCTCGCTCCCCACAGCCAGGGCTGACTTTTCCACCCGTTTGGTCCCCCGTGTGGAAAACTTCCCCTTGCCCAATGCCCTTGAGCGGTGCTATCCTATTCTCACACGAGGAGGGATTGTCATGAAGCGCGTGAAAATTACCGTTCTGAAAACCACCCTGGACCGGGAGCTGGCAGAGGAATACGGCGCCGAGGGGCTGACGGCCTGTCCCATGCTGCGGGAAGGGCAGGTCTTTTACGCCGACTACGCCAAGTCGGAGGGCTTCTGTGACGAGGCGTGGAAGGCGGTCTACCAGTACGCCTTCGCCCTGGCCCACGGCGCGGGGGAGGGGCTGTTCTACTACGGAGACTGGATTCGCAAGCCCGGCGTGGCCATTTGTAGTTGCAACGACGGCCTGCGGCCCGTTATCTTCAAGCTGGAGGCCACGGACGAGGAGGCCGTCCCCAGCTACACCCCCGTGCGGTAACCGACGCGGCAAAAAACCGCCCCCCGGCGCAGGCCGGCGGGCGGTTTTTGATTTTATCAGAACTTGGTACCCCCGAACTCGTGGAAGGTGAGGTTCTTGTTCCGCTCCTCGGTCCAGCCGATGGCCCACTGGGAACCGAACAGCAGGAGCTGGTTGCCCTTGTAGTCCTCCACCAGCTTCACGTCGGTGCCCAGGATGAGATCCTCCTCCTTGACCGGCTCGCCGTCGTCGGTCTCGATCCACCGCAGGTATTCGTAGGGCAGGCCCTCCATATAGAGCTCCACGTTGTACTCGTTCTTGAGGCGGTACTCCAGCACGTCGAACTGGAGGGTGCCCACCACGCCCACGATAACCTCCTCCATGCCGGTGTAGGGGGTCTTGAAGATCTGGATGGCGCCCTCCTGGGCGATCTGCTCCATACCCTTCAAAAACTGCTTGCGCTTCATGGTGTCCAGGGAGCGCACCCGCTTGAAGTGCTCGGGGGCGAAGGTGGGGATGGGGTCGAAGCGGAACTTTTTGCCCGGGGCGCACAGGGTGTCGCCGATGGAGAAGATGCCCGGGTCAAACACGCCGATGATGTCGCCGGCGTAGGCCTCCTCGATGATCTCCCGCTCGGCCGCCATGAGCTGCTGGGGCCGGGACAGGCGGAGCTTCTTGCCGCCCTGGACATGGTACACCTCCTTATCCGCGTCAAAGCGGCCGGAGACGATGCGCATAAAGGCGATGCGGTCCCGGTGGGCCTTGTTCATGTTGGCCTGGATCTTGAACACAAACGCGGAGAAGTCGTCGTCCAGGGAGTCCACCACCAGCTCGCCCGCCCGCCGGGGCAGGGGGGCGGTGGTCATCTGGAGGAAGTGCTCCAGGAAGGGCTCCACGCCGAAGTTGGTGAGGGCGGAGCCGAAGAACACCGGGGAGAGCTTGCCGTGGCGCACCCGGTCCAGATCAAACGCGGCGGCCGCTCCATCCAGCAGCTCGATCTCGTCGGTGAGCTGCTGGTGGAGCCGCTCGCCGATCAGTCCGTCCAGGTTGGGATCGCCCAGCTCCACCTCGGTGGCGGTGGCCGCCTTGGCTCCTCCGTTGGAGGTGAAGTGAATGATTTTGCGGCTGCCCCGGTCGTACACACCCTGGAACTCCTTGCCGCAGCCGATGGGCCAGTTCACCGGGTAGGTCTCGATGCCCAGCTCCTTCTCCAGCTCCTCCAGCAGCTCGAAGGAGTCCCGGGCCTCCCGATCCATCTTGTTGATAAAGGTGAAGATGGGGATGTCCCGCATGGCGCAGACCTTGAACAGCTTGCGGGTCTGGGCCTCCACGCCCTTGGCCGCGTCAATGACCATCACCGCGCTGTCGGCGGCCATGAGGGTGCGGTAGGTGTCCTCGGAGAAGTCCTGGTGGCCAGGGGTGTCCAGGATGTTGATGCAGTAGCCCTCGTACTGGAACTGCATGACGGAAGAGGTGACCGAGATGCCGCGCTGCTTCTCAATCTCCATCCAGTCGGAGGTGGCGGCCCGGGTATTCTTTTTGCCCTTGACCTGCCCAGCCTGGGCAATGGCCCCGCCGTAGAGCAGGAATTTCTCGGTCAGGGTGGTCTTGCCGGCGTCCGGGTGGCTGATGATGGCAAAGGTGCGCCGGCGATTGATTTCTTTCTCGTATTGTGACAAGGTAATGTCCTCCTTGATAGAGTTGGTGCATGGGTGCCGGGCGGATGTGGGCATCCGCCCCTACGGCTGGAACAGGCCCGCATTTGGACGTTGTAGGGGGCGATGCCTACGTTGCCCCCCTTACGGCGGAGTGAGGCGGCAGATCGCATCGGGAAGATCCCCAAAGGTAGCCACCGAGGGCACAGGGCGGTCAATGCGCCCGAAGCCGTAGGCGGCATGGAGGAAGGGGACGCCCGCCTTGGAGGCAGCGTCATAGTCCCCCTGGGTGTCCCCGATGTAGAGGGGCCGCCTCAGGCCGTTCCGCTCCGCCACCAGGGCGATGTTGTCCGCCTTGGGCAGCCCCGTGCGGCCGGGGTTTTCGTAGTCCGTAAAATAGCGCCCCAGTCCATGGGCCTGGAAAAAGGCCTCAATATACCCGTCCTGGCAGTTGCTGACGAGAAAGAGGGGACAGCGGGCGGAGAGCGCCGCCAGGGTCTGCTCCACCCCGGGGTAGAGGACGCCCCCGTGGGCGGCCACATAGGCGTTTTCCTCCGACAGCACCTCCTCCAGAATGGGCTTCATCCGCTCCTGGTCCAGCTCCGGCACCAGGCGGTGGAGGATATCGGGCAGCAGCATCCCCATACACGGCAGCAGCCGCGCCCGGGTCACTGTGCCGGCATACTCCGGCGCAAGCCGCTCCAGGGCCCGGTTCCAGGAGATGCAGATGGCATCCACCGAATCCCACAAGGTCCCGTCCAGATCAAACAGAAGTCCGTCAAACACGTCCATACCCCCAGTTCCGTCTCACAAAAACGACCACATCCGAAGGGATGCAGCCGATACCAATACCTTGATACTATATCATACCCAAGCCGCCCTTTTCAAGCCTCCCTGTCCCATATTTTGCACAAAAAGCCGGGGCCGCTGGGCGGCCCCGGCTTGGGAGCTGGGTTACAGGGTGAGGGCGCGGTGGAGAATGACGGCCATCTCCGCCCGGTTCAGGGTTCCGGTGGGGTTGAGCTTGCCCTGCTCGTTGCCCTGGATCACGCCGGCCTGGGCCATGGCGGCCATGGCCGTGCGGGCGTAGTCCGCCACGGAGGCCCCATCCGGGAAGCGGCTCAGGTAGCTGTCATAGGCGTTGGGCACAGACCGGTTGACGGCCTGCATGGCCCGCAGGAGGAACACCATGGCGTCCTGCCGGGTGACGGGGTCGTTGGGGCGGAAGCTCCCGTCCGCCTCGGCGGTGGCGATGCCCAAAGCCTTGGCATGGGCCAGGGCCTCGGCGTAGTAGCTGCCGGCGGCCACGTCAGTAAAGTTGCCTGCGGCGGCGGTGCTGCTGAAGCCAAAGGTGCGGTAGAGCATCAGGATATAGTCGCCGCGGGTGAGGGTGGAGGCGGGGCTGAAGGTGGCGCCGTCGCCCGTACCGGTGGTAATGCCGTAGGCGGCCAGGAATTCCACGGAAGCTCCCGCCCAACTGTTATAGCTGCCCATGTCGCTGAAGCGGGAGGAGGCGGAGGGCGTGACCATCACCTGAACGGTGCCGGTATACTCGATGCCGTCGGCATCGGTACCCACATAGGGGATGGTTACAACGCCGCTGTAACCCGCCTTGGGCAGGAAGGTGACCTCGCCCAGCAGGTAGACGCCGCCCACGGAGTAGTCCACGGTGGAAACCACCTCGCCGCGGTACTGGGTGGGAGTGTGGAAGTTGTAGTAGAGCTGCCCGCCGGTGGTGTCGGGGGCGGGGAACCGGACGGAGGTCAGGGCCTTGCCGCCCCGGGCCGCGCAGGCGGCGGTAAAGTCGGCGGCGTTGAAGTCCACGGCCAGGCCGGTGGAGGTGTAGGTGATGATGGTGGGCTCACTCAGCGTCACATAGGTCAGCTTGACCTCGCCGTAGAAGGACTTGCCGTTGGTGGCCTCCCCCTCAAAGGGGATGCGCACGGAGCTGCCAGTGCCGCTGCCGGGGACAAAGGAAACCTGGTCCAGCCGGGGAGAGGAGGCGCGGTAATAACGGCCGGAGCCCACCTCAGACTCGCCGGACTCGCCGTGCTGGTAGTACAGATAGCCGCCGCGGCCGGAGTCGTAATCAAAGATCACATAGTTCAGATTGGCGCCGGTCTCCTTCACGCAGGCCTCGTTGAACGCGTCCGTCTGGAAGTTGACGGTGGAACCGTTGCCGGCCTGGAGCTCCACGGTAATGTCGGCGCCGCCGGCATCGCCCACCCGAATGACCAGCTCGCCGGCGAACTTGTCGCCGTCGTCCGCCCTGCCCTCAAAGGGGATGGTGACCGCCCCTTCAAAATTGCGCTTGGGTACGAAGGTCAGGTCGTCGATCTCGTCGTGGCGGATTTCCTCGTCCTCGTCAATCTCCTCCTGATCCCGCTTGTCATAGTCCCGGTAGAGGGTGCCCTCCCGGGAGGAGGGCAGATCGGTGAACCAGACCCGTCCCACCTCGGTACCGCTGGTCTCGTCGTAGACGAACTCGTCGAAGTCGTCATAGTCGAAGTCCACCGTGTCGTTGACGTCCACATCGTACGTCACGTCGCCCCTGGCGGCGCTGCTGCTCCGGCCGCCGCCCACCTCGATGACCAGGTCGCCGTAGAACTTATCCCGGGCGTCCGATCGGCCCTCGAAGGACAGGGTAACCGTCCCCTCATAATTCCGCTTGGGCACAAAGGTCAGGTCGTCGATCTCGTCCCGGTCGAACTCCTCGTCCTTCTCTACTTCGCGTTCACTGGAGTAGCCATAGTCGTAGTAGAGGGTGCCCTTGCTGGAGGAGGGCAGGTCGGTGAAGAAGATGTAATCGACCTCGGTGCCGTCCGACTCGTCGTAGGCATAGTCGTCAAAATCGTCCACGTCCAGATCCACGGCGTCGTTGACATCCACCTCATAGGTCACTTCGCCGTCAGAGGATGAACGCCCTGTGCCATTGACCTCAATATAAAGTGTACCAGAAAAATTCTCACCCTGGTCGGACTCACCGCTAAAACCGATCGTTACGGAACCATCGTAGTCCTCATCTGGCACAAAGGCGAGATCATCTAGGTCTCTGCGGGTAAAGCTCTCTCGCTTTTCGACCTCATATTCGTCTCGGCCGTCATAGTCAAAATATAGCACACCCTTACTGGACGAGGGTAAGCTTGTAAACCAGAGCTCATCCACCTCGGTACCCTGTGACGTTTCGTCATACACAAATTTATCGAAGTCCTCCTTTTCCAAGTAGAGAACCTCATCCGCATCCACCTCGTATTCTACATTTCGGCTCGCCGCCATGGCCCCGGGTACCAGGCTCGTTAAAAGGGCCAGACTCATACCCGCGGACAGCAGCCGGGCAAGCCCTCTATGGGTTCGCTTCATGTTCATTCTCTCCTTCCAATGCAGGTTTTTTCTTGGTTATATATTCCATTATCCAACATTACAGACGAAATGTCCAGAGCAAGGTTCCCGGTTTTCATTAAAAAAATCTTAAAGTTTGATCAGAACAGCCGGGAGGGAGCCCGCAGGCTCCACTCCCGGCTGCCGCCGTATATGAAATTGCGCTTATGTCTGCCTTACTCGGCGGGGCGGACCAGCACCTCGTCGGTCTCACCCAGCAGGATGGACTTCTCGCTGGGGCGCAGTTCGCCGGTGTTCTCGTCGCGGCCCTGGAGGACAAAGCGGGCGTCAGGATCGCCGATGGACTGGGCGGCCTCGTTGGAGCCCTGCCAGATGGGGTCGCTGCCGGGCTTGCGGTAACGGTTGAAGATGACGCCCAGCTCGGTGTCGCCGCTCTCCATCCAGTCGGTCATCATGTTCCAGTCGCCGGAGCTGTCGCCGAAGACCATCAGGGGGCCGGCGTTGTCATACTGGGGCGCGATGAAGTTGGTGATAATGGTGCTCTTGCCCTCACCCTGGGTCTGGGCGTACTTGCCCTCGCCGCCCCAGTCGTAGTTATACTCGTTGATGTAGCGGCCGTCCTCGCCCAGCTTGTTGCGCATGGCGTAGACGTGGTCCTCGGGCAGGTTGTAGCCCATGGTCTCATTGGCGGCCAGCACGGTGTCGATGGGGGAGGCGGAGACGATATACACGTCGATGCCGTTGGTCTGGAGGGTGGCATACAGGTCCTTCAGCTCGTCGGTGAAGGTCAGGCCGGTGATAAAGTCAATCGAGACAATGCCGGTCTTGCCGGGCAGCTCCACGGGAGAGGTCCAGGTTTCCTCGGCATAGCGGCCGTAGTCTGCCCAATACTGGTGGGAGGCGGCAGCCAGCTTCTGCACCTCGTCGGGGGTCATGCCGGTGAACAGATAGCCAACCCAGGGGTAAGAGACGGCGTGATCAAAGTAGTCGCCCAGGTTGCCGTACATGAAGCGCAGCTTGGCGGCGAAGTCCTGGTACTGGTTGGACGCGTGGATGTAGTTGAGGTCCTTGTCCCCCTCAAAGCCCTCGTAGTTGGCATAGATCCACTCGTAATCGCTGGTGATGTCGGCCACCAGGGTGGCGGGGGTGATGTTCTTGCCGTCCAGGCTGGTGCCCATGGACTTGTTCAGGTCGGGAATGCCGGTCTCCAGAACGGCCTCCATGTCGGCGGGGTCGATCTTGAATTGCAGGTTCTCAATCTGGTAGATGAGCAGGGCCTCCTGAATGTCGAAGATGACGGAGGTGTTGTCAAAGTCAAAGACCACGTACTTGCCCTGGTTGGCGTTCTCGTCAATCACGGCCTGGATGCGGGCGCGGGTAGCGGGGGCCCAGTTGCCGGTGATGAGCTGGGTGGCGTCGGGCTTGTAGTGGGAGCCGGTGTCGATGGCCGCAGTGTCGGTAGCCTTATCCCAGGTCAGGCCCACGTCCAGCGCGCTGGCGAAATCGCGCAGCTTGTAATAGTTGTTGCCGTTGTCAATATTGTATCCCTCGACAGCGGCCGCCTTACCGTCCACCGTGACCTTGGTGGAGGCGGGCACCAGAGAACTGGCTGCCAGCGCCGCAGGAATGCTCAGGCCCATGGTGAGGGCGAGCCCCAGAGCGATCAGTTTGGATGGCTTATGGGATTTCATTTCATGTTTCCTCCTCTTTTTCTTTCCTTGCGACCGGGAGTCCTCCGGCGCGGAGTCTCCAGTGGTCAGAGCCCCGACCCCGCAAGGTGTTTTGCATGATACCATGAGCATCTTCCAATTGCAACCATGCTCACATTATTCTGCCTTTTGCCCGATTTCAGCCACTCCATTTTGTTTAGATTGTATATATTTATCCTCTTATTTGTCATTATTTTTAGTGAGCATGCTCTACAAATGCGGTAAACTCCAATTATTTACCTCCCTTTTACAGCACCATGGTGGCAGTTGGGCTCTGATCCGGCCTACACTGGACGGGAACCGTACCTCCCGCCCCCGCAGAAAGGAGAACCCCCATGCTTCCCTGTCAGAGCCAATGTCCCTCCTACCACAGCGGCTGCCACAAGAGCTGCGCCTGCTGGAAGGCCTTTCAGGAGCGCCAGCGCCTCCAGCGCCAGGCAAAAAAGAAGTATCTGAAGTTCTACGGCGCGCTGTGCGCCCAATCCCTCCGCCAGCTCACTGCCGGACAGTCCCGCCGTCCGGCGTGGTGACTGCATGCCCGCGCTCTCCTGTCACGGCGGCGGCAAAGGCCCCTCTCCGCCGGACGGCGGGGAGGGGCCTTCTCTGCCTTGCTTTACTTGCGGCGCTTGCCGGTGTAGATGCACATGAGCATACAGAACACGGCGCCCCAAGCCCAGAATCTATGCTGTTTCATTGCCAGGCTCCTTTCCCTGGGCCCCGCGCCCGCCGGGCGCGGGCAGATAGGGCCGCATGCTGGCGGCGCTGATGGCCATGGTAGAGGCATTGTGCAGCAGGGCCGTGGTGGTCGGCGGCAGTATGCCGAAAATCCCCAGCGCCAGCAGGCTGGTGTTGATGGTCAAAATCGACCTGTAGTTGCGGTTAATGCGCTCCAGCATCCGCTGGGAGAGGCGGCGCAGGGCGGCCAGCTCCCGCAGATCGGAGGAGAGGAGGGTAATATCCGCCACCTCCCGGGCCAGGTCGGAGGCATCCCTCATGGCCACGGATACATCCGCGGCGGCCAGGGCGGGGGAGTCGTTGACCCCGTCGCCCACCATGATGAGCCTGCTGCCGCCCTCCTTGTAGCCCTCGATCAGGGAGGCCTTGTCGGCTGGGAGCACCTGGGCGCGGAACGTGTCGATGCCCAGCCGCTTACACACCGCCCGGGCGGCGGTCTCCTGGTCGCCGGTGAGCATGATCACCCGGCGCACCCCCAGCGCCCGCAGGGCGGCGATGGCCTCAGCGGCCTCGGGGCGGGGCGGATCGCTGATCAACAGCACGCCGGCCAGCCTGCCGCCGATGGCCAGATAGAGCACCGAACGGCCGCGGGCGGCCGCGGCGATCCGCCCGGCCTGTTCGTCGGTACAGGCAACGCCCTCGTCCTCGAAGATGAAGTGGCGGCTGCCGATGAGGGCCCGCTCCCCCTCCAGGGTGGTGGCCACGCCGTGGGCCACCACATACTCCACCTCGGCGTGGCGCTCCTCGTGGTTGAGGCCCCGCTCCTCGGCGGCGCGGGTGACGGCCCGGGCCATGCTGTGGGGGAAGTGCTCCTCGATGCAGGCCGCGCACCGCAGCAGCTCGTCCTCCCCCCGGCCGGTGAAGTCCAGAACCTCCTCCACCCGGGGGCAGGCGGCGGTGAGGGTGCCGGTTTTGTCGAATACGATGGTATCCGCCTCGGCAAAGGCCTCCAGGTATTTGCCGCCCTTGACCATAATACGGCGGGCGGAGGCCTCCCGCATGGCGGAGATGATGGAGATGGGGGTGGACAGCTTGATGGCGCAGGAGTAGTCCACCATCAGTACAGACAGGGCCCGGGTCACATTCCGGGTCAGCAGGCCCACCGCCAGGGCCTCGGCAAAGCTGAAGGGCACAATGGCGTCGGCCAGCCGCTCGGCCCGGCTCTGGGCTCCGGCCTTCAGCGCCTCGGAATTCTCAATGAGTCCCACAATCTGCTGAATCCGGCTCTCGCCGGCCAGGGCCGCGGCCTGGATGACCAGACTGCCCTCCTCCAGCACGGTGCCGGCGTAGACGGTGGAGCCCTGGCGCTTGTGGACGGGGAGGGGCTCGCCGGTCATGGACGCCTCATTCACCATGGCGTCGCCGTCTGTAACAGTGCCGTCCACCGGGATCAGGGCGCCGGAGCGCACCCGGATACGCTCCCCCAGAGCCAGGCGGCCCATGGGGATGGATTCCTCGGAGCCGTCCTCCGCCACCCGCCACACGGTGTCCACGTGGATGGCCAGGCTCTGGGTCAGGGTGGTCTGGGTGCGCTTGCGGGTGTAGTCCTCCAGCAGGGCGGACAGGCCCAGCAGGAACATGACCGAGCCGGCGGTGGACCACTCCCGCCGGGCGATGGCTCCGGCGATGGAGGCCGCATCCAGCACGGCCACGTCCAGCCGCCCCCCGCCCAGGCTTCTCAGGCCCTCCCGCCAGTAGCCCGCCGCGTTCCACAGAGTCACGGCGCAGCGGACAGGGAAGGGAAGAAACCACTTTTTCAGGAAATGGCGGGCGGCCATGGAAAGGAGCCGGCCCAGAAACTGGCTGTCCACTTGGCGGAGCTGGTCATCGTCGGCGGCGGTCCCCACCGGCAGGGCGTCCCGCCGGAGCCCCCGGAGTACTGCCAGGGCCTCTGCCCGGCCCTCCCCCTCGTAGCACACCAGCACGCTGCCATTGAGCGCACAGGTGACGGCCTCCCGCACGCCCGGACGGCCCAGGAGCAGGGCGGCAATGCCGTAGCCCTGCTCCTGGGTAAACGCATCCGGGCCGAAGCGCACCCGAAGGCGGCCGGGCTGGTCGTATGCGATGCGATATCTCATGGCTGCGTTACGCCTCTTCGGCGGTCTCCTGGGCCGCCTTCTGCTTGGCCTCCGCACACAGATCCTGAGCGTCCTCCTTCATGTTCTGGAGGGTCACCCTGGCGTCCTGCTGGAGCTTCATGCCCTTGGCCATGCCGGCCACGCAGAGCTCACGGGTCTTGGGGGACTTGGCAACCTTGGCTCCCACCAGGGCGGCGGCCACGCCGCCGGCAAAGCAGAGGACCTTCGGATTCTGATACCACTTCATGATTGGAAAACTTCCTTTCTCTGTCTGTCTGGAACATGGATGGGCTCAAAACAGTGGCGGGGCAGCTCGGAGACTGCCGCGCAGGCGGCCTTCCACGCCTCCTCATAGGACAGCTCCATCCGGTTTTGCAGCGTCTCGGCCAGTTTGTCCGTCTGGCTGGCCAGCACCCGGGCCCACCGGCAGCCGTCGTCGGTCAGGTGTACCTTGCCGTACCGCTCCTTGGTCACCAGGCGCTTGTCTGTCAGAATGGACATCATGCTGGTGACGGAGGCGCGGGACACGTCCAGGGTCTGGGCGATATCCTTGGAGGACACCTCCAGCCGGGCCTGCGAGAGGTGGTAGATGGTCAAAAGATAGCGTACGTTGGTATTGGTCAGCTCCATGTATGACTCCTTAACTAAGGGGCGCCAGCCGCGCCCCGGCGTGTCGGCGGTTGCTTCTCAGGGTGGCACAGCCCGGACGAGGCGCAGTGGCCGCACCCTCCGCCGCAGGAGCCCCCGCAGGAGCAGGAGCTCTTGCCATGGCGGCGGTTGTAAATGCCCTTTCCCACAATGGCCGCAAACACGGCCAGAATGATCAGGCCAATGATAATTGTTGGTGCATTCATAGGCGCTCCTTACTTGGCCGCGGCGGCGACGGCGGAAATGGAGAGGGTGTTCTCGTCGTACTTGTTTCTGCGGACAAGGAGGTAGACCAGGCCGACGAGGGCGGCAGCGGCGGCGATGGTGCCGATGCCGAAGGAGACCTCGCCGGTGATAAGCCCGCCGAGCTGGTAGACGATGAGGGAGACCACATAGGCAAAGCCGCACATATAGCCGATGGCGCCCAGGGTCCACCTGGCGTTGTTCATTTCCCGCTTGATGGCGCCCATAGCCGCAAAGCAGGGGGCGCACAGCAGGTTGAAGATCATAAAGCTGTAAGCGCTCAGGGCGGTGAAGTGGGTGCCCACGGCGGCCAGCAGGCCGGGATCCTCCTCCGTCAGATCGGCGCCCAGACCGAAGAGCACGCCGAAGGTGGACACCACGTTCTCCTTGGCGATGAGGCCGGTAACGGTGGCCACGGTGGCCTGCCAGGTGCCGAAGCCCAGGGGTGCAAAGAGAAAGGCCACCGCGCCGCCGATGGAGGCCAGCAGGGAGGTGTTGTTGTCCTCCACCATGCCGAAGCCCGCCTCGGTAAAGCCGAAGCCCTGGAGGAACCAGAGGATGATGGAGGAGGCCAGGATGATGGTGCCGGCCCGCTTGATGAAGGACCAGCCGCGCTCCCAAGTGGCCCGCAGGACGTTGCCCACAGAGGGCACGTGGTAGGCGGGCAGCTCCATAACGAAGGGGGCGGGGTCGCCTGCAAACGCCTTGGTCTTTTTCAGGATGATGCCGGAAAAGATGATGGCCGCCACGCCGATGAAGTAGGCGGACACCGCCACCAGGCCGCTGCCGCCGAACAGGGCGCCGGCGAACAGGCCGATGATGGGCATCTTGGCCCCGCAGGGCACGAAGCAGGTGGTCATGACCGTCATCCGGCGGTCGCGCTCGTTCTCAATGGTACGGGAGGCCATGACGCCGGGCACGCCGCAGCCGGAGCCGATGAGCATGGGGATAAAGCTCTTGCCGCTCAGGCCAAACTTGCGGAAGATACGGTCCATGATGAACGCCACGCGGGCCATGTAGCCCACATCCTCCAGGATGGACAGCATCAGGAACAGCACCAGCATCTGGGGCACGAAGCCCAGCACCGCGCCCACGCCGGCAATGATGCCGTCCACAATCAGCCCCTGCAGCCAGGGGGCGGTGCCGATGCCCTCCAGCCAGCCGCTCACCGCCGGCGGCACAATCTCGCCGAACAGCACGTCGTTGGTCCAACCGGTCACCCAGTCGCCCACCGTGCCGATGGCCACATAGTACACCGCAAACATGACCACCGCGAAAATCGGCAGGGCCAGAATCCGGTTGGTCACAATCCGGTCAATCTTGTCAGAGGTGGTCAGGCTGTGGGCCGCCGCCTTCTTCTTCACGGCCTTGTTCACAACCCCGTTGATGTACGCGTACCGCTGGTTGGTGATGATGCTCTCCGCTTCGTCGTCCAGCTCCTTCTCGCAGTCGGCGATGTGGGCCTCCAGGTGGGCCTTCAGCTCACCCGTCAGATTCAACTGGGCCATCACCTTGTCGTCCCGCTCAAACACCTTGATGGCGTACCACCGCAGGTAGCGGTCGTCCACCAGCCCCGCAATGGACTCCTCGATGTGGGCGATGGCGTGCTCCACGCTGCCCGTGAACACGTGGGGCAGCTCACCCGCCCGGTGGGACTTGGCCAGCGCCACGGCCTTCTCCGCCGCGGCCATGCCGCCCTCGCCCTTCAGCGCGCTCATGCTCACCACCTCGCACCCCAGGGCCTCCCCCAGCCTGCCGAGGTCGATCTTGTCCCCGTTCTTCCGTACCAGGTCGATCATGTTGACCGCAACCACCACCGGAATCCCCAGCTCGATGAGCTGCGTCGTCAGGTACAGGTTGCGCTCGATGTTCGTGCCGTCCACGATGTTCAGAATCGCGTCCGGCTTCTCACCCACCAGATAGCTCCGCGCCACCACTTCCTCCAGCGTGTACGGAGACAGCGAGTAGATGCCGGGCAGGTCCTGAATGACCACCTCCTTGTGGCCCTTCAGCTTGCCTTCCTTTTTCTCCACTGTTACGCCGGGCCAGTTGCCCACGTACTGGTTTGAACCGGTCAGGGCGTTAAACAGCGTCGTCTTGCCGCAGTTCGGGTTCCCCGCCAGCGCGATCTTAAGCTCCATAATCTCTCAGTCCCTTCCTTTTCCGCGAGTTTGATATAACTAATTCACAGATGCAGTACCGCTCCGCTGTGCCGCCTTTGGCGGCGCGGCCGTATCCGGGGAAGCGCTCCCCCTAGGCGATTTCGATCATCTCCGCATCGGCCTTGCGCACGCTCAGCTCATAGCCGCGCACGTTCAGCTCCATGGGGTCGCCCAGAGGGGCGACCTTGCGCACGTGCAGCGCCACGCCCTTGGTGATCCCCATGTCCATGATCCGGCGCTTGACCGCCCCCTCACCGTGGAGCTTGACCACCGTGACAGTGTCTCCTACCTTTGCATCCCGCAGTGTCTTCATGTTCTGTCTCCTCTCCTCAGATCATAACCCGGTTGGCCATAGTCCTGTCCAGAGCAATGCGGCTGTCCTTGACCTGCACAATCAAGTTGCCGCCCAGCTCGCTGACCACCGTAACCGTTCCGTCCACCACAAATCCAAGCTCGGCCAGGTGCTGGCGGATCTCATCCTTCCCGGTAATCTTCCGAATGGTCACCGTCTCGCCCTGCTTTGCCAGCGTCAGAGGCATCATCGTGGCTTCTCTCCCTTACAGGTTAACTTCTGCTAACCAATTTTCTTTTATCAGGCGGTTAGCTAATGCTAACCGCCTAGAACAAATTGAGTTTACACCCGCTAACTCAATTTGTCAATAGTCTTCTGCATATTTTTCCCTCTGCACAAAATTGCCCCGGGGCGCAGAGCCGCACCGGGGCAATTTTTCGGTTCTATCCCGCGAAAAAGCGCAGCACCACCGCCGCCAGCAGCACAACCACCGCGCCAGTGGCCGCCAGATCCACGGTCAGCGCCAGCGTGCGCCGCCGCCGGACCGGCCGGGGCCGGCCGGGCGCCTCCTCCCGCGGGGCATACTCCTCCGGGTGGGCGGCCTGCCGGTAGGCGGTGAAATCCACCACCTTCCCGCCCGCAGGCGTCACCGGGCGGCGGGGCCGGGGGACAAAGGCATAGCAGACCGTCTCCTGCCCGCCGCTGGCCCTGCGGCCCGCGGCTTCTCCGCAGACAGTGAGTCGTTTGGCATCCAGACTGTAATAGATGGTCTCCATGTCGTTCCCTCCTGCATCGGTTTTCCAGTTGACAAACCGATTTTACTCCATGCTCTGTCCCATAGACCGGACCGGGCCGGCCCGGTCCCGCGCTCTGTCTGTATAGACGGGCTGGGTCGAAAAAAAGACCCAATGGGTTAAATAGAACTTTCGTTCGATTTAAGTATACAACATTTGTTCGATTTTTGCAAGCCCCATTTATGTACGGCAGCACAAAAAACGGGACAGCCCGCCAGGGCCGTCCCGTTTTTGGGAGGTTATACTATACAGATACCGATTTCTGCGCAAGATATAACTGTGCGTATTCTCCACCCTTGGCCATAAGCTCCTCATGGGTCCCCTCCTCCTGAATGCCGTTGCCGTCAATGACGAGAATACGGCTGGCAGAGCGGATGGTGGACAGGCGGTGGGCGATGATGAGGGTGGTGCGGCCCTTTGCCAGCTCGTCAAAGGCGGACTGGATGCGGGCCTCGGTGACCGAGTCCAGGGCGGAGGTGGCCTCGTCCAGAATAAGAACGGGCGGATTTTTTAGGAAAATGCGGGCAATGGACACTCGCTGCTTCTGGCCGCCGGAGAGCATGGCGCCCCGCTCGCCCACCTGGGTCTGGAAGCCGTCGGGCATGTCCAGGATGTCGTCGTAGATCTCCGCCCGCTTGGCGGCCTCCACGATCTCGGCCTCGGTGGCGTCGGGCCGGCCGTAGCGGATGTTGTCGTAGATGGTGCCGGCAAAGAGAAAGACATCCTGCTGGACGATCCCGATATTGGCCCGCAGGGAGTGCTGGGTGAGGGTGCGCACGTCCTTTCCGTCCACCAGCACCCGGCCCCCGGTGACATCGTAGAACCGGGGGATGAGCTGGCACAGGGTGGACTTGCCGCCGCCGGAGGGGCCCACCACCGCCACAGTCTCGCCGGGCCGGACGTGGAGGGTGACGTGCTCCAGCACCGGCGGATCGGAGGGCTCATACCGGAAGGTCACGTCCTCCACCCGGATGTCCCCCTTCACGTCGGTGAGCTCCTGGGCGTCCGGCTCGTCCTGGATGTCGGGCTCCACCCGCATCAGGGCCACAAACCGCTTGAAGCCCGCCATGCCCTGCATAAACTGCTCCACGAAGGCGGAGAGCTTGCGGATGGGGGTGATGAAGGTGGAGATGTAGAGGAAGAAGGTGGTCAAGTCGATGAGATCCATCCGTCCCCGCATGAGCAGGAATCCGCCGAAGGCGATGACTACCACGGACAGGATGCCCATGAAGAACTCCATACCCGACTGATAGAAGGCCATGGCCCGGTAGTAACCCCGCTTGGCCCCCCGAAACTGGTCGTTGGCCTGGTCGAATTTGGCGCTCTCCGCCGCCTCGTTGGCGAAGGCCTTGGCGGTACGCATGCCGGAGATGGAGGACTCAACCTCCCCGTTAATGCCCGCCAGCTTGGCCTTCACCTCAGTGGAGGCTCGCATCATCCGCTTGCGGCACAGGGTGGTGAACAGGATGAACAGGGGGATTACCGCAAATACGATCAGGGCCAGCTCCCACCGGATGGTGAGCATGACGCAGAAGGCCCCCAGGATGGTGATGGAGGAGATGAACAGATCCTCCGGGCCGTGGTGGGCCAGCTCGGTGATCTCAAACAGGTCGCCGGTGACCCGGCTCATGAGCTGGCCGGTGCGGTTTTTGTCATAGAAGGAAAAGGACAGATCCTGCATGTGGGAGAACAGATCCCGCCGTATGTCGGCCTCCATCCGTACCCCCAGCAGATGCCCCCAGTAGGTGATGATATAGTAAAAGCACCCCTTGAGCACGTAAGCCCCGGCCAGCACCGCCATTACCACGAAAAACGCCGTGAACATCTGTCCGGGCAGCAGCGTCTGCATGGAAAAGCGGGAGACGATGGGGAAGGCCAGGTCCACCAGGCAGATGCACAGGGCACACACCATATCCAGTGCAAACAGCTTCCAGTGGGGCCGGTAATAAGAGGCGAATATCCTCAGATATCCGTCCGTTTTCCACCTCTTTTGCTTCATTTGACGACTCCTCTCTGCAGGTCGATTGTCATATCCGGTCGAGCCGTGCGCCGCGCCGCCGGCATGGCCTCAGGCATGGGCATGCCCTCCATGGGCATCTACTCTTACGAGCTGTTT
>ENA-UOJP01001107-UOJP01001107.1-human-gut-metagenome-genome-assembly--contig:-C102-NODE-1107-length-36964-cov-47.028150_pt1 | contig 36964 bp, 49 predicted proteins | sample MGYA00242353_ERZ723900 | MGnify/ENA metagenome assembly ERZ723900
CCGGGATACCATTAGTAATTTAATCACTGATATTTAAGCAATGCTGTACTAGTCACGTTCTGCTCATAATACACTGCCAGAATCCGTTTAATGTCTTCTTCATCCGCCCGCCTGGAATCAAATCCCTGTTCCTTTAGGGACTTTTCAATGCGGTCCAGATACGAAAACACATCTTTCCCCTTCTGGTTCCTAAGCCGGATCAGGATTAAAAATTCACGGGCCGTTGCCATCTGTACCTGAATCCGGTCTAAGAAGTTCTGATCCCGCTCCAGCAGCTGGCGGATGACCGGATTGCGTTCCTCTTCCGCCCGTCTGCGCAGAAATCCCTTGTTCTCCTCAAAATTTTCCCGGCTGTTTAAGCACAGCATCTCAATCTCCGCCACGCCCTTGAGCACATTCATCAGGGCATACACCCTTGCTCCTACACTAGATTCTGACAAGACCGACAGGTTGGTGGGCCGGATCATGAAGTACACCAGCTCATCGCCGTCATAGGTCTCCAGGCTGTACTCCGTAATCCTCCGGGTGTTCATCAGCTGCCTGGTGGAGAGCCTCTGTTTGGCTGTTGTCTTTCCCTCCCGTTTCCCGTTTCTGCTCATCTGGTCATCCTCCATTCAAAAAATTGCTGCCTGAAAAAATAAGCGCAGGCATAGCTGATAAAATCCAGGATACTGGTATCCTCAAAACGGATGGTTAAAAAGGCATAGGCAGCCGTAATCAGCGCCGGGATAATCACCCCAGTCTGGACCGCCGCGAGCACAGAAAACAAAACGCCCACCCCAATCACAGTCAGATCCCGAAGCTGCCACAGCCACATGACAGCCCTTGCCTTCAAATGTTCCGGGTAAATATACATTCTCTACCTCCTACAGTTCCATGGACATACCGGACGTCTGGTCCTGTCCATACTCCCTTTCGTTTGCAAATTCCTGCTGCATGGCCGCCAGCTCCGCCTTAATCTGTCCCAGCTTATCAAGCACCTCCCGGCCAGTCTTCTGGGCCTCGATGGATGTTTTCAAGTCCATACCCTGGTCCAGGTTCACATAGAAACTGCCGGCCAGCTCCCGCTCCGCCCTGCTTACAATCCGGATAGCCCGTTCATAAAGGGACGGCGTCTCCTTCATGGTTTTCTTCGGGTCCCCCATCTGATACACGCCTCTTCGCAGACGGCAGTAACCGCTTCCGTCCGTATTCGCCAACCGCCAGAGCGCCGAAGATATGACCGTTGCGCGCATCGGCTCCCCCATCACGGCATGGCCTTTACAGTTTTCCATCACATAATCATAGATTTCCGACATGGGATGCTCATCCCCATCCCGCAATAACGCCTTGATGTAATACAGCGCCATCTCTGTGTTGGTATGAAAATATAAGTGCAAGAACTCCACCTCCTTCCCGCGGTTACATCCCAAGCTGAACATTCTTCTGGTGCGATTGGCTGGTTTCCGGCCCTTCCTTTATGCCTTCCCCCAGCTCCTGAACCGTTTGATTCCCCATGATCTCACATACAGGGATTCGGCGCACCGGAATCCCCCTGGCTTTGGCATACGCTGTTTCCCGCTTCATTCCCGCCGACATCTGGTCCCCGCATATCCAAAGTTCCTCACACCGCTCCAGTATCTCCAGCCCAAGGCGGATTCCTATTTCCCGTTCTTCCGGTACGGAATCATTCAGTATCTGGGGATATAACAGGTGGGGCGCCAGAGGAACCTCTCCCTGCCTAATGGCATAACCGCATGCCTGTCTTGCAAATGCCGTATTTTCTTCTGTATTTCCCGCATAAGGGGAACAGATATAAATCATCCTGCTCTCCAATCAATCCCTCCTATTTCGCCGCTGCCTGTACAATAGTCCTGGTCAGGTTTACCGCGCTCTGGGCTGCATACACACTGCTCATCAGGTTTGCCCTGGTACTGGTATCCAGCCCAAACTGTCCTGCAATTCTCGGCACCTCCCCTGCCGCCAGCATGATTCCCAACCCCAGAAGGGCGTTCTTGCTCAGCACCATCAGACCGGCAATCAACATCGTGGCCTGTAAAAAGGCAGTCAGGCAGATACCGATTACCTGCTTACACCAGTTCGTAAAGCCATCCATATACCCCCTTGGAACACTGAACAGATACAGGCTTCCCACCGCAATCTGAATCAACAGAATCCCGCCCCGTTTCAGGTTAGCAAAAAACACTTTGATGGTGGAATACCCCATCATAAACAGGATAAAAATCATCAGAATCGGATTCGTAATCGTATTGATTCCACCGAACACCCCACTGACCATTGCATCCTGCAGGGTTCCCGAATTCTTCAGGCTGTCAATGATATTCCCTGCCATGGAACCGAAATCTCCTCCCATCCCGGTGATTCCTCTGGTAATCTCTCCCTGGAGGGACACACTGAATTTGTAAAGTTCTACTGGCACAACGGAGAAAAGGCTGGCCGCCATAAAACCTTTTAATGCATTCAGCGCCGTATCACGGACGCTTCCCCTGCCGCTCTGGCATTCAATGGCACATTCAAACACTGCCACTACAAGTCCCACCACATAGAGCACCCAAGCAAGCTGTGAGAAAAACAGGACGATCGCCTGGATCCAGTCCAGCTCGAACAGCTCTGCCCCCATCTGCCCCATAAGCGAGAAAAAATTTCCCAAAAACCCAATCATCTGGCCATAGATCCAGTCCACAATCTGGCCGAGGACCGTATCCGCTACAAAGTCCCAGATAAACATCGAACCATCACCTCTTTCTTATCTCTTAATCCTATTTCCTCCGACTCCCTTTTGCAGGCTGGCATCCGTCATTCTTCCCACAAGCAGATGTTCCGGATGGACACTGCTTTCACATCCAGAGCTCCCATGCAGAACAGCGTGAACTCACCACCGGCAAGTCCCCGACTTTCTCCCTCTCCATGGTGTTCATAACACTCAATCCTGACTTCCAGCTTCCTTGCGTATTGATAATCCCGGCAGAGCTGCCGCATAAACGGTGTTTCTAAAAATGCCATATCCAATACGTGATCCGGATAGAGGGAGGCCCCTATCACTTTTCCATCTGCAATTACAGATACCCGGGAGTACCGGAGCGTTGCGTGATCCTCCGGCAGATAACGCTCATTGGATTCCCGCATCGGGTCATAATACGCCAAGTATTCGCTTAATGATTTCATAGGCAGCGCCCCTCCCTGCCTGTGTTACATCTGAAGTTCATCCTGCATTTGCAGGTTTTCTTCTCTGCCCTTCCATGCTTCGATCTCATCCATCAGTTTGAATACTTCTAGATAGGGATGGTACAACAGACTTCCGCCCTCATCGACCTGCGCCACACGGCTTCCCTCCAGATACAGCTGCAGCAATCCGTTCTTTACTCCTTTTACCTCAAATCCCATTTTCTCAGCCACGGTTGAAATGTCTTTAAAAAAGCGGCGCTCTTCCTTGGTTTCCGATGGCTGCTGTTCCTTATTACCTGCCATAATCCCAATAATGGAACACAGATGAGACGCCCATTCTTTATCCATGTCCCAGCCATCTGCCAGTTCCCTGATAACCGATTGGACCTCTTTCACCCGTTCTGCTGCCTCCGCACCTTGTGCGGAAATCATTTCGCTCGCATAACGGTATAATCCATTCACAGCTGCAATTTTCTGTTCCTCTGATACCCGGTTCGTCCTTCCCGTCTGAACTGCACGCCGCAGCGTTTTATCAAACTGCTCTTCACGATTCTTTTTGTTGTTTAAATTCCAATATGCCTCCATCTCCCCGATCATTTTCCTCAACTGTCCGATGCTCTCATCGCTTTGCGCCCCCTGGTTTATTTTGAGCATGGCTGCGTATTGAGTCAAATGCTTAATACACATTTCCATCAGTAACTTATCCTGTCTGTCATTTGAAATCATATTTTTCTCCTGATTCTCTGCCATCGACATTCCATTGTGCCTCAAAGTCCGAGTTTATTCTGTAAAGACAATTCCGCCTCTCTGCTATTTTCCATCTCCTGATCCTCTGGCCTCTGTAATGGAATCAGCTCTATTTCTGCTTCTGAAGATTCAAGAAATGTATCCAGACGGCTGACCAGTTCTGCCATATGTTCCTGCCAGCCAATCCAGTTCTTTTCCTCAAACCAGCCACCCAATTTCCTGCCATCTTCAGTCTGAGATCCGGCATGTTTCTTTACATGATGGAGCGTGTCAAATAGATAGTTCCGAATCCAATGGACCGTTTCCCTGGATGCGGTGAAAGAAGCGACTGCACAAAATTTATGCTCCTCCCGATTCCAGTCCCCCTCATCATCCAGGCTCTTCACATCCCCGTCCACAAACTTCAACATGAGCTCTGCCAACGCCATCACGCTGGTGTGGGACCCTGCCGCCTCTACCTCCGGAGGAGCGTTCCATGAATCCCGCTTCAAGGCTTCCACCAGTGTTTCAAGATCCAGTTTGCCCTCCTCTGGGATCCTCCTCCTGATAAACTCTACGGCATCCAGACCTTCATCTGACTCAAATGCTGTGATTCCCCAGCATCCCATTCGTCTTCCTCCCATATCCTTTTCCAAACAAAATCTTATTTTGTTTCTTAGATTCCAACAATCTGCCACACATACATCGGTGCGAACAGGCTAAAAACCAATCCTGCAAACAAAATGGCAGCCGGAGCCCACTCAATCTGTCCATGTTTCCGATAGTCCATATAGGCGGTTGCTACCTTGACGAAAAACAGCACTGCCAATACCAGATCGATTGCCGGGAACACCACGTTGTTGACTACCGTCTTGATCTGGGATGAGGCAGCTTTCCAAGTGCCTTCCACTGCTCCTGCTACATTTCCGGTGTTGGAGGCAAAGGCCGTCATGCCGAGCATGGTGGTCAGAAGTAATACTACAATCAGTGCAATCATCCATTTAAACTTTTTCATATGGCTCTCCTCTCATATGGCAAAAGCCGCAGAAATCCCGCGGCCCTCACTTTATTTACCTATTTTTCTGTTCAAAAACAACCGTTATCCTACCTCGGTTTTTGAGGTGAAATATGCCAATCCTGCCAAAGATTTCCGCGCACCTGGACCGAATCCGTCAGATTCATAGACAGCATTCCAGCCGGCGACCAACAATCAAGCAGCCAGGTATAGGGTGTATAACTGCCATCGGGATACCAGATCGGCAGAAAATGTGTCCGCCGTCCATAGGTACTGAATGGGTTTTCCTCAAACTCAAACCGGGTCTGGTATCCCCGTCCCATCCGCTCCAGTACACGCCAGTAGCTCTGATAATCAAATTCCGGGAAGTAAGTGATAGCGTTCTGTGCTTCTGTCACCGCATGGCTTTGATTGGTGCTCACCCCTGCTGTCACTGTCTCCTGGATGCCATATCCGGACTTCAGCGTGTCTCCGGAAGCGGTCGGGGATTTCTCATCCGGATGGATTTCCATCTCAGCAGTTAGTCTGGCATAGTAACGGTCATAATCAAACTCCCACCAGCCGTGATCGCACCACCAGCCGTCTTCATCATCACTTCCGCTGTGCCAGACCCAGTAGGAATACCACCACGGCCTCCACACCCCCCAATCGGCTCTCGTCACCTGGTCCCTGCCTGTAACTGCCGGAATAGTAAAGCCGTCATTCCTGTCATCCGCGTTTGGATCCGGAGGAGGGTTCTTATTCAAGTCTACGATATTGGCTGTAATCGTGTTTTTGTCGGTCCTTCCCCCGCCGAATACCGTGACATGTATGGTCATGGTCTGCGGTGTGGAAGGTGTAGTCCAGCGAACCCAGGCTATCTGACTGTCCCCTTCCGGATAATATACATGATCCACACGCATCGTCCTTCCGGCCACCCGGAAGGTAACCGAGACCGGGTGGTCCGGATCCGACTGGCCTCCCCTTACAGTCACAGCGGTGATAACTTCCGTATTCACCCGGTACTCATAGTCAAATGCATCCACGGCTGGCGGCGTGGTTATCTCATTAAAACGCACAATTCCCAGCCCCAGGGACGTGATAATTTCCTGGTTGGAACGCACTCCAGACTTTGGCCCGCTCCAGGCAGGATATCCTAAATCTGCGGTCTCCAAAAACATGGACAGCGGCAGATTTTGAAATGCAACTGTAGGGAGCATTGCCCGCATAGCACCGTTTACCGTCTGATCATACAGAGCAGCTTCCGTGGCAGTCATTGCCACATTCACCCCCTGAAACACAACATAGGCAATCGGTTCCAGCATCAGTTTATACTTGCCGTTTGTCAGCACTTCAAAGTCCATTCCTGTCAGGTTCGCAATGCTGCGGATGACCTGTTCGTCAGTAAAATAGCTTTTAATCGCCTCAATACTGGCCGCGCCAAGGCTCTGGGAACTGATGATCCGCGGAAGGGACTGTCCCGGATTTACGAACATATAAGCCTCACCGCTTGCGCTCAGCGCAGTCCCCTTGTTATAGGACAGCTTGCTTACCTTCCCAAAATGAAGCTGGATATTGGTCGGTCTTTTGTTTGTAAAGTCAATGGGCTGTGTTACCGGGGTCCTGGTATCCGCCAGGATAACCGTTACCCTCACGCCCTCCATGCCAGGCGTCCACTTGTTCTGTGAGGTTCCCTGTCCCATGGACCCGCCGCCTCCATCCAGATTCCCTTCCCCGACTGCATATGCAGTGAGAGGAGACATAAGCATCAAGGCCATTGCCAGCACAGCCAGTATCTTGACCCCATTCCTGCACATTCTCAAAGAAAAAACACCGCCGAAGCGGTGTTTCGTCACAATCCTTTTAATCCATAATGCCAATCTTATTTCCATTTTCATACATATCCTCAGCTACCGTTCCCTGTCCTTCTCCAATCTCATCAATCCAGCCAAATCCCGGTACATAAATCTTCCCATTTTGTGTGTCACCATACTGCGGCTCCCCTGTCTGTGCGGGCGCCTCGCTGGGCTGTACTACCTCCTCATGAGGTATGGCCTCCGGCGTTCCTTCCACTGTCTCTCCATCTGGCTTTTGGGCAGGATTCTTCAACACCTCTTCTGGGGGAGCAGTTGGTTTTTCTGGAGCCGGCTGCACAGCCTGTTCCGTCCGGTCCGTCTGTGCCGGCAGAGCCGCTGTTGGCTCCGTTGTCCCTGCCCTGGAAGGTTCCGTTGCCGGTTCGGTTCTCACTATGATATCCGATTTGGTTGGCTCTGTTTCTTCCTCTGTTGCTGCTTCTGTTGTCTCAGTCGGTATTACCGCTACTGTCACCGCTTCCGTCTGTTCTGTCCGTGTCTCCGCCTGATTGCTTCCCTGTGCCTCTCCTCTGAATTGGCTGCCGATTGCTGCAATTAATGCAGCTCCCACGACCACGCAACCAAGGACAGCCAGCCGCCGCTTCATCCGCTCATTCAGTTTCATTGATCACGCCTCCTCATACTTTTGTCTTTGTACGACATAACATACCGTAACCCTCTCTAAAAGTCCAGTGACATTTCTCATTTCCCCCTCTTTCTCCCCTATTTTTCACATCGGATGAACATCCGATGCTTCTTGACCGGGATTTTCGGTCAAGAAGATGAGCCATATGAACTGTTGCTATTTTCAGAATACTTCAATATAACCGGCCTGTACCTTAAGTTTCATCTTCATGGGAGGAAATGTCTTCCCTGCAAAACGCACCGGAACCTCCAGCCAGACCACGGCATCTGCTTCAAACCGCTGTGCATTTGCAGGGTCGGAGGGCGCCAAAGGCGCATTGCGGATTGTAACATCCAGCCCGGTAATCTTATATTCCAGGACGCCTCCTGTATATTTTACCCGGCTTCCTCCCTCCCGCCGTGTTCCCAGCGTTTCATCCAGGTGGTAATAAATATCTCCTGTATCCACCGATTCCTCAAAGCCGTATCCTTCCGTATAATATCCGCCCGAGTATCCTTCCCGTACTCCGCGGTAGACATTGGCGTAGTTATCATTTACCACCACAACCACTGCATCCTGCAGGGCTTCCTTCACCCCGGAGGCGATCAGGCTCAGGCGGAAAAATTCCATGATCCCGCACAGAATCAAAAGGCAGGCCAGCGTTATAGTAATTACCAAAGGAAATGCAGTCCCACGATTATCTTTTAAACACACCAGCCATTTTTTCATTTCCAATACACCTCTGACTTTCCAGTTGCCGCAGCCCGGAGGGTGACCGGGAAGGAACCAAGCCCTCCAAACAGCCCCAGATCATAGCGGCAGGTCAGCTGCACCGTTACTTCCTCATTGAGCTGAATCCGACCACTGGTTGACCAATGGATTTCGGGATTAAGTCCTGTCTTTTCTCTGAGGACAGCCGCCCTCCGGTTCGTCTCACTCCCAATCCGGCCCGCAATCTCCGCCTCCCGGCAGAGCTCTGTCGCAAAAGTATCCAGCTGCTGTTTTGCGATAAACACAGGCAGAATCTTTACGGAAAGGGCCAGTACCAACATCACACATAGGATTAAAACCGCCACATCGATGTACCCTTCCCCGCCTCGCTTGGCAAGAATCTTCCTTAAACGTGACACACCATCCCCTCCTCACTGGTTCCGGCAGGAAGAACTTCCGGTTCATTTAACTGCGTCAACACATACCAGGTGCCGTTCGCATGGTTCATTGAATTAATTATCTGCTGTAAAAGTTCTTCCGCCTTGATCTGGACACACTCCCTCCAACTGTACGGGCTGCCGGAGACGGCTTGTCCTGCCAAAAGATTCCCAATCTGCTCCGGAACCAGATACACATATCCACCAGGTGTCATCATAAACACCGGTTCTTCAGGATGCCTCTCTAAAAATTCCCGCACCGTCCCAGATAGCTTTCTCCCACTCCCGTTTTTGTCTTCTTTTTCTGCCATTCCTGTCTGATTCTTCACACTGTTCATGTCTTCGTGCCTCCGTCTTTTCCTTTTCTAAAACATACTCCCCATAGACTTTAGAATCTCAAACACAATAATCGCCAGGTAAGTAACAATAAAACACACCAGCATGAGGAAGCTGAACACCCGGATCTTGGGCGGGATTTTCTGGGCTTCCTTTTTCAGCCGCTGCAGCTCCATCTGTTTGAAATCATGAGACAGCATCTGAAAATACATGGCCCCGTCATCGCCGCGTAGCACGCCAATCAGTCCCCGCACCACATCAGAGAGCATGGGGGAGTTGATCCTGGCCTCAAACCGGGTGAGCGCTGCCTCGTAGCTGGAGGAGCGCATATCCGCCGCCAGGATTTCCAGTTCATTGGCAAATTCTTCCCCTGCGTTCTTTTTGTAGTTCTCCACAATAGACAGCACATCCCGGCTATTCTTCAGTTCCTGCTCAATGGTTGACACAAACCGGGGCAGCTCGCCTTCCAGCTCTCCCCTCTTTTTCGCCAGCAGCTCATCCGCCCGCTCCTGCTCCTTGAAATACACCATCACCGCCAGAACCACAACAATCACTGCCAGCAGCGGAAATACCAGCAGGCAAGGAATGACCCCCAGCAGCACAAGCCCAGCCTTGGAAATAACATAGGCTTGATACACCTCCGGCTCCATATTCAGCCCGCTGGCCTTCAGGATATTCTTCTGCCGCCCCCGTTTATACTCATCCATATGGATATAAGGCGCCAGCTTCACCGCCAGGGAAAGAAGGTAAGTTTCCAGGCTCTTTGCTGCCTTTCTGTTCTCTCTCCCCGTGTTAATCATCGCCTTTGATGTCCTTAAATACGGCAGCCGCAGCAAATCCGCTGCCAGGAAAAATAATCCGGCCGCCAGCAGTCCGCCAAAGCATACCAGTAATCCAAGCATCCCTATCACCTCCTGTATTCCAGCGGCTTGGTCAGTCGGATCACACATGCCGTGCTGACAAAGATAAGAGCCGCCGATCCCGCCAGAATGATCTGTCCCATATAAGAAAACATCAGAGTCTCATACCAGCTTCGGTTTAAGAAATACATCAATGGGATATTTCCAATGACAAGGATCACCATGGTAATAAATTCCTTCCTGGGTTCCGTCACCAACAGCTCCAGCTCCGCATTTACAATCCGCATATCCGACAGCTTGCTCACAATCGGCGTCAGCGTGGTCTTTAAGCTGCGGTCATACTGGCAGTCACACAGTGCATTACACCACTCCTCAAACACATCGTTCTCAATCCGCCCTCTCAGTGCCTGCAACCCGGCTTCCACATCAGGATTCACCATCCGCACCTGGGTTGAAAATTCCTGGAACACGTTGCGGACCGGTGGATTTAAGTAGTGCAGGTTTTCCTCCACCGCAGTCAGGATATCCTCATTTCTCAAATACGCTGTGGTAATGATGGACAGGGCGGTCTCCAGCTCCGCCGCCACGTTCTTCTTGTAATGGCCGGCCGTCAGCCGCACATACCAAAAGGGGAAGAACAGGAAGCCCACCGCCAGAACCGGGGCCAGAAAATAGTTCCCCATCAGGATTGCCAGGGAGCCTCCAAGACAGAACAAGGACAGGCTGGCTGCACAGATCATGGAAAAACGGCTTTCCCGGCCCGTCATAGCCAGGATCTCCTGAGCTGCCCGGATTTCCCTGCGAAACACACCCGGCTTCTTTCGGCTGGTGGCCTCGTTGATTTCCTCCTTTAACGTCCTGGGTTTATGCATCAGAAAGCCAAACAGGCCATCGGTAAATTCCATCGGTTTTAGGCCCAGAATTAAAAAAGCACCAGTTATCATACCGGTACAGGCTAATAGCTGCATCAATGTCATACATTCACACCTCCCCTCAACTTCTTCAGCGTCTCACCCGGCATCCCATTTTCCAACAGCCGTTTCGCCAGCCCGTCCGATATGGCATGTACCTGCTCATGGTGTCCTTCAATGATGAATTTTCCATCTTCCACCCGGTTCTCCGTGATCTTGTACTGGAACAGCGGCCGGTAACTCCTGGTTCCATCTGGGCGGATTTCACACTCCTGGATTTCCATCAGACGCCGTTCCCGGTTTTCCAGCTGCTTACAAAATGCCACGATTGGATAGGCCTCCGTCACATAGGACAGGAGGGTCTCATCGCTCATGTCCACCGCCCGTTTGCACAGGGACACCATACGCCGGTATGTGGCTTCACAGCTATTGGAATGGATGGTGGTTACCACCGCCACGCCAGTCCTGGCCGCCTCCTGGGCCGCATTGGCCTCCGGGCCGCGCATTTCCCCCACCACAATGATATCCGGGTTAAACCGCAGAGCCATGTCCAGCAGGGCGATCTGATCCACTCTCTGGCGCTCATTCTCACTGTCCCGGGTCAGGGTATGGATGACGGAATTCGTTACCACGCCTTCCTTTTCGCGCACCAGCGCCAGCTCCCTGGAACCGCTCTCAATGGTGTAAATCCGCTTGTTATCCGGTATGGTAGTCAAAAGCCATCCAAGCAGTGTTGTCTTCCCGGAGCTTGTCGCCCCAGCCACACAGATGGAGATCCCATACCGCAGGCACTCGGTCAAAAAGTCCATCATCGGCTGGGTGGCCGTTCCCCCGTTTATAAAATCCTCCTGCTTCATGGACTGGGGATTCACAATACGGATCGAGGCTGCAATCCCTACGTCCTCATCCACCAGCGGCGTTTTCATAGCTGCGATTCGGATGTTCTTGGACAGATGCCCCAGCACGGCCGGGCTGGCATTGTCCAGAACCATACCGGACGTGTGAAGCATACGGCGGATCACATTGATTGCATGCTGGGGACTTTCAAAGCGCTCGGTCAGTTTCTTCGTGACACCCCCAGAATACTGGACTTCGATATCCCGCCAGCTGTTGATGTCGATCTCCTCAATCCCCGTCCCAAACACGTACTTGGTGAGGAAGGAAAACTCCGCCATCTCAGTATAAATGGTATCCACCAGTTCCTGGCGGTCCATACCCTTTACTGCAATCCGGTAGTCCTGCACATATTTCGTGATATAGCGCTTAATCTGTTCCTTCACGTCCCCGCTTCCCTGGTCAATGATTAGCGTGGAATATTTGCTGGAAATGTACTCCTGCACTTCTTTTAAAACATCCGTAAATTCCCGGCCCTCTCCCTGTGGGGAAAAAAACAGGTTGTGGGCGCGGGGAGCCTGCGATTCTTGAAAGAGCAGCTGATCTTCGTCCTCTTCTTCAGCCCTGTCGATTTCTACTAAACTCAGACCATCCGAATCTGACTGTTTTTCTGGTAGTACCACTTGTTCTTTTTTCTGTCCTAATTCGTGCTCATTCTGCGGTTCTACTTTTGGGGCATCGCCATCCACTCCTGCCATTGCCTCCTGTCCGCCAGCTTCCCGCTTTGGTCCCGGCCCAAATATATCCCCTGAGCGCTTTTCCCCTAACATCCAAACACCTCCCTGCTGATTGACTCAATCGTCTTTCGGAACCCTTTGCTCTCCCGCAAAGATAAATCCGCCAAAAGATCCCCGGCCAGACTCTGCGCCGCCAGTTCCGCACAGTAAGGCAGCTTAAACGTCACACTACCAAGAACCTGCTCCACATGTTCACTGGCCTCATTGGGCTTGATGTTGCTGGCTACCTTGTACTGTTTATCCGCATCCCATTTGTTATCCCTGAGCAGGGGCAGCTGACTGGAAAGATAGCTGATGCTCTTCAAATCGCAGTTTACCAGGCGGAGGACCGCATCGGATTCCATCAGAGCAATAGCCGACAGGATATCATTGGCAATGTAGCTTCCACAGTCGATGATCACATAAGGGGCTATTTCCCGCAGACATGCAATCAGCTCCGTTGCCTGCTTGGCGTTATAAGGCGGATAGGTATATTCATTCTCTCCCCGCAGCATCCCCATCAGGGTCAGGTAGTCATACTTTTTATGGGTAATCAAGTTATGACGGACTAGGGACTGCGTCACCTGGGCGGCTGCCAGCACACTCCCCAGGGAATGCTCACATTCCAGATCTGCCGGCGGGCAGATACAGGGTAGCATAGGAGCTGTCATATCGCAGGTCAGGAGGATCACGTTCCGCTTCTTCCCAGCCAGATACTTTGCCAGCTTCACAGCCACTGTGGATTTACCGCTTCCTGGGCTCCCCCAGACCGCCAGGACCTGATTCCCCGGCTCATCCATGAAGTCCTCCTGCGCCTTTGCCGAGCGGTCAAAAATACTTCCTTTTTTGAAATTCAGCATTTACTCCACCCCGCTCTCGCTTTCTGCGGTTGCTTCTGTCTCCTCTCCCTGTACGGTTTCTTCACCGGCTTCTTCTACTGTTTCTGTTTCTTCAGTTCCGCTTTCCTTCTCCGTATTCTCTTCCATTTCCTCACTCTCTGGCGGATATAATTCTTCCAGCATGATTTCCTGGGTCTCCACAAACTTCCGGGCATTTTCCTTTGTCCCCCGGTACACCAGGGATAAATGCAGTTTCCCTTCCGCCTCCAGTTCCGCCAGAACCTTTCCCTGCTCCGGTGTAACCAAAAGCGTCACGGTTCCCGGCAGTTCTTTCTCTGTCTCCTCATCGCCCCGTTCTCCGGTATTAGCGTCATATCCGCTGTTTGCCGTTACTGCAATGACCTCCACATATTGGAGCTCTGACGGAATGATTGTAGAACCCTGCTTTCTATAATCCGGCGCAATCACAGATACAATGTCACCGCTGATCAGCTTTCCGGACAAGCCATTAGCAAAGGCCTTCACACTGACGGAAATGGCTTGCTTTTCACCGTTCAGGTTATAAAGGTATGCATTCTCCGCTGCCGGTTCCTCCGCCACCTTGGAGCGGATAATATAGTCACCTGGCGCCATATCCGCCGATGCATACTTACCAATCACTTCATCTATGTCTCGCACAACAGATTCCGGCAGGTTGTAAGCACCCACCTCCACCGGTTTCACCATGTCCTTTGTAATCTCATCCCCAATCCGGATGTTTTTGGTCACCCGGACAATCTCTGTTTTCTCGCTGATCGTCCGGTTAAACATCGGCGTGATTGCAAAGCAGATCACCAGGGACAGTACAATGCACAGCAAGCCGATCACTGTTCTGTTCTTAAAAATGTTCATATCCGTCTCCCTTCTCTCTATCCTTGGACCATACAAAAATCTGCTGTCCCGGCTGCTACAGGACCATCTGACTTCTGCTCCAGAAGCCGCTCTAAAGAAACCAGCGGCTCATCATCCAAAAACTGAATTCCCTTCATCGACATCTGATTTTCACCATGAAAGTCAATCGGTTCGTCTGAAATGACAGCACCGCTTATGTTTTCCTTCAAAGGATACTGGCTGACGAATACGTGCTCCTCACCTTCTCCTGTTTCATCAATCCATACATCGTAGCAGTAAAAACCGTCCGGGACCGTGTCATGATCCACGGCGTACCCGGTTCCGTAAAGTCGTTTTCCATCCAGTTCAAACGGTTCATAATACATGGTGAATACATTGGCTCTCTCTACTTCCATATTGATTCCCCTTACCTCACTGCAGATAATCTGTCTTTTTTCTGAACCGAAGACAGAAAACACTCACACAGCCAATCAGTACAAACAAACTAAAAACCCTTTTCTTCATTTTCCGACTCCTCCTAAATATAATAAGCGGCAGCGTATCCAATCGCCAGGAATGGAGCCATAGGATACGCAGACCATACCTGACGTCTAAAAAGCGGCAACACACACAACGCCCCCAAATGAAACAGAAGCTGGAGCAGGAGCCCCAGTATGGTTCCCATCAGGGCACCCGGCAGCCCCAGCACAAGGCCGCAGGCTGCCGCCAGCTTCACATCTCCGCCGCCGATTCCCCCTTTTACTGCCGCTGCCAGGAAAAACAGCGCCGGGATAAGCCCCAGCAGACACTCCGGACGAACGTGCATAAGGGAAAGGGCGGCGATACTTCCGCTCACCCAGTCCGGAATCTCCCGCCGCTTCAGATCCACAAAGGAGGCGGCCAGCAGCAGAAAGAGAAACAGAACTCCCTGCACCCTACATCTGCAGGCCGGGCTGTTCCCCCGCCTGTTCCGGCGCTTCCGTCTGGGGAGCGCCTGTCTGCTGGGCCACAGACTGCTCCAGCGCCTGCTGGTAGGCTGATAACACTGCATTGTGAAGCTGCTCCCTAAACTCCGCCGTTACCGGGAAACACACTTCCTTATACCCTTCCGTTGTCTTCCGGCTGGGCATAGAAACAAAGAGTCCCCGCTCTCCTCCGTCCATCACTTTGATTCCCCGGATTGCAAGACAACTGTCGATGGTGGCGGATGCATACCCCCGGATACTTCCCACCTCGCTGGGCGGGTACATGGATGTAATCCTTACGTCTACAGTAGGCATATAAAGTTCCTCCTTCTTTCTTTTTCTTTCTGCGTTTTCTGTCAGCCTGCATAGTTGAACATCTCGGTAATGCGCCGGGACAAAGTGGGTAACACATTTTCAGAGAATAATGCGTACAAACCGGCAAGCAGCAGAGCGCCAATCACTACAGCCATCAAGATCTTGATAGCGCTATCAATGAAATTTTCACCGGAACGGTCTGCAAGAACCGCCCGTACCTTCCACATATTCCACTCTGCCGCACGTTTTACACGCTCAAATCCTTTTCTCATAGATTGCTCCTCCTCACATGATAAAAGGCAGCTTTTCGCTGCCTGGTTTCCATTGCTACAACTGAAGCACCTGGGACTGGACCGGTTCCGGTCCCCCAAATGCAACCTGTTTGAAATCCCTATAATCCACGTAATAGAATTCACTGGCTTCCTCATCGTATAGCTCAATCACATCTGACACCGAGAGGGAATGTCCCGTATAACCCGGAACCTCCTGGCCGCTATCGAATTTCTCGTAAATTCGTTCCAATTCATTGGTCTCTATTTCCCCGTCATAGACCATGTGGTAATTCTGTGGGGCCGGTTCTCCGAATCTCTCAACCAGCGTATCATAGCCAATGAATTTCATATGGATATTGACCTCGGGATTTAGCTGCCAGATCCGGCAGTTCTTCAAGGGTTCACAGCCCTGGGGCTCCGCCTGCCCATTCATCAGCCGGTCGTAAACGCCGCCTTTCCATACCACGGCTTCTACCCCTCCCTGCTGTTCCAAATAGGCTTCCAGTTCCCTACCCTTGAAGATTGGGTCCACCACCGCCTGGCTCCCGGCAATATATCCGGCTGGGTTTCCAAAGTATATAATTCTCCCGTTTTCCACCCGAATCCCACGCATGGGCACTCACTCCCTTCTCTGTCTGTTTCGTCTACCCTTTTGAATCTAACAGTGCTCTCTCCCGCCACGCGCTTCCTTAAGGAGCGTCCCGCGCCCGGTATCTGTATCTCAACTCCATTCTCCCCGTCTCCCTTTACAGCTACTTGTACAATTTTTAAAGCTTCATGATCATCGCACTTTCCTCACCCATGTCAACTTCGATTCCGTCCAGCCTCAGACATTCTATACATTCCTTTACGCCTTCCCGCCAGTCATCCTGCATATCAGCCGGGTCATGAAATAAATGGGAATAATCCTTATCCAGTGGATACCAGAATTCATATTTTTCGTGTAACCGTTCCGCCATTAGCTTCATTCTTGGCAATGTGCAATTGATATAAAAATTTATTCTGTTTTTATTTTCCTGTGCTCTTTCTAAATCAGGAGATATCGTCCAACGTTTTAGAAGCTCATCATGATCATGATCGACTAATTCTCCATTCTCCCATTCATACCCATTTCCAATGGTGCAAAATAAATGATTCAGGCAATGTTTCCTGGTTGGAAATAGTTCCGCATAAAAATCCATCATGAATTGCAGTGTGTGTTCAAACTTCATCATATACCTCCTCGATTACAGGCTTATTCCCTGTGAAAAGGCGGCTCCGCCCTCTTCCTGTTCCGGTCTGTTTTTCTCTCCTGGCTGGTTCAGCCGGTGAGCCGACTGGATCCCTTCATATTTCTCCTTGTGGATAATGGCCGCCTCTCCCACTGTTCTTCTTGTTGAAAAAAGTAGACAGCTCCGATGGAATCCGGGGCTACTGCTTCATAGCGAATACCTTGGAAAACGATTCAAAAAACCAACAAACATTGGGGCAGAACATACAGCAGGCCTGACAAAGCCATGGGCTGCCCGCTGGACTAAATCGCAATTTCTTTTCTTAGATCTGTATCGGACCTGGACTCCCTTCCAATCCCTGGCACATCTGCTCTAGCGCTTCCTGTGTGGGGTAAACCTGCCTGCCATCCCGCACCTCCCAGACACAGAAATCATTCCGGTCACAGAGCATAATCCGGTGCTGATAGGGTTTCTGCATTTCCACATATTCCATGGCTTCCTTTTCATTACAGAGCCACACCCCGGCCGCATACCTTCCATCCTCCAGAAAGCTGTATCCGCTGTACTGGGGTTCATGGTTCTCCAAGGGCAGGGCTCCGGGCGGACGGATCTGGGAAAGCTGCAGTTTCTCCTCAGCCGGCAGAAGTTCCGGCTTTAATACCCCAAGCACATGATCCCGGACGCAGCGTTCAAATTCACCATTCTTTAAGTTCACCAGAAACACAGACTTTCCCAGAGCATTGGCATTGGCCCCATTCCCGCCCGTGCAGTAATAAAGCTGCCGGCCAAAGCCTGCCTCCAGAGCAGATTCTTTCAGGACGACCACCTTTCCTTTCAGAGAACAGACGCTTCCTGTCTCCACACAATCCCTGTCTGTATAAATCCGACTATCCGACATGATGTTCCTCCTTCTCCCGGACCAGCCCGGACAGGTCTGAAATCAGGCTTAAGCGGACCGCATCCGGCATGGTTTTAATAGCGGCGCGGACATAGGCTTCTACTGCTTCCGGTGACTGGTCACCCACCTCCACGATTTCCACCTTACGCACAGATACCTTCCCTTCCTGGAGCTGAAGGGCCAGGATATCCCCGCCGCACATACCGGCCGCCAGACGCAGTTCCCGCGGAATTAACACTCTTCCCTTACTGTCCATCACCTTATATACCGGCTTACTCATCGTAGTACCCTCCTTCTTCGATTGTCTTGTACGCTTCCTCCGCAGATATCCCAAACAGGGACAGGATCTCCAGAAGCGGCGCCTGGACCGCCGCCATGGGATCCGTATCACCGATTAAGATCGCCCCCGGAATCGTCTGCACCACCAGCCCGGCATCCATTGGGATATGGGCATCGTTCAGCAAATCATGAGGGACTACTAACGCTGCTTCCTCCTCATCGGCAATGATATCCGTCTCACAGATTCCCGCTTCCACCTGAAACCGCGGCCCATAACCGTTCACCTCTTTTACCGGACTGGTTGGTGCAAATTCAATCGTTACCAGGTTCCCCGGGTTCAGGCACATGCTTTCCAATACACCTGGCGGAAGGATGATGCTTCCATCCTCCGCCACTCTTCCATTAATTTTCACGTTTCTCATTACGCCTCCCTCTCCTCTTCTTCTGCTGTGTTATCCTGCTGTTCTAACTCCCGAATAAATTCCTGAAGTTCCTCTTCACTCACACTGAGCTGCGCGCCTTCCAGTTCCTTCACAAGCGCCGCCAGCCCGCTTATTTCCTCCGACAGCTGCTCCAGCCGTGTTCCATTGCAGTATCCGCTGAATGTCCGCAGATAGCCCTTTACGTCCGCATGATACTGCCCGGTTTTCTGATTCCTGACCATGGCAAAGTAACAAGCCGCCAGACAGCTGTCATCCACCTTCACAAAGAGGTGTCCTCCAGCTCCAATAATCAGGCGCTGTTTTCCTTCTGTCTGTTCCTCCAGCCGGCGCTTTGCCCACCAGAGTCTCTCAATTCCCTCCATCTTCCGTCTCACCTCCCAACAGCCCGGCAGAAAACAGATCCATCTGTTGTGGGCCCCATTTCTTCCGCTCCTGGGGATCATAGTTGGTAATAATCACCTCCGGGAATTCACACCCACGGTCATAGCGCTGGGCCAGGTTATTAATCCGGCTGACCGCTGTGATGTGACAGCCCTCGTACAGTCCCCGGATATAGTTGCAATCGTTATAGCTGACCATCCATTTTCCCTGGCAGCCTGATAGAGTTTCCCGAAGCCTCACATGGTCCTGCCTCGGAAACTCCACCTCATAGTGATCCTCTGTCATAAAATAAGGCGGATCGCAATAAAGAAAGGCGTTCTCCCGGTCGTACTGCCGGATGAGCGCCTCAAAGTCTTTATTCTCGATGACCGTATTCGCCAGACGGTCCGCCGCCTGCCAGATCAGATGGAAGGTCTTTCTCACATCAAAGGGCTGACAGCCAAAGGATGTGCAGCCGCTTCCATAGCTGTACCGGATTACCTTGTAAAATGCCGCCGCCCTCTGGACATCCCCCGGCGCCGCGCGTTCCAGAAGGAGGGAACGCAGTTCCTCGAACTCCAGAGGCGGCAGGTTATGCCTTGCCAGCTCCAGTTCCTGCGCCAGGAAAGTCCGATTGAACTCCTGCCCCTCCAAAAACCTTCGCAGCACAAGGAATTCATCCCTTCCGTTTAAAGGCAGGAATCCCAGCTGGCGTAAAAACTCCATGGTGTGGTTCTTCACACAGGCATATAGATTGGTCAGGTTGGAATTGAAATCATTATAGACCTCCATCACCTTCGGATCCGGCGGCCTCCCGAACAGCACCCAGCCTCCGCCTCCGAACACCTCAATATAGCGCTCAAAACTGGCCGGGGACAATTCATACACCGTGTTCCGCAGCGCCTTTTTGCCTCCCACCCAGGATATAAAACTATTGATACTTCTTCACCTCCTCTACCCCATTCCCTGCGTCATCATGGAATGGCCCTCCGACTGAACCTCTTCCAGGACGGGCTCCTTTGAGATCGCCCCATAGGCTGTGAGCTTCCTTCCGGTCTGGGCATATATCTCTTTCCCATAGCCTTCAAAGTCAAATCTCCGGAATGCCTGTGCTTCCAGGTCTGCTCCCATCTGCTCCAGACATTCCCTGCCGTAAGTAGCGTAGGTCACCTGTGCCGGATCAAATGCATACTGGTCCAGCATATCTGTCAGCTCGGTAGCCATTTCTATGCTGGAGCAGCTTTCAAACTCAGCCACTGCTTTGTATTTCAGCAGCTCCTTTTCCGTCATGGACGATAGCTTCATCGCCAGGTGATTCCATCGGTCTATATCATGATCTCGCCTTGTTAATTGCTCAAACAGTGGGGCTGCAGTGTGCACTTTGGCGATCCTGCATTGTTTGAATGATTCCAGTCCCAGATTCTCTAATACCTGGATTTTTGATGCTTCATCATACGGAAGTTCCAGCCAGGCCCCAACGCCTAAATCCTCCGGTTCTGTTCCCTTTGGAACAAGGTACAGGGAAAACTGGGATGGATGAATCTCCACCTGTTCCGGAAGCTGCTTCCCGTCATAGACCTCCTGCCACTGGCCTGAAACACGGTAACAGTAACCCCTCAATGTGAACACACCGTTTTCCTTTTCCCTTATATAAGCCCCAACCTTTTCGGTATCTAAAAGCGGGTAAATGTCTCCCGGCAAATCCTCTAAAATCGGATCCAGATCATTGTCAATGGTCATTTCCCCGATGTCATTGTCACACCGGATCCCCGGAAGGAACTCAAACCGCTCCAGGTTATACAGGCCATTGATAACCTGCTTCATGTTTCGTTCCGGAATAACCTTTAGAACACCTTCATAAACCTCGATCTGCTTCTCAGTCATTTGTGCCAGCTTATAGGCTAACAGATTCAATTCCTCCAGCGTATGATTGTAACAATCCAGAACTGATTCTATAAATCCCGGCCAGCCCCCGCCGCGGTCCAAAAGATAGGGCTCCCCCTCCTTTAATCTGGCCCTCTGGAAAGCATCCCTCACCGCCTCCTGGTGAGCCGGCAGCGAAAGGACACCTCCCCGATAAGCAGGATCTTCTGCAAACTGGCAGGCATAGATCCATGCATTCATGGGTTTACTCATACCTCTCCTCCCCCCTTTTCTCTGTCTTCCTCCTGCATGATTCACTCCATGCTCATTCCCTTCAAAAATGTCTTTCGGACGGACTCGGCTTGCGCCAAGCGGCATTTTTCCGCTGCCTGCTGTACCAGATTGAGCGATTCCTCCAGCGCTCTCTTTTCTATCTCTGAATCTATATTTGATCTCAATGCCATGCTGATAGTCCTTTCTGCCTGCTACAAATCGCTGCGGACACGTTCATAATGCATCAATCTCCCCATCTCCTCTTCCAGATTTCTCGTTTCGCAGCTATCGACTGGCTCCTTTACCTCTTTTTATGAGATACCGCCCATCCCCTCCATGCCTGTCAGTTCCTGCTCCTGGACAATCCCCTTCAGTTCCTGTTCCGTCTGTACACGGAATTTAGAATGGCCAAAATAGACGTACAGATCACAGTCTGACTCACACTCTATGCCTTCCTGCGAAAAACCCTCTCCCCAGCCATCATAAGCTTGTCCAGCCCATTCCCGTTTGAGGACCTCCAGTTCTTCTGGGTTCAGCTCCCCGTGGCTCTTGATTTCCAGCACTCCCCAGAGATTATATTGGTAGCGTTCCACGGTTGGCCGCATACTGATGATCCTACGTTTTAAAAGCTGATTATCCAGATAATCTCCAAGCCCTTTTTCTGTTCTTAGGACATAATCTTCAGCAATCGCCTTTCGGATATGGTCCTCATACGCAATTAACCCAACAGAAGAGAGCGAGGAGGAATACTCATCTTCGTCCACCAGCTCTGCCTGCAGCGGACTGAACAGCCTGGTAACCGAACACTCATCATTCAGTTCCTTGCAGTACCACACATCGCATAGAACAACTCCCTGTTCGGACCATCTGACCCCATCCCGTTTCATCAACGCTCTTCCCAGGGCGTTCCAATCCAGATATGGTTCAAAAAACCCAGAAATATGGAACGCATCGTCATTCCGAATCCTCCATCTGGCATAATCTTCCGGCTTTTCAAAGTCCGATTGGATTTGGTAACGGCTTAAGTCGCTTACAACCACTGCGGCCTCATTCAAGTCGCGTGGGCATTCTGCGGTTAGCGCCGCCTTCAGTTTCTCTATGGTCTGTTCGGTTCCATCCAGTACCTGTTGCTTTAATACCCAGGCCAGGTGATTCAGCTTTTCCACCTTACTCCCTACCGGAAGATAATCACGCAGCTCATCCAGCGGCCCTCCATACTGATTCCATTGACATTCAGAAAATTCCTGTATTCCCATCTCCTTCTTTGCCAGTTCCATCCTCTCTTCCTCTGCCGGGATTGCCAATGAAAAGTTTACCATTCCGTTTCGTGAGGGACGGCGCAGATGGAGCAGAAAAAGCGAGTTTTTATCATACCCGGGATCCGGAAACGCTTCTTGATAAACCTCTTTAAAAACACCATCTTCATGCTTTAAAACAAGACCGCTCGGGCAATAATCCCCTTTATGATCTGTAAAGTAGGAGTCCCGGATGCATTCAAAATCCAGCATGGGGTACAGTACCTCTGGTATCTCAATCTGCTCTCCTCTGCGTAACAGCTCTGCCGCAATGCGCCCCGGGTCACTGATGTCCTCCAACAGATCATAGAAATCCAGGTTATAGGAAAGATTAATGATCTCCTTTAGTGTTCCAGGTTCTTCCAGCTTAAGTGCCACAGAAAACACATCCTGTTCCTTTCTTGTCATATGCCTCAGCCGGGATTCCAGAAAATCCAGCTCCTTCCGTATCTTCTCGTCTCCATAATCCATCCCGGTAATAATCTCTGATAACGGCGGCACCGATGAAACCGCAGTAAGGATCGTTACGGATTGTTTCGCGGCTCTTCCTTCATCCACCATCCGATTGGCTGTCTCGTAATTTGTAGATGACAAGGGAAAGAGCATTTGTTCTGAAATAACATCCCCATAACCAATCCGAATTGCTAACATCCCATCCCCTCCTCATTTAAGACAGTCCCTACCCCATGCCGGCTGATTAAGACCGCATGGATAATTAGGCGCAGCAGCCCGTCATGGAACAGCTCCGGGTCCCCTAATTCCGATAAAGACACATAAGGTTTTCCGGTACATAATTCCTTCGCCACACAGAACGTTGCGTAGCTGTCCAAATCTGCCCCGCGAAGGCGGAACCGGCCGTAGTCAATCGTGCGCTCCTGCACAAATGGCCCAGCCTTTTCCCAGAGCCTCTCCTCGCTGCTCAACAAGAACACAGCCGCGGCAAATCCCGATTCCGTCACAAGCCCTGGATATAAACCACAGCGCATAAGTGCACGAAACCGCCGCCTGTGTTCCTCACTTTTAAAAAACATAATCCCTTTCTCCCCTTCCTCCCGGAGTTTCCCTACCCGGACTGTCAGGGCCGATCCTGGCAGCTCCTCTGCCAACAGTCTGAGTAAAATCTGATAGAATGCAGGAGGCATTTCCTCATCCATTGCGGTATACAGATGGCCGTCCATACTCTGTTCTTTTTCTGCCCTCCATACATTGACATACCGGCAGCTTCCAACTCCCGCTGTCTCTCCAGCCTGCCGGCTCCTGATGATTCCGCTTTTTCGCGGCCTGAACCCCGGTACCTGCTGCATTTCCTGCTCCAGCCCTGCGATTGACGTCCCTTTCATAAATCTTACAGTCATGGTTCTCAGTCCTTTCTTTCAAATCGGTGGGATTTTGACATAAAAAAGCAGCTATGCCCTTATTCTAAAAGACATAACTGCAGTCCCACGGTCTCACCAGCCGTCAACACGTTCCTATTAAAGTCCGGCTGATTAATTTTCCAGCCCTTCTCTCTAACGGAATACCATGGATTCCAATTCATCCAGCCACCCCATGTCCATCTTTTCTGCTTTTGAACTGATACTCTCCATACGGTAACCCAGTTCTTCCAATCTGCTCTGGACTCCCTTTACACAGTAATTGGAAAACCCTTCCGCCTCTTGTTCATTGTCATCATAACAGGAAAACTCATATTCCACCCGTACCTTGTAGCCGTCCAGAAACCGCAGCGTCAGATCGCTGGTGATATATCCCTTAAGGCTTTCATCATTCAAGAATGCGGTCTGGATATCATGTTTAATCTTTTCCTTCATCCCTTCGTACATCAGGCAGTTACACTCCCTGTCATCAAATCCGGTATGAAAGGTTATGGCTGTGTTCACTGTATAATCTTTCATTTCTGACTCACCATCCTTCTTTGGTGTATTGACTGTGTGGATTCCGATTAACTAACAATCCACTCATTCACTGTTTCATTGACATCCCGCCCTGACCAGCCTCCTCGCCTTCCCATTCGGGATGAGACGGATGTTCTCCCGGCTGCTGGATCTCCCCTGTCTTTTGTACCGGTGCCTCGTCCAGAAAACCTCCCAACCGATTCGGAACATAATCAGACAGCCATGTGCCCCCAAATGCTTCATGACTCTTAATTCTCCATATCGCCAGCTTTCCAAAATCAAGTTTCACGTCCTCAAACGGAAAAAGCAGGTTGGTCAATCCCTCATTATGAAATGACTTCACATTTTTAAACTTTGTACCCTCCAATAAAATGCCTTCCTGTGTTAACAGTTCGTTGATTCCGTCCACCCACTCCTGAGCATCCCCTCCGCAGCCCTGGAGAATCAGACCCTCCTGATTTTTCATCCTGCGTAATTCATCGGTTGTGATCTGCATGAAACTCCTCCTTTATTTTTTATGATCTATAAAAAAGGCCAGCCATTTTTTGATCTGGCTGACCTGAAATTTTACCCTATATCCTCTTTTCCCCGTCTCACATCTATGAAAAGGCAAAAAAATCGGGGTCAAAATCGGCCATTTTCTGCCCGATTTTTTCCTCGATTTTTCGCCAAAAACCACTATATCTTGTGGTTAAACCCCTCTATTTTGCCTTCAAACCACAATTCCGCATCATTATTATCGACTCCACATGCTCATCATTGTCCAAACCTATTTCCATATCTTCCTCAATAATCGGAAGCTTGAATTTCATAGATTTCAGCCATTGTCCACTTGGCTGACGTTCCTCATAAATCTGGATTTCCGAGATAATCGCCTCCATTATTTGACGTCGCTCCACATCATTCATTACCGAGTACAATTTATCAAAGTAAATCAGAACCTTGTAAATATTATCGCCGGTTAGTTTCTCGGCTTCAATCGACTGCCTTTTAGCTCTCGACTCAATCAACTGAGATTCTTCATCCTCTATCTTATCATACATCCGATAAAGCCGGTCATCAAGGTCTGCTTTCCGTTTCAAATAATGTCGGTCATCTGGATCAAGCGAATCTATCTCATCCATAAGTTTAGATTTTATAGAATAATACTGGCGCAACTGCTTCTCATGGTTTTCAATCTCCTGATCCAATGCGGAGGTATCCACCTTCATATTAATTTTTTCCTGCATCATTGAAGCAAACTTCGGCTTACTGACCAGTTCTGTAATAACCTCTGCCACAGCATCATCCAGTAGTTCCTCACGAATCTGCTTTCTGTAATCACATTTATGTCCTCTTGTCATGGTACGATGTTTACAACCATAGTAATAAAAATCTTTATACTTTGTACCATCCTTTTTGTGCTTGATACATTTGTTTCCATACATACCGGCACCACAAACAGGACACTTCACAAGACCGGAAAGCAGATGAGTTCTGGTATCTTTTCCTTTGTTCACATGCTCATATTTTTTAGCCTGTGCAAGTAACTTAACCTGAGCTGCCTGCCAGACTTCTTCAGAAACAAGCGGCTCATGCAATCCATCTACCAACAAGTAATTTTCTTGTTCTACAAGATGATACTCGTTTCTGGTTCCATGGACTTTTTCTGTTTTTCTTCGACCATAAGCAATTTTCCCGGCGTACACTGGATTCTTCAGAATCAAACGGATTAAATGTGCATCAAACAGAGGGTTCTTGCCATTTTGTCGTTGGATTTTTCGTATTCCGTGGTTTTCCAGATATTTTGCGATTCCATTTGAACCAATATCCGTATTAACATACTGCTCGAAAATCACTCGGATAGCAACTGCTTCTTCCTCGTTGATCTCTAATTTTCCATCAACCAAACGATAACCGTAAGGTGCAAATCCACCATTCCATTTACCTTCTCGTGCTTTTTGGATTCGCCCCTCCATTGTTTGGACACGGATATTTTCACGCTCAATCTCAGCCACAGCCGAGAGAACTGAAATCATAAGTTTACCGGCATCCTTGGAAGAATCAATTCCATCTTCAACACAAATAAGATTGACACCAAAATCCTGCATGACTTGTAAAGTTGATAGTACATCTGCTGCATTTCTGCCAAAGCGAGATAACTTGAAAACAAGAACAAAAGAAACCTTATCCTTTCCTGATTTAATGTCATCCATCATTTGACTGAATTGTATCCGTCCTTCAATGGATTTACCTGACTTTCCGGCATCTTCATATTCCTTGACAATTTCATAGTCATTGTAATCAGCAAATGCTTTCATTCTGGATTTTTGAGCATCCAGAGAGTAACCATCTATCTGCATCGCCGTTGACACTCGTGTATAGGTATATACTTTTATCTTTTCTCTATTCATACTTAACCTCACTCATAGTGCCAAGATGATGCACTATCTAATTGCTATTCGTTTTTCTCCAATATGCCCAAAAAACTCATAAACATCAAAGTGTCTATCGTCTATGGTTTGGACTATATAATCACGATACAATTATATCATGCAGCCTCTTTATTTTCAATGCTTTCGCTATCGCTTTTTCGCATTAAAGTGCGAAAATTTTCTGTTTTTTTCATTTGAGGCGGTTCTGGTAAACGTTCAATATCAAGATCATCTGCGTATTTTGCAATCAAGTTAGCAAGCAAGTCTGCCAATCCACTCCATTCATCTCCCATACGCTACCTCCATGAATAGAGAAAATAAGCTTTCTCTTTTCTAAATATCACTACACCTCTCTATGTTAAAGAAGTGCTGTGCCAGAATATCCCAGCACAGCACCTTTTCTCTTATTTTTTGTATCGTATTATCAGACAGCAGGACTGCCTGTTTGCTCTATCCCCGATACGGGAGTATTCAAGCCGGTTCCGGGTTGCCAGTAAAACTGCGGAACCGCCGCAACCGCCGATAGGTGGATAACACCATATTCGCAGTAGTTTTCGGTGAGTAAGCACGGTCTTTTATGCTGCGGGTCGTGGCGCTTTGCAGCCCACCACAGGCTGGCTATCAGCCACCAAATACCGCTCAGCCCTTTGATGTTATCTTGTTGACGGACGCTCTGACCGTTCGCAGGGGGTCTTGGCGTTTGTGCTATGTGACGCTCGTCGCAGCATATAAAAACTTGAATACTGATATGAACGGATTACCCGCTGTTTGTCAAGGTACTATTAGCGAGAGGGATTCTTTTCCCTTTCACTTTATAGGACAGAACACGGGCAAAAGTTGTTATTATGCTGCCAGCTTTTCTTGCAATTTTTTCAGTGCCGTCTTTGCAGAACGCATTACTGTGGATTTGTTGCTTCCTTCCATTCTGGCAATCTCCAGATATGTGTAACCATAAGCAAAATGGAGAAGAAAGCGACGTCGCTGTTTAGGAGTAAAAGTGAGTAAGGCTTCCTGTATTTCCTTCAAGGTTTGCATACGCTCATAGGTCTGCTCCAGCGATTCCGTTGACACTTCAAAAATCAAACAGGTATCCCAAGAACGAGCGTCACGATGACGGTATTCTTCCTTGCGCTGACGTTCTATTTCACGCTCATAGTCGATGAAAACCTGATAGATTTCTCTGGACACCTCTACTGTGATGGGCTTGCCATTGCCATCAAAAATCGTAACGTAACACATGGCTCCCTCCTATGCAGCGTCATCCAGACAGAGAAGAATGCCATAAGGGAAATGTTCGTCATCAAGATCAGGGACAGTTGCCATGCAGCACATACCGCAGGGACAGGGTGCAGGACTGTCCTCCGCCACAATCAGAACAGCTTCGCCGGGGCGCAATTTGATTACTCGTACCAATTTTTCCATATTCAATACCTCCGATTTTTTATTGAGGGCTTGTCCCTCTACTTATCGGAGATTGGAAGGGGAAAAAATTAACGGGGTACGCAAAATATTTTGAAAAATTCAGATAACAAAAGTAACAGCAGCATTCACAACTCGGAATGCTGCTGTTACTTTTATCTACCTTGTAAATACAGACGTAGTTGCTTAAATGCTCTCTGCATAGTCTGAGTTACCGCCACCGGACTGCAACACATGATAACTGCAATCTCTTTGTATTGATACCCCTGCCAGAAATGAAGTTCTATCACTTGCCGCTGCCGGTCGGTCAGACGGCTCAAAGCAACCGCTAAATGCTCATTCTGAACGGACGCTATAAAGCCCTGTTCCAGAGAACAAAATACAACGTCCTCATGTATGTAAGTTCGTTCCTGAAAAGCCAGTTCCTCACTCATACTCTCCAGCGAATAACAATGATACCGGAACTTCCGGTCGGAATTACTTATCAAACGATCTTCTTCTTTTAAGACCGCTACCCAATATTCTTCAGTCATAGCCGTTTACTCCTTTCATCAGTTCGTAGGGTGTGAACTGATGAAGGTGGGCTGCGGCATCTTTGATTCCCGCCATTATTCGGCAAGAATCGACATAGAAAAACGCCAGAGAGCTTGTCAGGCTTTCTGGCGTAATAGAACCAAATATAGTAGTAAGTGTGATAGTAGCTATTATATAGGAATGATAGTATGTTCGACGAAACAAATGACTCCCACGGTGGAGCTATACTTTTTTTAATGTGTTATCATTTTTTCTTCGTTTGAACATAAAAATACCACCCATGATTTTCACAGACAAACCACGGGTGGCATACAATTAGACCCTGCCGTGAGAAGCTGTTTTTTTTATTGCTTCCCGTCAGGGCTTTGTACATATTAAATTCAAAAAACGGCATGATAGTACCGAATAGAACACAACTTCAAGGGAATACCAAAATGGCAATCGGTACGATAGAATATATATGAGGTGAACAATCATGCCGGAAGATAGTCTGAAATTTCTGGGCAGACACATCCGAGCCGAAAGGGTGCGATGTAATTTGACCCAGCAGGAACTGGCGGATCAATCTGGCTTGGCGGTCAAAACAATTCAGGATATTGAAAAGGGAAGGAAAAATCCATCCTATGAAACACTTTCCCGCTTGATAGAGCGATTAGGAATTTCAGCCAATATCCTATTTCAGGTTTCAAATCCCATTGCGGAAGAAGAACTCCAGCGTTTTATGGGAAAGTTCCAATCATGCAGCCGTGATAATCAAAAGATTTTGCTCAACACGTTGGACTTCCTAACAGAACAGTTCCTTGACCTTCAACAAAAATCCGAATCACACAGTTCCGAGTAAACCAGCAGAACAAGAAATGACTTGTTTCTGCTGGTTTTTCTTTGCTATTGTACAAATTCTCTTACAAATCAGTTTCTTTTTGAAGCCTATGCAAAGCCCATAAAAAGCTCATACAACCCATAGTAAAAAGCATAATTGAAACATAAAGGATAGCATCAAAGTCAACTGTTTTTTGTAAAATAAGTAAGCGCAGAACATTGATTACATGAGTAAATGGGTTAAAATTAACTGCTATCTTCAAACCGCCTGTAAGAGTATCTGCCGGAAACAATGCTGTGCTTAAAAAGAAAATGGGTAGAATGATTGCATTAAGTACGGTTTCATAAATCACCTCATTTGGCAGTATCAGGCTAATTGAATAGGTCAATCCAGCCATAAAGAATGCCATCAGGAAGATAATCAAAATAATGACTAGAAACCCAACAAAGCCAGAAGCAATCTCAACCGAAAAGAATATACTTACCAGAAGCATGATACCTATTTCGATAAATGTACAACAAACTGCTTCTAATAGTTGTCCTAATACAATGGAGGTTCTTTTTACTGGGGCAATCAGCACACGGTAGAAACTACCGTCTGTTTTCATTAAGTAATTCATAATACCGCCACTGCTACAAGAACTAAATGTAACCAATACAAATAGTCCCGACAAGATAAATGCAGTATAGTTTTCTATTCCAATTCCTTTCATTGATTGACCTGCAACTGAACTATATAAAATCAACCATAGCATAGGCTGCAAAATTGTAATTACAATAGTGAAGGCATTGTGAAAACGCCATTTCATATTTCGCCAGAGGATAGGTAAAACATTCATTTGCAGACCTCCTCCTTATTATCAGCAGTAAGATAGACAAATACATCTTCAATCGTAGGCTGTTCAATTTCAATTCCCAAAACAGGAATATTATTCTGAACTATAAAATTAGCTGCCGAATGAAAATCAGTCTGACTATTTTTTGTATTGATAACGATGGCACTGCCCTGTACATCAATTTGTGCCTTATTGAACAGCATGGAAATTTCCTGTAAATAGCGTTTAGCGTATTCTTTTTCGACAAAACTTATTTTCAATATATCTCGATGGAGGTATTCTCTTAAAGCAGATGGCGTTCCCTGTATGACTGTTTTACCATCTTTTATAATGCAGAGTGTATCACTCAAATTATCTGCTTCTTCTAAATAATGCGTTGTGAGAAATATTGTGGTGCCGAAGTCCTCTCGGATTTTACTTATCATTTTCCACATCGCAATGCGAGATTGAACATCCATTCCAACGGTAGGTTCGTCTAAGAAAAGTATATCTGGATTTGACATCATATTAAGCGCAATGTCTAAACGACGTTTTACACCTCCCGAATAAGAGGAAATAGGATATTTCATATAATGTTCCAAACCAAAGCAAGAAATCAGATGTTCCATTCGCTTTTTTGCCTCAGCGGTGGGTATTTTATAAAGTTTACTCTGAAACATCATATTTTCAGACAGAGATAAGTGTGTATCAATGGAAATGCGCTGTGCTACACAGGCTATTCTGGGACGAATCGACACGGCATTTTGAGCAATGTCATTTCCTAACATAGTTACTTTACCCGATGTCGGTCGAAGGTATGTCGTGAGTATGTTGATAAGTGTTGATTTTCCTGCACCGTTTTGTCCTAATAAAGAAAAGATTTCGCCTTTTTGAACAGTGAAAGAAATTCCATTAAGAGCCTGCACCCCATTGCGATATTTTTTGAATACATTTTCTACTTGAATGGCTTGCACCTTAAACCTCCTTGATGGGAAATTGAATTTCAGTAATATATTTGTCAGGATTTCCTTTCAATATCATTCCGGGGCCTTTGATAAAGACTTCTCTGAACGGAAGTTCTAAATGTAAGCCATTTGCCGCAGCATATAGATCAATCTCCGCATAGGCATTTACCAAAGTATCGTAAGAGCCAACATGAGTTAAACAAACCGCTTTTATTCGAGGTATTTCTTTCACTTCAATGCCGCCAATAGTCGGAGTTTCTGATGTAGGAACACAAAGTTCCAGCTCTCCTATCTTTGTTTCCGGATTCATAGATAGATAACTGAAAAATGGCGCACCATTAGTTTTACCTCTAATTGACTTAAAGACATTTGGAAAAACCTTATTTGCTTCGGTAGCAACACCTGTGTATTTCATGTAAGCAACACGAATAGGTTCAACTTCTCTGATTTCAATTTCATATTTCATAATCTTATTTCCTCCTTTTAATTGCAATCCAAACTTCTGAATGACCTTTTGCGGGTTTTCCATCAATGATAGGATAAACTTCAATGTCTGGCAATTCTGCATATTCATATCCTGAAAATGGAAGCCATTCTGTTAAAAAACGACGATATACACTTTGTACATCTTCTTTGAAGAAACCATCATTTTCAAAAACCACCCATGTAGTGGCAGGAATTATACATTCAAACATTCCCTGTGGAGCAGGGCTTTTGCTGGCTACTGCAATGTAGTAAAAAATATCATTCGGGTTATTATAGACACTAACTCCCAAAATGCCTTTAGGTTCCGAATTTGAAAGTTTGCAAATTTTTGCAAAATCATCACTCTGCAATGCGCTGTTCCAAAAAGCGGGAACATTTTTCATGTTTTCTTCTGGATCTTCAACTAAAGGCGTTCGTATGCCAATAATACGAATGGCCTCTTTTTCCATAATGTGATATGACATAGCACTTTCTCCTGTGATTTGTACTGAAAAATGAATGGGTGGATATAAATTGAGTTTGGTTCCCATATTTTTTGCAATTATGGGCGTGACACCATGAATGTTTTGAAAAGCCCTATTAAATGAAGTTGGAGAAGAATACCCATACTTTAGAGCAATATCCAATACCTTTTGGTCTGTACGTTGCAATTCAAATGCGGCTTGTGACATTCTACGGCGGCGAATATACTCCGCAAGTGAGATACCTGCAACATAAGAAAATACCCGCTGAAAGTAAAAGGTTGAACAGCACGCTATTCGAGCAACTTCATCATAGGATATTTCATCATCCAGATGATTTTCTATGTATTTGATGGCATTACCTAAATTGTTTAGCCACTCCATATTTACACCTCCTTGTCAAATATCTTATCTTAATTCTTAATTATATTCCTCTCTTTTTCTGCGCTCTTTTGTAAAGCTTACTGTATTAAAAAATTCAAATCAAGCATATAGGGCACTCATTTTGAAAAATACAAGTGAGAACTTATAAGCCTTATGCTCCTTGCTTCTCATACTGTTTTGCAAGCAATGGAAAGGGATATCCTTTTGCCCTCCAGCCCTTCGTGCTGTTTGGCGAAAGTTTATCCCTTTCCGCTTGTTGGGGAGTTCCCCAATCCCCCGGCAGAGTACTGACACAACTCTGACCGAACACCACAAAATTTGTGGTGGCTACGCTGCGCTTGAATAGCAAAAAAGAAGCTGGAGGTAGAGCAAATTCAAATTGCAATACCCCCAGCTTTTTCTACCTTATCGATGCTGTTCCAGCCTCTTTTCCTGCTGTTCTTCTTCAATACGGAGCAGGGTATCCACGTTGGATTTGACTGCCTGTAACTCTTGATTTTCTTTCCGCAGCCGCTTGTAATCTTCATAAGCGGCTTTTTTCTTTGTCAACAGTTCTGTGTACTCAGCTTGCAAAACTTTGACCGTGGGCAGCTTCTTCACACCCTGAGCGTCAAAGGCTCGCTTAGCCGCTTCATGGAGAAGCAGATCCGCTTCGTGAGCGGTACGGAAAGCCGGTTTGTCTGCCGCCTTCGTTCTGCGGTAGGCAGCATAGGTATCCCGTGTTTTAGCGTAGTTGATGATATGGGTTTTCAGAGCCGCTATCTGCTCCATGCGGTGTTCCATCTGCTTGATGGAAGTGGCTACAGATTCAAAATCAGCAGCCATTGTTTCAGCCCGTTCTGAAAGCACAACATACTCCGTAATGCCATGCTCGGTAAGGTAGTTCAAAGTCTTAGACGCTTCCTTCAGATTGTGTATCTTCATCCAGCGTTCCAGACCAGGCCCACGTCCTTGCAGACGAGCCTGAATATCCATAAGCAGATTGACCTTGCCGTTCTTTTGCAGATGAATTTTCTTCCGCTTGGGCAGTTGTGTTTTGCCAATCCGTTCTTGCAGCGCCTCCAGCGTATAATCCGTTCCCAGCGTTTTGGAACGGGTAAAGCGTTCCTGACCTTGGGCACGGAATTTTAATATCTTCTTACTCTGGGCAACTTCATAACCTTCCTGCCGCATGATTTCCAGAAATTCATCAAAGGTGCTGACATTTGGAAGCACTTTATCAATGGTCTGACGCAGGCGGGCTTTCCAGCTTTTTCCCGTTTTCTCAGCCGCCCATTCTGCATAGTGTTTGCCTTTGTCTTGCGGTTCCTCAATGATATTCAGCCCAAATTCCTGACAGATACGGTCGTTGATTTTCCGCAAAGGAACGAAGCTGTTCTTTACGTTGTTGAACTTGTGGGAACAGTCCAAAGCGGTACTGTTAAATTCGATGTGACAGTGGATATGTTTTTTATCTACATGGGTTGCCACGATGAATTGATGTTCTCCGCCGGTAAATTCCAGCGCCATTTGATAGCCCAGCTTGTTAGCATCCTCCGGTGTAATGGTTCCCGGCTCAAAGGACTGTATCAGCAGATAAGAAATCACATCTTTGTCCGGGGCACGTCTGCGCCCAGTGGTGGCAGTGTAGATCTGCTTACTGACCATAAATTCCTGCCACGCAGTATCAGGAGAACACTGATAGCCTGTTACCAACAGACCTCCGTTTGTTTTCTCCGGGTTCTTGCCATAGTCAATGCGATCCGCCAGCACAGCAGCAATACTGCGTCCCTCGCTGGCATGACGGGGTTTGATTTTTGAAATTGCCATGTGGCGGCTCCTTTCTGGGTAAAGTTAAAGCCGCAGACCTTTATGACCTACGGCTTAAACTTTATCTCAAATACTTTATAGCCAGCGCAATTAGTGATAAGCAACGGTTAAATAAATAATCATAATAGCGAGCATCTGTAATATCAATTTTATCTGTTTCATGATGTCGTATGCGATATTTATTTCCAATGTTCGTTAAAGCCTTAAATTCATCATTAAACAAATCAATAAAATCGCTGTTTCCACCTGCCATATCATTCACGATTTTTTCTGATGAATGTCTTTTATCTAATGTTGTATAGTAAGTTTTAAGGCGTTCTAACGCATCCCAAATCTTTTCCACTGAATCTTGCCTTGCAGCAGGATTAGGTGTTTTATATAATGCAACAGCATCTTTCAGCAGTTCCCTTGTACCCGGCTCATTTATCGAAACAAAACTATTTTCAATCTCCTGTGTAAGGGGACTGTTCTCAACAATTCTTTCTACAATCTCTTCATCCGTTAGTCTATAAAGTAAACCTGCTTCAATAAATATTTCATTTATTTCCTCTTGGAATTTTTCAAATATTTCTGCGGTATCAAAGCAGTCTATTGTCTGATAATTCCTATATCTTTCATTATTCCATCGTTCAGAAATATCTTGCATATTTTGTGCCATATATTCAATAAAATCTAAAAGTGCATACTGATCATATTCATCATCAAATCCCGGTACACAAATCCTTTCATACTCATCTCGAAAAAGAGCTGGTATTCTAATTCTAAGTCTGGTAATAAAACCATTTTCATCAAATGCTACATAATCACTATCTGTAAAATCATGATGGCAATTTTTAGTAAAAAGATGTGTTAAATTCTTTTTATATCTTTGACAACAATCGAAAAGTAATGAATACATATCTCTACTAATAGAATATGTCTTTTCTTTTGGTGCTCTTATTCCATGTCTTTCCGTATATAATTTCATAATCAAACTCCTCCTATTCTTTTTATTCTGCATTACTAATTATACAGAATTTTTCTTTTCCTGTCCATTAACAAAACCGGACACAACAGCCCTTTCTCAGCCGCCGTGCCCGGTTTATGTATTGTTATCAAATTGATTTCAGCATACTGTTTATATCGTCCACCCGTTCCGTCAGCCAAGATGCCGCCCCCGGCAGTCCGTAGGGGCTGATTGCCCACGCCAGAAGGGAGAAACCGATGAAACCCTGCCACTCTCCAATGAACAGCATCAGAACGCCAAACAGGAAGAACGCTCCTGCAATCACGCTCAGTACCATGCCGGAAAACAGGCAGAAAAATCGGGCAAAAGCTACCAACAAAGTTAGGGCAAGGGTTATGGGGAACAGCAGCACTTTTATGAAAAATCTCAGCATATCAGGAACCTCCTCATCGCTCATTTGTTTCAATTTGACTATATCGCTTTAATGTGCGAAAGTCAAGTCTAAACCTGTTACAAATTCTCCAGCTTGGAGAGCAGGGAGCCAAAGGCTCCCCACAGTTCTCCGTATCTGGTTTTTAAGTCTGCAATATCCTCCTCATACAAGTGCCCGGTGCTGTTCACACGCTTGGCGATCTGATTTAAGTTGTTGGAGCAGTTCCGCAGCAGCGATGCCAGTTCCTTAAATTCTGTCATATCCACCCGGACAACGTAGCCGTCCACCGCCATCTTACGAAGATACGCCCGCTGGTTATGAGTGCCGAGCTGCTCCATCTTTTTGTCGATGAGTTCTTTTTCTTCGGGCGATACCTTGAAGTACAGCGGTATGGTACGCCCACTTTTCGGGTTCATTAAATTGCCACCTCCATATCATTTTCTTTTTTCGGGGCGGAAGCACTGGCAGCGGATTCCACACCCATCCGGCGCAGAAGCCGCTTGATGGAAGTCTTACCGTCATGCCGCTGGCGCTCCCGGTCTTTGGGAGCGTCCTTGCCGTCGATGTTCAGCGCCACGTTCAGGACATTCAGCCGATTGGATTTTTCGGCAAGTTCCGCTTCCTGTGGGAAAGGTCGTTTAACCTCCACCTTGGCATCCTCGGTCTGCTGTAAGAGGTTTGCCAGCTCCGCCTGATGTTTCTGCAAATTCTCTTTCATACCGTCTAAGGCATTGTCAATTCTCGTGATGTTTCCGGAAGGGTCGCTGCCCGGCTCCAGGATGTGAGAAAGTTCGTGTTTTAAGGTAATCTGAAGCTTCTGGGAAAAGCCGCTGTCAGATACCCAGAGGGTCATAGGAAATCCTCGGTATTCGCCCAGTTCCACCTTGTCACTTAAATCTTTTAGCTGGTCAAAGGCATGGATAATCGCCTGACCTGCTTCTTTGCGCTCGGTGTAGGTCAGCCCCAGAACGGTCATGGAGAAATGTTCCTTATCCGCAGGGGTATGGGCTTCCAGATGTTTGATGTCCGCTTCTAAAGCGGCAATCAGTTCCTGTTCCCGTTTGATTGCCTGGGGATAGAACTTAATCAGCTTATCCTCCAGAGCATAACGCTGGTTCTCATGGTTGGCTTTTAACAGCTTCAACTTTGTAACCTGACCGTCTAGCTCCGTCTTTTCCATAATACGGGGATCGCCGGATGCCAGTGCTTTGACCTCTGCATAGGACAGAGCAGCTTCATCCACATCCTCGCAGGAACGGGACGGGTTCTTGCCACTCATCAGCTGACCGATAAATTTCTGCTTATTTTCAATCAGCCCCCAGTTGTATGCGTCAAAGGTGCCCTCAGTCACATACTTGAAAATCTTAACCTTCTTAAAATCGTTGCCCTGACGAAGAATACGTCCTTCCCGCTGTTCAATGTCAGTCGGTCATTTTTTGCGGACAGTTCATACATGCTATCCTTTTCTGTTCTCTG
>ENA-UOJP01001110-UOJP01001110.1-human-gut-metagenome-genome-assembly--contig:-C102-NODE-1110-length-36931-cov-11.463526_pt1 | contig 36931 bp, 30 predicted proteins | sample MGYA00242353_ERZ723900 | MGnify/ENA metagenome assembly ERZ723900
GCTACGCCTATGTGGACTTTCACCACAGAACACGGGCATGCCCGTCATACAAAAATAAGGCATGGCAGCCATGGACGCTGCCATGCCTTATTTTTTCAATCCAATCCCTAACATTCCCCTACAGCCATTACTGGTTTTTTTATTCATCAGCCGCTTTTTCCCTTATTAATTTCCATGATTTCCCAAACAAAAAAGGGAACCGTCACAACATGAACGGGGCACATTTTCTCTTACGCTGTTAAGGCATCCGCATAGGTATGCGGATGCCTACGCCAAATCAAAAAAATACAGGAGATTATCAAGAAAATGAAGAATTTAAAACCACGTACATTGCATCTAACTGGCTGCCCTCAGCCCTTATTGCAGAAGAAATCAACACCACTGTCTCCGATATACGTATCCAGGAATACAAGCATGTCATATCCCAGAATACACAGGAAATGGACCTGGTAAATGCGGAACTGGATAAACTGTCCGCCAATTTTGAAAACCTTTGTGAACAGTATACCCCTTTGATTGCAAATGATACGGACCGCCGGCTCCTGGCTGAAATCCGGACAGACTGGGACAATTATCTGTCCGAGGGCGAGAAAATGATTGAACTCAGCTCCCAAAACAAGACACAGGAAGCCATGGCTGTCATGAACAGCGAACATCTGACCCATTTTAATGATTTCACAGCCAAGTGCCAGGAACTTATGCAGTTCAACAAGACAGGCAGCGACCAGGCCAATGAACAGGCGGATATTGCCTATGCGTTTGCACAGAAGACCACCCTGGCCACCCTCACTGCCCTGACCATCATCGCCATCCTGTTTGCAGTCTATATTGTGTGCGGGATAACAAAGCCTGTATCTGAAATCGACAGCGGGTGGCTGACGAGGTGCGCAGCCTGGCCAGCAAATCCGCCGAGGCTTCCAAAAACCAGGCAGACTCCATACACCAGGTAACCCAGGGCGTGGATCAGATATCCTCCGTGGTCCAGACCAATTCAGCCACTGCAGAGGAAAGCGCGGCTGCCAGCGAGGAACTCTCCGGGCAGGCCCAGATACTCAAGAGCCTTGTGGGCAGGTTCAGGCTAAAGGATGAGACCCAGGAACCGCATTTTTAGGAACCGGGTTCCTGGCATCTCATTCCCAGGCATCACACTCCCAGGCATCGCATTCCCAGGCGCCACGGATCACACCCCCGAATTTGCCCCAAAGCCTCCGTCCACCGGCAGCACCACCCCGGTTATGAACCCGGCAGCCTGATTATTCAAGAGGAACATCAAGGCCCCATTCAGTTCCTCGGGCCTGCCGAACCGGCCCATGGGGGTGGCGGCCAGTACCCTGGCCGTTCTGGCTGCCGGGGTGCCGTCCTCCTCATACAGCAGCCCCTCATTCTGCTTTGTCACAAAGAATCCCGGGGCGATGGCATTGACGCGGATTCCCGCCCTGGCAAAATGCACTGCCAGCCACTGTGTGAAATTACTGAGCGCTGCCACGGCTCCGCTGTATACCGGAATCCTGGTCAGGGGCCGCAGCGCGCTGGCCGAGGAAATATTCAATATATTGCAGCCCTCCCTTCCCACCATATCCTTTGCAAATACCTGGCAGGTCAGGAAAGCGCCTAGAAAATTCAGGTCCAGGACCTTCTGCACCCCCCTGTATTCCAGGTCAAAAAATGTTGTCACATCCGCCTCAATATCCCCCATTTCAAAATACTCCTTGGATGTGTTGGCGCAGGCCTGGTTGCCTCCCGCCCCGTTTATCAGGATATCACACGGCCCAAGGTCTGCCAGTACCCTGGCATGTACGCCTTCCAGCCTGTCCTTATCCATCACATCCACTTCATACGCAGCCGCATTGCCTCCCTGGGCCCGTATCTCCCTGGCTGTCCGCTCCGCGGTCTCCAGGTTGATATCAAGGAGCTCCACCGACGCTCCTGCCTGTGCAAGGGTCCTGGCAAACATGCCGCACAGGATCCCGCCCGCCCCAGTTACCACGGCCATGCGCCCTGACAGATCCAATCCAAACACCATATCCTCTACGCCTCCTCACATTCCTCTGCCTTACCATGCCTTCATGCACTGTTACGCCTTATGATGGCTTGCCATAAGCAAAAAGGACCAGTCCATCTGCCCACTGATCCTTTCTCCTTGCTTTATGAAAATACATCCCGGATTACCGGCTCATCTTCTCCACTGCCTCGAACAGGCCGTTCAGATAAGTTGCGCCCAGGGCCCTGTCGTACAGACCGTATCCGGCGCGTCCTGTCTCTCCCCAGATCATACGTCCGTGGTCAGGTCTTACATAACCGTCAAAGCCATTGTCCACCAGGGCCTTCACGATGCCGAACATGTCCAGGGAACCGCAGGAGGACAGATGCGCCCTCTCCTCAAATCCATTGTCCAGCACAGCCACGTTCCTGATGTGGGCAAAGTGGATCCTGCCCATGGCAGCGTACTTTCCAGCCATCCTCACCACGTCGTTCTTAGCAGAGCAGCCCAGGGAACCGGTGCACAGCGTGATGCCGTTGTGCCTGTCATCCACCAGCTTTAAGAAGCGGTCCAGGTTCTCCTCACAGGTGATGATCCTTGGCAGGCCGAAAATACTCCAGCATGGATCGTCTTCATGGATTGCCATGTTCACATCACACTCAGCAGCAACCGGAATCACGCGCTCCAGGAAGTATTTTACATTATCCCACAGCATATCCTCTGTCAGGCTGTGGTATTCCTCCACAACAGCCTTAAGCCCGTCCCTGGTGTAGCTGGAATCCCAGCCCGGAAGGGTCAGGTCGCTGTCGCTGTTTAACGGATTCACGGCATCTACCTGCTCCTGATAATATACCAGGGAAGTAGAGCCGTCGCCCAGCTCATGGTCTAACTGTGTCCTTGTCCAGTCAAATACCGGCATGAAATTATAACATACGCACTTGATGCCTGCCTCAGCCACGCGGCGGATGTTTTCGCAGTAGTTCTCAATATATTTGTCCCTGGACGGCTTACCAAGCTTGATATCCTCATGGACCGGAATGCTCTCAATTACATCAAAGCCAAGACCTGCGTCCTCAACCTGCTTTTTTAACTTCGCAATGCTCTCGCGGCTCCATACCTCGCCTACCGGCACATCATATACAGCCGTTACGATTGACTGCATGCCAGGAATCTGGCGGATGTTCTCCAGGGTTACCTTGTCATCTTCTCCGTACCATCTGAATGATAATTTCATGTGTAAACTCCTCCTTAAGAATTGTTGTTGGTATCTGTCCCTTAACTTAATTTTATTATAACAGATTCAGGATTTCCGTCCATAGTGATACTTGCCCAGCATATTGCAAATGTTGTTGTTTCATGCTAAGATTGGGTAAAATAAATCAGGTCACCGCTTTATCCGGCCGGAAAGGAGACTCCCTTTGAAAAAACAGATATCCTCGGATTTCAACACACGGCAGTACATGCAGCCCGTTGACTTTGAGCTGTTCTATTATAATGACACCACGCTTAAATCCGTGGCCGCCCATGTGCATGATTACTACGAGTTCTACTTTTTTCTGGAAGGCGATGTGGAATACCATATGGCAGATAAAAGCTATCTGCTGGAATACGGTGACTGTCTCCTGATTCCTCCGGGCGTCCCGCATTTTCCTGAATTCCTCTCCCATGACAAACCGTACAGGCGCTTTGTCTTCTGGCTGGGAAGCGATTATTACCGGAAACTGCGCCAGGCAGATGAGGAACTGGCTTACGGCTTTGATTATGCGGGGAGCCATCAGGTCTACCGCTTCCACACAGACACCATCACAACCCAGGAGATTCAGGGAAAGCTGACCGACCTGATTGAGGAATCAGGCAGCGGACGGGCCTTCCACCGTCTGACATCCGAACTCATGGCCGTATCATTCCTGGTCTATATCAACCGCCTGCTCTACGACAGCCTGCATCAGAAATCAGCTGTCTATGAAAATGTCCTGTACCTCAATATCTGTGACTATATAAACCAGCACCTGGAAGGCGACTTAAGCCTGGACAGCCTTTCCGCCTTTTTCTATGTGAGCAAATACCATATCTCACATATATTTAAGGACAACATGGGCATCTCCCTTCACCAGTACATCCTTAAAAAGCGCCTGCATGCCAGTAAAAATGCCATCCTGTCCGACCAGCCCATCGGCCATGTGTACCATCAGTACGGGTTCAAGGACTATACCAGCTTTTTCCGGGCCTTCAAAAAAGAGTACGGGGTTTCCCCAAAAGAATACAGGGAGCAGCACCGCCTGCCTGCACAGCAGGACTATACCATCTAGTGCTCCATTACGTAAATAGCTGGGTAACGCTGTACCAGCTGAATCTGAAACCAGGAGAATATGAAACCATGCAGCACAGAACCCCTATTTCCTTTGACAACTATACAAGCTGCAGCCTTTGCCCCAGGGCCTGTAAGGCTGACCGTGCCAGGGCCGCGGGGTACTGCGGCTGCACCCATGAGCTAAAGGCTGCCAGGGCCGCCCTCCATCACTGGGAGGAACCCTGCATCAGCGGGCCGGAAAAAGGCCCTGGCGGCAGCGGGACCGTATTTTTCTCAGGCTGTACCCTCCGATGCTGCTTCTGCCAAAACTCAGAGCTCAGCAGCCAGAACTTCGGGAAAGAGCTGTCCACAGGACATCTGGCCCGCATCTTCCTGGACCTGCAGGACAAAGGCGCCCATAACATCAATTTGGTGACCCCCACCCAGTACCTGCCCCATATCACGGCCGCCCTGGACCTTGCCCGGCCTGAACTTACCATACCCATTGTCTACAACAGCGGCGGTTATGAAACCGTTGAAACCATCCTGGCCCTGAAAGATTATGTGGATATCTGGCTTCCTGACTTCAAATATTATGATAACCGTCTGGCCCTCAGATATTCCCATGCCGGTGATTACTTTGAACGCGCCTCCCTGTCCATCCTCCAGATGATACGGCAGACAGGCGCCCCTGTGTGGCAGGAGGCAGATCCATCCCTTATGCAAAAGGGCGTCATCATCCGCCACATGGTCCTTCCCGGCCATAAGGATGATTCCATTGCCCTTCTGCACTGGATAAAGGAGAACCTGCCCCGGGACCAGTACATGATCAGCCTCATGAGCCAGTACACGCCCTGTCATCGCAGCAGCGACTTTCCCGGACTGAACCGCCGCATAACCACCTACGAATACAACCGCGTGGTGGACACTGCCCTGGAACTTGGCCTCACCCATGGCTTCATGCAGCAAAAGAGCAGTGCAAAGGAGGAATACAGACCTCCCTTTGACCTGGAAGGCCTGTAATACCCACATAAAAAAGCGTCCCTTCATCCGAAACGCCCGACATCATTACATTCCTTTATTCCCATGGCTTCCTGAATAACATAGAAGACGGATATCGAATCTTTGACTAACCACGTTCTCGATTACGATATCCGTCTTCAGACTATTTCGTCCATTGGACCAAGCCTCACTTTTCTGAAACAATTGTTTCTTTTTACTTCTATATTAAGTTGTTACACCTCTCTACTATTGTTACCGCGCTCTTGTTACTTCATCTTACCAGTGTGTCTGATTCATTTTCCTTACATCTTGCTTACTATACTATCCGGTATCAATCTATTTCGTTCTAATGATACTTTCTCGTCATATCACTAAACCGATACACGATTTTTATTGATACTCTTGAGATAGCTTATTGAAAATGCCATCAACCACTTAATAATAAATGTTTCTGCTCAACAGCTTGTTTCTTTAAATTCTTTCTTTAAATACTGCAATTGCTTTTAACTATTCAATTTGTTGACTTGCTTCTATAATATTAAATACTTTTCTTTTGTGAACTTACCCATTCACTTGGAACTTCTTTAATCTATTGAAACTTTGTTTCTCTATGAATCGTTTACGTACATATTTGTTTCTTTTGTTTCTTTAAATCAATTACTTAAATTACTTTACTGTTTGAGCGTTTCACTTTTTAGTAGATTGGTTTCTCCTGGTTTCATATATAAAAAATTTCTTTTGTTATATATGAAACTAAAATTCAGTCTTTGGTGGTCCGTACCTCCTTTGCTTGGATTTAAGTTGCTTGTGAACTGATTGTCTACAGTTCCTTAAATTCTTTTTGTTCTCTGTTCTTTTGTTGTCTTTATTATAGTAAATGGCCTGTCATTTGTCAATGCTTTTTTAATTTTTTTATTATCTTTTTAGTTTATTTATATTTACCTTCATCCAATTACAATTGTTTCTGTTTTTATACAATTAATGGTTTTAAAATCTTATTAATTGTTTATATTTTCCGATAATTATATAAAATTTATGCAAATTTATCGCGACTTTGGGGCATCCAGCCATCAGCGGAAGGCACCTTGTATTTATTCTTTGACAGCAAACAGCATCCCCTATTTTCCCAAACCGGAGCTGGTAAGGAATTTATATGCAGTCAGCAAAACCGCCAGGTTCTTATAAAGAAAGGTTACGGCAGTAAAAAACAAGGCAGAGACCGTGCAGCCCACGGCCGCCCAGCTCTGCCCCTGATTCCTAACCTCAATCCCAATTCCTAAAACCGGTCCACTTCCTCCTTACAGGGAATTGAAGGCGCTGCCCCTGGCCGTGAAACCGCAATGGCTGCCGCCTTAGCCGCCCATTCAAGCGCATCCGCGGCGTCCATGCCCTGGACCAGTCCTCCGATAAAGAATCCGGTAAAGGTATCCCCTGCCGCAGTTGTATCTGCCACCTTGACCTTGTATATGCCCTGCTTTAAGATCCGGTCCCCATCCCAGTAAAGGGAGCCGTCTCCGCCAAGTGTCAGTACGATTTTGGCGGATGGGAACTTGGAGGACAGTTTTTTAAGAAGTTCCCCTCCCTCTCCCTGTTCACCGCAGATATCCCCTGCCTCAATCTCATTTAACAGGAAATAGTCCACACACTCAAGGGGATAACCTGCAATCTTGTCATCCATGGGCGAGGGGTTCAGAACGATCTTCATCTGCTTTTCATGGGCCTTCTCCATGATATAGCCGATTTCGCTTATCTCATTCTGAAGCACCAGATAGTCCCCTGCCTCAAAATGGCTGATGACCTCATCCACCATTGCCTTTGTTATCATCTGGTTGGCGCCGCCGTATAAAAGGATACAGTTGCCCCCGTCCTTTGCCTTCTGGATGATGGCATGTCCTGTCTTTCCTTCCAGTACTGCAATCAGCTCTGTATTAACCCCTGCGCTTTTAAGCTGCCCTACCAGGAAATCCCCGTCCCCTGTACCGATTGCCCCTGCATGCCATACCGCTGCCCCGCTCCTGCTCAGGGCAATGGACTGGTTCAGTCCCTTTCCGCCTGAAAACACATTCATGGTTTCTGAGGATAATGTCTCCCCGCCTCTTACAAAATGATCCACGCTGTAGGTGTAATCAATATTCAATGACCCAAAATTCAAAATCTTCATGTCTGTCCCTCTCCTTTACTTAAAATATGCCAAGCCACTCCATCTGATTATACGATATTTCACCGGAATGCAAAAGTCTTTCTTCACCTTTTCTGCATAAATTTTACAATTTGTTCCTGTTAACCGGCATCCCCGGGCACCATTTTTGCCACATCCTGGGGAATCCTGGTCAAATCCCTCTCCACAATTTCATAAATCACTGCATCCGGCGGATTTTCCTCCAGCATGGTATGATCAAATGCCTGCCAGTGATAAAAATCCACATTGGCAAAATACCTGGGCAGCTTGTCCATCAGGGCCGTGCCAAAGGAGTCACGGATTACGGCAATACGCCTGCCATCCGGCGCTCCCGGCGTGGACATGTGGAGGATGTTCTTATCCCCAACCACATCCTCCACATGGACGGCCAGATTGTCGCCAAAGCCTGTGATGACTGCATTTTCATCACTGCAGTATTTTTCCGGCAGATGGAACAAATTCACCAGGTCGCCGGGCGCCCCCGCCTCATAGGTTACGGTTACGTCCTCGATGGGGACCCCGGTTCCCCCCAATGCTTCTATAATCATCTGGGAGCCCACATATCCCCCTGCGAAGTTCCAGTGGGTATCTGTCTTATAGTACCATGTGTAATCCCGGTTGGTGTTAAAATACTCCCTGGGGTCCAGCACCGTGATACCGGAATGTTCCCTGAGATATTCCTCCAGCTGGGCCGGGCGGTTCCCATCCCATACCCGCTCATAGCAGTCCGGCATATATTCCCTGTAAACGCCTTCCTTGTTGGGCGGGATCATCATGAGGAAGGGAATCCCCCTGCTCTCATAATAGTTGGCGGCCCGTATGATTTCATTGCCGATCATAGCCACATCATCCTGGTAAAAAGGCTCTGTGCCAAGGGCGTCAAACAGGCTCATCCCGCCTGCAAAAAAGTACCAGCCCTCTTTCCCCCGTATGACGTCCTGGGAATCCGCATAACCGAACAGCTTCAGGTTAAGCACGGAATTAATGCTCAGGAAACGGTTCCTGAACGCTGCATGGTCATTGATATAGCTGTCCACTTCGGAAGGATACGCCTCAAAGTCCTTTGCCTGGAAAACCGGGAATTCAGCCAGGTTACGGTTCTCTGAGCTGGCGCTGTCCCCGCTCCCCTTTACTAACGGAAACAATAGGTTTGGTAGAAGCACAAGGGCCCAGAAGCCTCCAATCATCATTTTCTTTATCATAAATGTACTCCCTTATACGTATCAGAATCTGAAGTAGATAAATGCCTGATAGGTGCTGCTGACCATCAAGACAGTGCATAACAGGAGAAGGACCGCCATGACAGCCACATCCATTGCCCCCATCTGCTCCCCGTCATACAGATGCTTTGTAAGCCCCGGGAACCGTTTCTGCACAGGCCCGCAAAAACAGACCGCCAGTATCAGCAGGAAGATAATCCGGTTGTCCATGAAAATCCTCAGGTTCCACAGCCCGGCCCTGGGCACCAGCATGGCTGTTGCCAGCACCTTGGCCTGATGCAGGCTCCCGGCCCGAAACAGCAGCCAGCCGAACATGACCACCAGCAGCGTATACACATGATTCAGGGCCTTGCAGGGATTCTTTTCCAGAACCCTGCCAATCCACAGCCGCTCCGCCACAATGAAGATTCCATAGTAAATCCCCCAGCAGATGAAATTCATGCTGGCCCCATGCCACAGCCCGGTTGCCATGAATACCACAAACAGGTTGATGCATGTCCTTGTAAGCCCCTTGCGGTTGCCGCCCAGCGGTATGTAGAGATACTGCTTAAACCAGGTGGACAGTGATATGTGCCACCTGCGCCAGAACTCGCTGATGGAAGCGGACAGGTACGGATAATTGAAATTCTCCTGGTAGATAAACCCAAACATCCGCCCAAGCCCGATTGCCATATCCGAGTAACCGGAAAAATCATAATATATCTGTAAGCTGTAGAGCAGGATCGTAAACCAGACAACGGCCGTGCCCAGCTGTTCCAGGGGAAGTCCCCATATCCGGTCCACCGCCTGCCCGAACATATTGGCAAACACCATTTTCTTGGCAAGGCCGTAAACAAACCTCCGGATGCCATATGCGTGCATGGAAATGCTTTCCCTGCGTTCTTCTATCTGCGGCTCCAATTCGTTGTATTTCACAATGGGGCCTGAAAGGATCTGCGGGAACAGGGATATGTACAGGGCCAGCCGGAATATGTTTTTCTGGACCGGCTTTACGCCCCGGTATATGTCGGCAATATAGGAAACAGCCTGGAAGGTATAAAAGGAGATGCCGATCGGCAGCGCAATATTCCTGGGTGTGAAGCCCTCCTTTCCCAAAACGGTATAGACAAGCTCCAGGAAGAAATTAAAGTATTTGAAATATCCCAGAAGGCACAGATTGGCCCCGACGCAAACGGCCAGCGCTGCCCGCCTAAGGCCCTTCCTGCCCCCAGCCCTTCCAATTGCAAGGCCAAAGAGGTAATTGAACAGGATGGATAAGAGGACCAGCGCCACATACCGTGGCTCGCCCCAGCTGTAAAACAGGAGGCTGGCAATGAGCAGGACCGCATTTTTAATCTTCCTGCCCGGTGCCAGATAGTAGATGAGGGCCAGTGCAGGAAGGAAAAACCACACAAACGTAAGTGAACTAAAAAGCATATGGTACTTCTACCTTTCTTTTGTATCGTATTCTACGCCAACGGCACCGCGTCCTGCCTTGGTATCTTCCTGCGTATCTTGCGGAAGGTAATCATATGGGCAATGGCCGTGATGGCCCAGGACACCGGATAGGACAGATAAAGCACGTCCAGGGAACGGTATGCCGCAAACACGGTAAATACCCACAGCACACGGAATCCGCAGGCGCCTGTCAGGGAAACGAACATGGGAATGACGGAATATCCAAGGCCGCGCAGGCTGCCCACCATACAGTCCATGATACCGCATAGGAAATAGGTGCCGCAGATGATTTCCAGCCTCAGCATGCCGTAGCGGAGCACCTGTGCATCCGAGGAATAGATGCCAAGCAGCAGGTCCCCGGCCAGCACGGCCGTTATCCCCAGCGTGATGCCCACCACGGTCACCACTGCCAGGCAGATATACATGATCCTGTTAATCCGGCTGTATTTCCTGCCGCCAAGATTCTGGCTGGTAAAGCTGAGATTGGTCTGGTACACCGCGTTCATGGCCGTATACACAAACCCCTCGATGTTGGCGGAAGCGGTGTTGCCGGCCATAGCAATGGATCCAAAGGAATTGACCGAGGACTGGATCAGCACATTGGATATGGAAAAGATGGCGCCCTGCATGCCGGCCGGAAGTCCAATCTTCACAATCCGCTTCAGTTTCTTTGGATGGATCCGCAGTTCCTTAAGGTTCAGCTTCAGTGCGCCCGGGGCCTCCATCAGGCTTTTCAGCACCAGAAGGGCTGACACATGCTCGGAGATGACGGTTGCCCATCCGACCCCGTCCACGCCCATCCCAAGTCCAATGACAAAAAACAGGTTCAGCGCCACATTGACCACGCCGGCCATGAACAGGAAATACAGGGGCCGTCTGGTATCCCCGATTGCCCTCAGTATGGCTGCGCCGAAGTTATAGACCATCAGCACCGGCATACCCAGGAAGTAAATCCTCATATAGAGCACGGCCTGGTCCAGCACATCATCCGGCGTTCCCATCAGATAGAGCAGGGGCCTGGCTGCAATCCCTCCCAGGATTACCAGGAAAAGCCCGCTTAACAGGCTTGTCAGCACGGCCGTGTGTACGGTCTCGCTCATGTCCTTTTCCCTCTGGCCGCCGTAATATTTGGCCACCAGGACATTAACGCCCACGGAAAGGCCCACAAACACATTAATCAGCAGATTGATAAGGGAGGAAGTGGAACCAACTGCCGCAAGGGCGCTGCTGCCGGCAAACCGGCCCACCACAATGATGTCCGCTGCATTGAACAGAAGCTGTAAAATACCTGACATCATTAAAGGAACGGAAAATAAAAGGATTTTGCTCAGAAGCGGGCCATCGCACATATCAATCTCATATGACTTTTTCATCTCACATAATATCTCCGTATATTCTGTATTCTGCCTGAACCAAGGCGCCCTGCGGCCGCGGCTTCCTGCCTCTTCCAGCCGGTTAAGGACCAGGGCGCGTCTGCGTAAGGAATCCATGGGACGCCAGGCATGCGTACGTTTTTCAGTTTAGCACAGGGGCTGTTTTTTTACAATGGATTGAGAATTTTTCTTGACATTTTCTTCCTGGTCACTTAAAATATAGCAAGTGATAAGGGAGTAGTTGGCATGGGTTGCATGTAATAAAGTCAACATACTGATAGGTGTCCTATCTGGCTTTATTTCAAATAATGAGACTTATCTACGGCATGGAGACCATATTTCCGGCAGTCTGCAGGGACCAGACCCCCGGTGGATACCGTATCCGGCCGTAGGTGGGTCTTTTTTTATACGCCGTTCCATATATTAAACAAGTACGGGAGGATTCACTATGTCATTAGCAGAGCTGTTTATCATTGCCGTGGGGCTGTCCATGGATGCATTCGCCGTCTCTGTCTGTAAGGGACTGGCCATGCCCAGGATGAACTGGAAAGGCGCATTTATCGTGGGCCTGTATTTCGGGGGTTTCCAGGCAGCCATGCCATTGCTGGGATACTTCCTTGGCTCCAGGTTCAGCATGGCCATCAAGGCGTATGACCACTGGGTTGCGTTTATCCTTCTGGCCCTCATAGGAGCCGGCATGATAAAGGAATCCCTTGAAAAAGACGCGGAATGCGCCAACGCCTCCCTGGATGTGCGGGAAATGGTCCTGCTCTCCGTGGCAACCAGCATCGATGCCCTGGCCGTAGGCGTTACCTTTGCATTTCTGGACGTGGACATTGTCCCCGCCGTGTCCTTTATCGGCGTGGTCACCTTTACCCTGTCCATGGTGGGCGTAAAGGCGGGGAATGTCTTTGGCTGCAGGTATAAGTCCAAGGCGGAACTGACCGGCGGCATCATCCTTATCCTCATGGGGATAAAGATACTGCTGGAGCACCTGGGGTTCTAAGGAAATGAAATACATGGATGGGATACAGCCGGGTATATCCGGGTATATCTGAGTATATCCGGGTGCCGCCGTCTACACCCGGAATTGACTGTCCGTGAAACCGGCCAGGGCCGTGTCTGAGAATCTAAGTGCAGGAATGACCTGCACGTTTGATTCTCAGACACGGCCCTGATTTTATCTCCAGGCCCATTTATGCGTTCTTTACCGTGGCAATATCAATTAACGTCAGTTCCTTGGCCCGGTTCTCCAGACTGGTTACAAGGGCTGCCGCCGTATCCAGGGAAGTCAGCACATTCACGCCTGTCTCGATTGCGTTGCGGCGGATGATGAAGCCGTCGCGGCTGCGCTCGGCGCCCTGGGCCGGAATGTCGATGATCAGGTCAATCTGATGGCCCAGCACCAGGTCCAGTACATTGGGCGATTCCTGTTCCAGCTTGCGGATTTCATATGCCTTTACGCCGTTTTTATTCAGGGTCCTTGCGGTTCCCCGTGTGGCAAATATCTGATAACCCACTGCCGCGAACCTGCGGGCAATGTCCACTGCCTCTTCCTGGTCGCTGTGGCGCACGCTCATGATCATCTTCTTGTATTTGGGCAGACGGATCCCGGCTCCCTCAAATGCCTTGTACAGCGCCTCGTTAAAGGTCTTTGCAATGCCCAGACACTCGCCTGTGGACTTCATCTCCGGCCCAAGGCTGATGTCGGCGCCCCTGATTTTCTCAAAGGAGAACACGGGCATCTTGATGGCAATGTAATCCGCTGCCGGCTGAAGCCCCGGCCTGTAGCCCAGCTCCCTTATGGTGTGTCCGCAGATAATCTGGGTTGCCAGCGGAACAATGGGTATGCCTGTCACCTTGCTGATATAGGGCACGGTACGTGAGGAACGTGGGTTTACCTCGATGATATACACGTCGTCCCCGTCCACAATGAACTGGATGTTAATCATTCCCTTTACATGAAGGGCTCTTGCCAGTTTCTCGGTATAGTCCACTATGGTATCAATGTTGTGCTGCGTGATATCCATGGCCGGATACACGGATATGCTGTCGCCGGAATGGATCCCGGTGCGCTCAATATGCTGCATGATGCCCGGAATCAGGATGTCGGTGCCGTCACAGATGGCGTCCACCTCGATTTCCTTGCCCATGATGTATTTGTCCACAAGGATTGGGTGTTCTTGGGCAATCATGTTGATGATACCGATGAATTCGTCAATGTCCTCGTCGCTGATGGCAATCTGCATGCCCTGTCCGCCCAGCACATAGGAAGGCCTTACCAGTACGGGATAGCCCAGTTCATGGGCTGCCCTTTTGGCCTCTTCTGCCGTGAATACGGTGTGTCCTGCCGGTCTTGGAATCCCGCACTGCTCCAGGATTTCGTCAAAACGTTCCCTGTCCTCTGCCGCATCCACATCCTCCGCAGCAGTGCCAAGGATGGGAACCCCCATTTTTATCAGGGCCTCTGTCAGCTTGATGGCTGTCTGCCCGCCGAACTGTACCACGGCTCCGTCCGGCTTCTCAATGTCCACGATGCTTTCCACATCCTCCGGGGTCAGGGGCTCAAAATACAGCTTGTCCGCAATATCAAAATCCGTGCTCACTGTCTCCGGATTGTTATTTACGATAATGGTCTCATAACCTTCCCGGCTGAACGCCCAGGTGCTGTGCACGGAACAGAAGTCAAATTCAATCCCCTGCCCGATACGGATGGGGCCGGATCCAAGGACCAGCACCTTTTTACGCCCTTCTGTCTTTTCTGCCTCGTTGATGCTTCCGAAACAGGAATAGTAATAAGGCGTCTCAGCTGCAAACTCAGCCGCGCAGGTGTCAACCATCTTGAATGCCGCCCGGATATCATTGTCATGGCGTTGCTTCTTGATTTCTTCCTGGGCAATTCCGGTAAGCCTTGCAATCACGTTATCCGGGAATTCAATCCTCTTGGCCTCTGCAAGAAGCTCCGCGGTCAGCCCGGCCTTGCCTTCCCCAACCGCCTTAAGGGCCTGTTCCATTTCCACCAGGATGGCAAGCTTGTCAATGAACCACAGGTCAATCCGTGTGATTTCATGGATATCTTCATAGGAAATGCCTCTGCGCAGGGCCTCGGCAATCCTCCAGATCCTCATGTCGTCCACCTTTTCCAGCTGTTCCCTCAGCTCACTGTCAGTAAGTCCGGTAAAGTCATAGGACAGGAGGCAGTCCACATGCTGTTCCAGGGAACGGATTGCCTTCATCAGTCCGCCTTCAAAGTTGGTGCAGATACTCATGACCTCGCCGGTGGCCTTCATCTGGGTTCCCAGGGTACGCTTGGCGCTTATGAATTTATCGAACGGGAGCCTTGGCATCTTGACCACGCAGTAATCCAGCATTGGCTCAAAGCTTGCATATGTCTTTTTTGTGACCGCGTTCTTAATCTCATCCAGGGTATAACCCAGGGCAATCTTGGCAGCAACCTTGGCAATGGGGTATCCGGTTGCCTTGCTGGCCAGTGCCGAGGAACGGCTTACCCGGGGGTTTACCTCGATGACGCAGTACTCAAAGCTGTCCGGGTTCAGGGCATACTGCACATTGCAGCCGCCGGTAATCCCCAGTTCGCTGATGATATTCAGGGCCGAGGTACGTAACATCTGGTATTCCTTATCGCCCAGGGTCTGGGAAGGAGCCACCACGATACTGTCGCCGGTATGGACGCCCACCGGGTCAATGTTTTCCATATTACATACCGTAATCACATTGCCGGCGCCGTCGCGCATGACCTCGTACTCGATTTCCTTCCAGCCCGCGATGCAGCGCTCCACCAGGACCTGCCCCACCCGTGAAAGCCTGAGGCCGTTTTCCAGGATTTCGGCGCACTGTTCCGGATTATGGGCAATACCGCCGCCGGATCCGCCCAGGGTATAGGCCGGACGGAGCACCACGGGATAACCGATCTGCGCCGCAATCTCCAGGCCGTGCTTCACATCCTCCACAATGTCGGAAGGAGCCACCGGCTCGCCGATTTTCTCCATGGTTTCCTTAAACATCTCACGGTCTTCCGCCTTCTTGATGGTCAGGGCCGTGGTGCCGATCAGGCGTACATCGTGTTCCTTTAAAAAGCCTGCGTCCTCCAGCTCCATGGCCAGGTTAAGACCAGCCTGTCCGCCCAGGGTGGGCAGCACGCTGTCCGGCTTTTCCTTTAATATAAGCTGTTCCACCACTTCCACGGTCAGGGGTTCAATGTAAACCCGGTCCGCAATGTCCTTATCCGTCATGATGGTGGCGGGGTTGGAGTTTAAAAGCACCACTTCCACGCCCTCTTCCTTTAAGGAACGGCAGGCCTGGGTGCCTGCATAATCAAACTCGGCGGCCTGTCCGATGATGATTGGGCCGGAGCCAAGTACAAGGACTTTCTTAATATCAGGATTCTTTGGCATCAGTCATTCACCTCCATCATTTTCAGGAAACGGTCAAACAGGTAACCGGAATCCAGTGGTCCGGGGCAGGCCTCGGGGTGGTACTGCACCGTGAAAATATTCTTGCCCACATATTTAAGCCCCTCGTTGGTTCCGTCATTTACATTCACAAAAGCAGGAACCGCGATATCCGGGGGTACGGTCTCCATATCCACCACATAACCATGGTTCTGGGAGGAAATGTACACCCTTCCTGTCTCCAGGTCCTTAACAGGATGGTTGCCTCCCCTGTGTCCGTATTTTAACTTATAAGTATCCATGCCATTGGCCAGCGCCATAAGCTGGTGTCCCAGGCAGATGGCAAAAATCGGCACATCCGATGCATAAAGTTTCTTTATTTCTTCTATGACAGCCGTATTCTCCTTGGGGTCACCAGGGCCGTTGCTGAGCATGATGCCGTCAGGGCAGGCTGCCAGCACTTCCTCTGCCCGGGTGTCTGCGGGATATACGGTAACCTCACAGCCAAGGCGGTTCAGTGAGCGGGCAATGTTCTTCTTTGCGCCGTAATCCATAAGGGCCACCCTTTTGCCGGCGCCCGGAAAGCAATTGGCAGAAGGGCCATTCTTGCCGGAAAGGCCGCTGTTGCCGGAAAGGCCGCTGTCCGAAAGGCTTTTTCCAGGAAGCACATATTTCTCCTTTGTGGTGGTCTTCATGACCACGCCGGATACGCAATGCTCTTTCATACGCTTTATGGGCCCGCTTAAATCGGTATATTCCCTGGTGGTAATCATACCGTTCATGGTGCCTTTTTCTCTTAAGATTTTGGTAAGGGCTCTTGTATCGATACCGCAGATACCGGGAATGTCGTGGCATTTTAAGAAGTTCTGGATGGTATCCTCGCTACGGAAGTTGCTGGGGATTCTTGATAATTCTCTTACAATATAGCCGTCCGGCCAGGGTTTTGCTGATTCCATGTCTTCATGGCAGATTCCGTAATTGCCAATAAGGGGATATGTCATGACAACTGCCTGTCCCGCGTAAGACGGATCGGTCAGCACTTCCAGATAACCGGTCATTGATGTGTTAAACACGATTTCACTGATAACTTCACGCTCTGAACCAATACTTGTCCCGGTGAATACAGTTCCATCTTCCAGTATGAGGTATGCTTTCATATGGGGGTACCTGTCCTTTCTTATGTGTTTGCTCATGGGCCAAGTCATCTCAGCCCAAATTGTAAAGATTATACTGTATTTCGATTTATTATTCAATAGCTTTAGGGGCTAAATTTTTTTGTTGTAATCTAATAGTTTTTAAGGCGGGCAACAGGGAACAGCGGAAGGCAGACAGGGCCCGTGCTGGCGGTTGTCCGGCGGGCTTTGGTAGTTTCTGGACAGGCTTTTCACGGTTTTCCGGCGGGCTTATGGCAGCCGGGAATCGGCAGCCATAAGCCCGCCTGTAGGTTGTATTCCCTACACCAGTTCCGCAATCCTTGTTATCCCTACATAGATATGGGATATCCTATACCAGGTCGCAAAGTCCACCACACCGGTCTGGGGAAGCCCGAATATGGACTGGAACTCCCTTACCGCGTCCGCTGTCCTCTGCCCATAGATACCATCCGGGGTCACCCTTGGGATGGCGGAATACACCGTTGCAATCATATCCAGCTGCTCCTGTATCTGGCGCACCTTATCCCCTGTGCTGCCAATGGTCAGGTCATTGCCGGGCCAGGATGCCGGGATACCGGATATCTGTTCTGCTGTGTTGACGTAGATGCTGTCGCCGTAAAAATAGCGGAGGATTTCAATGGGGCTGTACCCCTGCTCTCCCAGGGAGCATGACCCCCACTGGGTCATCCAGTTGGGACACTGTACCTGGCGCCCGTCGCAGTACTGGGTCAGGATGGGCTGGCGCACGCCCGGCCTGGACAGGTAATTGTCAAATATCTCATCCACTACCAGGGAAATGCTCTCAAATATGTTCCTGCCGTATATCCATTTGTGGTCAAAGGCAGTGGAGGATGTGATGGTAAAATCATATCCCTGGTTCCTGTACCACTCCGTATAAACGCGGTTCAGGGTAAATGACATGATGGCCAGCACATTGGCCGTGATGGTGGCCCTGGGCCAGGTGGAATAGATTTCACTGGAAGCTACATTTTTAATGTAATCCCTGTAAGGCACATAATAATCCTTTGCCGTCCGGTCTGTTGGCGCACCGTCATGGACCACCACGGTCTGCGGAACCACCACACGGCTTAATACGATTTCCCCGCTTTCATTCACAGGCTTTATCTCTGCCTCCGCAATCTTGGGCGGATAATTCCCATAGAGCGTGTGGTCCGGGATTACGATTGGGTTCTCGGGAGGCGTTCCCTCCCCTGCCGGTGTCAGGCTGACTGGCTGGATAGCCGTGGAGTCAGCCAGTATCTCGGTTCCCGATACCTCCACCGGGTCAAATCCCTCAGCCTCCACGGTCAGGTTGTATTCCGAATATGGCTGGATGATGCCTGGTTCCAGGCTCAGTTCCACCGGAGGCGCCGGAAGGGAGACGGTCTCTGTCTGGCCTGAACTATTGGTCTGAAGCTGTTCCAGGGCGCTTGCAGGCTCTCCCTTATAGCTGATTGTAACCCTGGCATTCTGGATGGGAAAGTTGTTCTGGATGTTGATTACATTAATCTGCAGCATTCCACTGGATGTCCGTTCTGGATTGGTTGCCATGTAATACCTCATAATCTCTTATCATTACCTAAATATAAGCAGTGCCTTCTTATTATATGCATGTCCGGGCCGGAAAAAGAAATTTAAGATTTTTCCGGAACTGCTTGACATCCGCCCTCTGCCTGTCTATAATAACACTCAATTGAATCAATATCTTCAGGGCAGGGTGCGATTCCCTACCGGTGGTACAGCCCACGAGCCGCAAGGCATGATTCGGTGTGATTCCGAAGCCGACAGTATAGTCTGGATGAAAGAAGATGGACATGGATGTTTTATGATGGATGGATTATCGGATTATCCCGGCCAGTATTCCCGGGATGGATTGGATGAGCGGTTCCGTCCATATAGATGTTAATGGCTGCCCTGGTATGATGTCATACCGGGGCTTTTTTTAACATAACATGCAAAACAGGCCATATTATGTTAATTTCATGGGATTGGTGCATTGGATGGATGATGGATGCATCCCAATCCATATACGGTATTGACATATCCTAAGGATTACTCCCCCGCCCTGGACAATATGTTCAAGGCGTTTTTTATTTCATCCTTATACATTTTCCCATTACACAAAGGAGGTGTCAAAATGTGGGAAACAACCGATAACACCTGCATGGGCCTTGCCCTTTCCCTTGCTGCCAAAGGAGAAGGGCGGGTAAACCCCAATCCCCTGGTGGGCGCTGTCATTGTCAGGGACGGCGCTGTCATCGGCCAGGGATACCACGCCTTTTTCGGCGGTCCCCACGCTGAACGGGCTGCCCTTGACTCCCTGACCGCGCCGGCCAACGGGGCTGTGCTCTACGTCACCTTAGAACCATGCTGCCATCACGGCAAAACCCCGCCCTGTACGGATGCCATCATAAAAAGCGGCATCCGCCGGGTGGTCATCGGAGCCAGGGACCCCAATCCGCTGGTTGCAGGAAAAGGGATGGCTGTGCTTAGGAGCAGCGGAATCGAAGTGATCCAGGGCGTTTTAGAGGAGGAATGCATCCGGCAGAACGAGGTATTCTTCCACTTTATCCGCAGCAGACAGCCATATGTGGTCATGAAATACGCCATGACCATGGACGGAAAGACGGCCACATCCAGCCGTCAGTCCAAATGGATTACCGGGGAACAGGCCCGGGAACATGTCCATAAGACCAGGAACCGGTTGAGCGCTGTCATGACCGGGCTTGGAACCATCCTTGCAGATGACCCGCAGTTAACCTGCCGGATCCCGGACGGAAGGAATCCGGCGCGTATCATCTGCGATACCCATCTCAGGACACCGCTTACATCAAATGTAATCATCACGGCCCCCCATGTCAGGACCATCCTGGCCACCTGCTGCCAGGACCCAGATGCCATGGCGCCCTATGAGGATGCGGGCTGTGAAATCCTGGTCCTTCCTGAAAAGGACGGCCACACGGATCTGCAGGTCCTGATGAAACGCCTGGGCGGGATGGATATTGACAGCATCCTGCTGGAAGGAGGCAGCGCCCTTAACTGGTCTGCGCTGGACCAGGGCATTGTCCATAAGCTTCAGGCCTACATTGCCCCTAAGGTTTTCGGCGGCCAAAAGGGTCTGTCCCCCATAGGCGGGACAGGGGTGGGAATGCCTGGATCGGCTTTCCTGCTGGATTCCCCCAGGATTACGGTCCTTGGCAGGGATATCCTATTAGAAAGCGGGGTGGTTCCATGTTCACAGGCATCATAGAGGAAACAGGAATCCTGGTGTCCTCTGCCCGCGGCCCCCGCTCCTGTGTGCTAAACATCAGGGCGCGCGCTGTCCTGGATGGCACCGGGCCAGGTGACAGCATCGCGGTTAACGGCGTATGCCTCACTGCAGCCACTGTCTCACCAACCGGTTTCACGGCTGATGTCATGCCGGAAACCTTGGCACGTACCGGACTTGGGTCCATGAAACCCGGCGCCCTTGTGAACCTGGAGCGGGCAATGGCTGCAGACGGGCGGTTTGGCGGACATATTGTTTCCGGCCACATTGACGGCACCGGAACCATTTCCATGGTAAAGCGGGACGGCAATGCCATCTGGTATACGGTGGACACTTCCCCCTGCATCCTGGACTTCATCATTGAAAAAGGCTCCATTGCCATGGATGGGATCAGCCTCACCGTTGCCAGTGTAACGGACCAGAACTTCCGTGTATCGGTCATCCCGCACACTGCCAGCCATACAAACCTGGTCCATAAGGCAGTGGGCGACACGGTGAATCTGGAAAATGACTGTGTGGGGAAATACATTGCAAAACTGCACAAAGGCACGGGCCGCAGCAGCCACCCCCGGTCCGGTGTCACAGAGGAATTCTTATTGAAAAATGGTTTCTGATTATACGGATTTATAACAAAGGAGGTTATTATCATGTTTCACTTCAGCACGGTTGAAGAAGCCCTGGACAGCCTGCGCAAAGGCAGGATCATCCTGGTCACGGATGATGAGGACAGGGAAAATGAGGGCGATTTTATCTGTGCCGCCCAGTATGCCACCACGGAAAATGTCAATTTCATGGCGGTACACGGCAAAGGACTTATCTGCATGCCCATGAGCCGGGAACTCTGCCAGAAGCTTGCATTCCCACAGATGGTAACAGACAACGGCGATAACCACGAAACGGCATTTACGGTATCCGTGGACCACATAAGCACAACCACCGGCATTTCAGCAGAAGAACGCGGGTCCACGGCCCGGTTCTGTGCGGACGCGGACGCAAAACCTGAGGATTTCCGCAGGCCTGGCCATATGTTCCCCCTAATGGCAAAGAAAAACGGCGTCCTGGAGCGCCCCGGCCACACAGAGGCCACCGTGGACCTGATGCGTCTGGCCGGTCTTAAAGAATGCGGCCTTTGCTGCGAAATCATGAAGGAGGACGGCACCATGATGCGCACACCCCAGCTCATGGAACTGGCCGCAGAATGGGGTCTTGCAATCACCACCATAAAAGCAATACAGGACTACCGTAAACAACATGAGTGTCTGGTGGAACTCATGGCCTGCACCAAGATGCCCACGCGTTACGGGATTTTCCGCGCTTACGGCTACGTGAACAAGCTAAACGGCGAGCACCATGTTGCGCTTGTGAAGGGAGAAATCGGGGATGGCAGGGACCTTCTATGCCGCGTACACTCCGAATGCCTGACAGGCGATGCATTCGGCTCCATGCGCTGCGACTGCGGGCAGCAGTTTGCAGCCGCCATGAAACAGATTGAACAGGAAGGCCGGGGCATCCTGCTCTACATGCGCCAGGAAGGACGTGGCATTGGCCTGATCAACAAGTTAAAGGCATATGAACTTCAGGACAATGGGATGGATACCCTGGAAGCCAACCTGGCCCTGGGATTTAAAGGCGATCTGCGGGAGTATTACATTGGCGCCCAGATTCTAAAGGACCTGGGCGCCAGGACCCTGCGGCTTTTGACCAATAACCCGGATAAGGTGTACCAGCTTTCCGGATTTGGGATTGACATAATAAAACGCGTGCCCATCCAGATGGACCCTACCAGCCATGACCTTTTTTACCTGAAGACCAAACAGAAAAAGATGGGGCACATCCTGCACTATTCCTGACATCCTTATACTAAAACCATGATTATAGAAGGAGAATCCATTATGAATGTATATGAAGGAAAACTGATACCTGGCAAAATAAAGGTAGGCATCGTAGCCGCCCGCTTTAACGAATTCATCACCTCCAGGCTCTTAAGCGGCGCCCTGGACGGATTAAGACGTCATGAGGTTGGGGATGAGGACATTGACATTGCATGGGTGCCCGGGGCCTTTGAGATTCCGCTGGCAGCTTCCAAAATGGCTTCCAGCAGCCGATATGACGCCGTCATCTGCCTTGGGGCCGTCATCCGCGGCAGCACAAGCCACTATGACTATGTATGCAGCGAGGTTTCCAAGGGAATCGCCCATGTTTCCCTTACAAGCGGGATTCCGATGATGTTCGGCGTGCTGACCACGGAAACTATCGAACAGGCCATTGAACGCGCCGGCTCCAAGGCCGGCAACAAGGGTTATGAATGCGCGGTGGGAGCCATTGAGATGGCGGACCTGATGCGCAGGATGGCGGGAATGAATTTTCAAACAGACCCTAGGGTGTGCCAGCCCTCATAATACCCGCCGCGGACACCACACAGGCCGCGGCCTCAGCCAATACAAATGAAAGCCACACTCCATCCATCCCCCATATGCCGGGCAGCAGGAATGCAAGAGGGATGATGGCCAGGCATCCCCTGACAATGGATATGCAAAATGCCTTCCCGGTTTCCACCACAGCGCTTAAAAAAGCCGCGCTGACAATATTGACCCCTGCAAAGAGGAATCCTGCAAAATACAGCTGGATTCCCCGCCGTGCAATGGGAACCAGATCCTGGCTGCCTTCGCTGTTAAATATGGCGATGATTCCCTGCCAGCATGTGTTGGCGCCAGCATAGATACACACCGACAGCACAATGGAAAGCATGGCCCCATACCGGAACACAAGCTTCAGGGCATTTCCATCCCCTGCCCCGTAACTGCGGCTTGCCAGGGGCTGCAGCCCCTGGGCAATCCCTGTGAATACAGCGGTCACCACCAGGGCCAGGTTTGCCACAATCCCGTAGGCCGCCACCCCGATATTGCCTGCAAGGGACAGGATGACCAGATTGAACACCATAAGTACGATGCCCGAGGACAGTTCTGTTATAAAGGATGACACGCCCGGCGAAAGGATGGATATGGCTTCCCTCAGGCTCCATCTGCATCTTAAGATGGACAGGGTGCTCTTTTTACTGAACAGGTGCAGGGAGAGCACTCCCATGCTGATGACAGGAGCCAGCCCGGTTGCAATTGCCGCGCCGGACATACCCATGGAAAACGGGAACATGAACAGGTAGTCCAAAACAATATTCGCCAGGCTGCCTGTTAGCATGGCTGCCATGGACAGCCTGGGATTCCCGTCATTGCGGACAAAGGCCAGCAGGGTATTGTTCATGATGAAACACGGCGCAAAACAGAGGATGACGCGCAGATATGCCGTTGTTTTGTCCATGGTATCCGCATCCGCCCCCAAAAGGGCTGCAATGGCAGGCACGCAAAAAAGCCCCGCCAGAAGGAACACGCCTCCGGCGGCCAGCGCCAGTCCCACGGTCCTTGTGTATACCTGCCTTGCCTCATTTTCATGTCCCTGGAACATGAAAATGGAGAACCGGGTGCCTCCCCCGGCGCCCATCATAAGACCGGTGGCATTGATGACGCTGTACACGGAAATAGCCAGGTTAAGGGCGGCCAGGCCGCTGGTCCCCAGTGCTTTGGACACAAAATATGTATCTGCCAGGATATAACATGACAACCCGATCATCCCCAGCACGTTAAGCCCCACATACCTGAAAAATTCACGAAATATGCTGTTCTTTCCCATCTTCATCCTCCATATCCGGCTGGCAGCCAGCGTTTCTTGAACCGATTCCTGCTAGGCCAGTTCTGTTTCCAGACATATTTTCCCGAAAAAAAGCCCGGACACATTCCTTCTTTGACCTACTGGAATGTGTTCAGGCACATAAGCGCTGCATACCCGGTGGCAGGCAGCTGTGTTTACTTATTCATATAATGGTAAAGTCTATCATAAACCTGTGTTTTTATCAAGGATTTGTGATAGACTATACAGTAAATATTTTATGACTGGAAATGAGGGATCCTATATGAAACCAATTGAACTTGATGTCCACACCCATACGGTTGCCAGCGGGCATGCCTACGCAACACTCACCGAGATGGCAAAGGCTGCTTCCCAAAAGGGACTTAAGCTGCTTGGCATTACCGAGCACACCAAAGGCATTGCCGGAACCTGCGAGGACATTTACTTTGTCAACCTGAAGGTGGTGCCCAGGCAGATGTTTGGAATAGAACTGATGCTTGGGGCTGAAATCAATATCCTGGATTACAAGGGCACCTTAAGCCTTGGCAAACAATACATGAAACACCTGGACCTGAGGATAGCCGGCATCCACAAGATGTGCTATAAGCCAGGCACCCCAAGACAGAACACAGACGCGGTGCTGGGCGCCATTGCCAATCCGGAGGTGGATATCATCAGCCATCCGGACGACGGGACATGCCCTCTGATTTATGAGGAAATCGTCAAGGCTGCCAAAAGCTGCCACACCCTGCTGGAAGTAAACAACAATTCCCTGCGCACCCCCACGCGCAAAAATGTCCATGAAAATGTACTCACCTTTTTAAATCTCTGCAAAAAGCACCGTGTGCCTGTCATTGCCAGCAGCGATGCACATTATACTGCGGATATCGCCAACCTGGACCATGCCATTCCCATATTGGAGGAAGCGGATTTCCCCCAGGATCTGGTGGTGAATTATAGTCTGGAACAGTTTAAGGAATATATTGCTTATAACAGGGCCCACTCCCAGTGAATACGGACTGTCTCCATAAAACCGCATGAATATAGGGATGCAGCATGCTGCATCCCCAAATCTATACATATTTCCTGATTTCATCCAAAACCATCTCTATATCCAGCGGTTTTACCAGGTACCCTGTCATCCCGGCTTTCATGGCCGCAATCCTGTCTTCCTCAAAGGCATTGGCTGTCATGGCCAGGATTGGGATCCGGCCGGCATCCGGCCGGTCCAGTCCGCGGATGGCACGGGTCGCCCCCAGACCGTCCATGACAGGCATCCGGATATCCATGAGTACTGCCTGGTAATAATCCTGGCCATTTTCTTCAAACAGCTCAAATGCCTCCTGACCGTTCTGCGCGGCGTCCACTTCCATTCCGTGCATCTTAAGAAGGGTCTTGGCAATCTCCCGGTTCAGTTCGTTGTCCTCTGCCAGCAGGATACGGCAGTTATCAAAATCCGGCTTTTCAGCCTTTTCCTCAACAGGACGGCTCCCTTTGACAGCACCTGCAAACGCGCCGAAAAGCGAGTTCCTGAACAATGGCTTTGGTATGAAACAATCCACCCCTGCCTTCCTGGCATCTTCCTCTATGAAGTCCCAGTCATAGGCCGATATCATGATGATTGTGGTATCAGGTCCCACCAGACTGCGGATTTGTCTGGCTGTCTCAACCCCGTCCATATCCGGCATCTGCCAGTCAATCAGGGCAATGTCATAGTATGTCCCCTGACCCAGCCGGTGCCCCACTTCCTCCACCGCCTTAAAACCGGAATCCACCCAGACAGGATTGGCTCCAGCGTCCTTAAGGATTTCTATGCACTGGCCCCCTACCGCAGGGTCATCATCCACCACCAGGACAGCCAGCCCGTTTAACAGTTCCTGCTGCTTCCTCTGCCGCTCCTTCTGCTCATCGTCCTCCACCAGCCGCAGGGGAATGGTCACTGTAAATACAGCCCCCTTGTGCTTCTCGCTCTCCACTTCAATGGTCCCGCCCATAAGCTGCACCAGATTATAGACAATGGACAGTCCCAGTCCGCTTCCCACATTGTTGCGGGCAGTCTCCGGGGACTCCTGCTCAAACGGCTGGAAGATGCGGCTGCAGAACTCTTTTGACATCCCGATTCCCGAATCCCTGACACAGAACCGGATATAGGAAAACCCATTGGTGCGCTTCTGTTCCTTTATATTGACCTGTATCATGCCGTCAGTTGGAGTGAATTTAAGCGCATTGGACAGGAGGTTCAGGAGTATCTGCTTGACCCTCAGCGGATCCCCCACATAATGCTGGTCCAAGGGTTCCTCATGATAGATTTCATACCGGATGTTCTTTTCCCTGGCCTGCGGATAGACAATCTGGTCAATGTCCTCTATCAGCCCGGCAAAATCAAAATACTCCTGGGACAGATTCATTTTCCCGTTCTCTATCTTGGACATATCCAGTATGTCATTGATCAGGGACAGCAGGTACCTGGAAGAGGAATCAATCTTCCTGAAACAGTCCTGCATGCCCTTAACGTCCCCTGCCTTTAGCTGGCCAATGGTACTCATGCCGATGATGGCATTCATGGGCGTGCGGATATCATGGCTCATCCTGGAAAGGAAATCCGATTTTGCCCGGTTGGCAGCCTTGGCAGACGCCAGGGCATCCCGAAGCAGCTGCTCCTGGCGGGCCTGTTCCGCCCTCTGGGCATCCAGGATCTTAACCAGGTTAATGGCAAGCATGTCGCTGTTAAACGGATTCTCCACATAGATGATCTGCACGGAAATCCAATGATACCTTCCGTCGCTCCCAATCTGCTGGAACTCCATATAGATGTCGCGTTCCCCAGCCGCAAAGCGTTCCATTACATGCCCGCGCCTGAAGTGATCCATATAATCTTCCTGGTAAGCAGGATACACAAGCGGGCAGAAATGCTCCAGCATCCCGGAATAGCTGCCCTCCCGCTTTCCAACGTATACCTCATGCCCTTTTATAAAGCAGTTATAGGTATCTTTGGTCAGGTTCAGGCTCATGATCAGGGGGTACGCGGTACAGATTGCTGCCTGCAGTGACCTGTTCTCAATCATCTGCTGGCGCTCCTGCTCCAGTTCCATGCGCCTGAGTTCAGTGACATCCGTAAACACGGCCTGTATCACCTCCAGGCCGTCCGCATTGACAAGCCGCCCCATGACCACGCTGATCCATATCTGACGCCCATCCCTGCAGACCCCCTGACGGATATAAGACGTTGTATCCCCGTCCAGCACAAGTCCGTCCACCTGTTTTTCAATCCATTCCCTGTCCTGGTCAAGCACCAGGTCATAAGGACATTTGACCGCACAGCGGTATTCCTCCTCTGAGGCAAACCCATAGGCTTCCCATACCATCCGGTTCACATTGATGATCCTGTGTTCCGGGTCCGTGGAAAACTGCAGGATGCCACAGGGTACCGAGTTATACAACTGTGACAGGAAATCCGCCTGCTGCTTATACTCCTGTTCCTTTTTTTCCAGCACGGACTCCAGTTTCTGATATGCCTGTGTGGCTGACTCCAGCGGGAAAAGCTCCCCATCCCGTATATCCCTGAAGGGCACTGAATTATGCATATGTATTGTTTTAAGGCCGTCCTCCCGCTCCTGGAAAATAAAGGTAATCCTTTGGCGTATGTCCAGGAATATCCCGGTCCCCGCCTTGGACTTAAGCAGGCTCATCCCCTCGCACAGGTAACTGCCGCCTCCCAGATTCCTGGTTTCATAAACTTCATCAAACATATCACAAGGTGACAGTTCATCCTGTCCGGCCCGGAAGCATGCGGCCACGGCTTCCTTCCCCTCCGCCTTCTGCATTTCCCCGGCTCCAAGCCATACAATATCATCCGCAAATGTGGATATAAGAAATTCCACATCCGCTTCACAGAAATACCGGATCAGGATCTTCCTGGCAAATCCCTCAATCTCTTCCGCTGACCTAATACCCATATAAATAGCCTCCTACGGCAAGCGTTACATTACTGCATCTGGTTAATCACGATTAGGTAATTATACCATCAAGCAGATGCAAACGCAATGCGCCGGGAGGCTTAGAAGTCCTTCATTTATCTCTTATTTCATCCATTGATATATTTTTTTACAAATACAGGAAGCGCATAATCCGTATTTTTCCAATAGTTCCTCTGCGGGTCCTGATTCCCCAAACGTGTCTTCTATTCCTATCTTCATCACCCTGCTTGGACACTTTTGTGAAAGTACATCACATACAGCGCTTCCAAGACCGCCAACCACAGAATGTTCTTCCACAGTTACGACACAGCCTGTCTTTCCTGCGGATTTGAGAAGCAATTCCTCATCCAAAGGTTTAATTGTATGAAAATTCAACACCTCAACGCGTATTCCCTGCTTCTCCAATGCATCTGCCGCCTTCAGGGATTCCGACACCATGATTCCGCTGGAAGCCAAAGTCAGGTCACTCCCCTCCCTCAGTACCACGCCCTTTCCTAATGTCACCTCATATCCCGGCTGTCTGTTAACAACAGGAACCGGAAAACGGCTGAATCTCATATATACAGGACCATGATATACATAAGCGGCTTTAACAACAGCCTTTGCTTCCTCTGCGTCACAGGGCTGCACCACTACCATACCGGGAATTGAACGCATCAGGGCGATATCCTCATTGCATTGATGGGTGGCCCCGTCAGGCCCCACGGATATACCGGCATGGGTAGCGCCTATTTTTACATTCAATCCTGGATATGCAATGGAATTACGGATCTGCTCAAATGCCCGTCCCGCTGCAAACATGGCAAAGGTGCTCACAAAAGGCACTTTTTTACAGGCCGCCATTCCTGCTGCCACCCCCATCATATTTGCTTCCGCAATCCCGCATTCAATATGCCTGTCAGGATACCGCTCCCTGAACAGTGCTGTCTTCGTGGCCTCTGCCAGGTCGGCGTCTAAAACCACCACATCGGTATGGAGGCCGCCCAGCTCAGCCAGTGCTTCTGCATATCCCTGTCTTGTTGCAGTTTTTGTTTCATTCATCATAGCGCAGCCCCCACTTTCCCAAGTTCCTCCATGGCCGCATGATACTGTGTTGCGTCCGGCGCCTTACCATGCCAGGAAACCTGATTCTCCATAAAGGACACACCCTTCCCTTTTACCGTCCTGGCAATGACCACTGACGGCTGTCCCTTTGTTTTCCTTGCTTCCTCATATGCATGCAGCAGCTCCCCAAAATCATGTCCGTCCGCCTCTATCACATGGAAATGGAATGCCTCAAATTTCCCCTTTAAAGGCTCAAGGGAACATACCTCGTCCACGGTGCCGTCAATCTGCAGTCCATTGGCGTCCACTATCCACAGGAGATTATCCAGATGCCTATTTCCCGCAAACATGGCAGCTTCCCACACTTGACCCTCCTGAAGTTCCCCATCCCCTAAAAGAGTATATACACGATAAGGCCTGCCATCCATTTTCCCGGCTAAAGCCATCCCCACGGCAGCCGATACCCCCTGGCCCAAAGACCCGGTTGACATATCCACTCCCGGCGTATGTTTCATATCCGGATGACCCTGCAGATACTTCCCCGTCATCCTTAGTTTCCCCAAATCCTCCTTTGGGAAATATCCCTTCATGGATAATACACCATAAAGCGCAGGGGCGGCATGTCCTTTGGACATGATGAACCGGTCCCTTGCATCATCCCGTGGATTATCCGGATTTACATTCATTTCCTCAAAATAAAGGCTTACTAAAATGTCCGCAGCTGACAGGGAACCTCCGGGGTGCCCTGACTTTGCCATATATATGGAATATAAAATACGCCTTCGTAACTCTGCTGCATACCTGCGCAATTGCTCATTCTTAGCATCTGCCAACTGTCTCCGCTCCTTTTATCTCCCTGTATACTTTGTCCATTGTTCTACACAACTGCATGCCGCCTGATATTTCCCATACATCCTGCGGTTCCCCTCAAATGTCTTCTCATCCGGCCGGAATTCCTTGTCAGTCCCAGGACACATGACCTGCTGCGCATCCTGCAGGGACGGATAGATCCCTGCCGCGGCCGCGCCATAAATAGCTGCCCCTAATGCGCATACCTGCCCTGACCGTAGCGTCCTGATGGGAAGTTCCAATATATCTGCCATCTGCTGCATGATATAATGGGATTTGTCTGCAATCCCTCCCACGGCAATAATCTCCTGAGGTCTTAAACCGCATTCCGCAAATGAATCCAGTATGCGCCTTGACCCGAATATTGCACCGTTTACCAGCGCCCTGTAAAAATCCACACAGTCCATGCCTAGGGAAAGCCCCAGAAACGCGCCTTTTACCGCTTCATTAATATCCGGGTACCGTCTCCCGTTGAACCAGTCAATGCCTACAGCCTCCTGTACGGATTTTCTGGCCCCAGCCTCCCTCTCCAAAGCAGGAAAGAACTGCTTATCCAGGCTTTCCAGCGCAATATCCTCCATCCCCATCTGTTTTACCGGCCACATCATCACGCGCTTCAGCCAGGAAAACAGATCCCCGAAGGCAGCCTGTCCTGCTTCAATCCCCACCATTCCTGGGAGAATGGAGTCCAATGCCTGGTTACAGTATGACCCCATATCCTTTCCTGCTATTTCCTCCTGGCTGACCGTCAGTAAATCCACCGTTGAAGTACCTGCAATCTTAACCATACAATGCGGCCTTATTCCCGCTCCCACTGCACCTGCGTGGGCGTCAAAGGACCCGGTTCCCACCACGGTATCCGGTTCCAGTCCCAGGACACCGGCCCATTCATCTGTCAATGTACCAATCTTCCTGCCGGCTGGCTGCGGTTTTGTCCTATACCGTCCCGCTATCCTTCCCAAAGTACCATCTAACATATTGAAACAGGATAAATCCGGAAGCCCCCCGTGCCTGATATCCCAATAAGCCTTATGTCCTGCCGCGCAGCTGCACCGTATCATCTGTTCCGGCCGCAGATTTCCTGCAAGACAGCCACTTAGCCAGTCCACATGTTCCACCCAGGTGTAACCGTATTCCCTTACACCCTGGTCAATCCGTATTCCATGTAAGACCTTTGCCCAGAACCACTCCGCGGAATACTTCCCCTGGTAGGCCGTATAATCTCCTGAAGGCGCATTCTTAAAGCTGTCTGTCAGCTGCTCTGCCTCGTTAAGGGACGTATGGTCTTTCCAAAGCCAGAACATGGCATTGGGGTTATCTGAAAACTCCGGGAGCAGCGCCAGGGGAACGCCCTCCCTATCCACAGGGCATGGGGTGGAACCTGTGGTATCCAGGGCAACCGCCTTGATACAGCTTCTTTTCCCAGCCCCTGCCGCCACATTCCTGACAGCCTCTATAAGAACTTCAATATAATCCAGAGGATGCTGCCGGTATTGGCTGATACTGCTGTCACAGTATAATCCTTTCTGCCATCTTGGATAAAAGACCACGGATTCCTGGCAGATTTCACCTGTCCGCACATCGGCCAGTATTGCCCTGGCCGAATCACTTCCAAAATCCACACCAATTACATATTCACGTTTCATCACATTCACTGGATGGGCCTGGCTGACTCCCGTTTCACAATATGCATGCGAAGTGTAAGTGAATCAGCCCGTTCATTTGTTTTAATCATCTTAAACAGGCGTTTTGCCGCTTCTATCCCAAGCCGTTCCTTGGGATGGGCAAAGGTCGTTATACCATAATGCTGCAGCTCCGATATGGAAGAATTATCAATTCCTACAATGGAAATATCTTCCGGGACCCTGATGCCCTTACGCTCAAAATATTTCATCACCTTACTGGCAGTCAGGTCGCTGTAACAGACCACAGCAGTGCATCCTTCCAGCTTCCTGCCTGTAAAGTCATCGTAGTACGGACTGAATACTTCCTCCTCCGTATCAGTGGTAAACCACCACACATGATCCTCCGGTACCGGCAGATCATGCTCTTTAAACCCTTTTAGGAAACCGCGGTAACGCTCCAATCCCTGTATCTCGTCCATTTTAAATATACCGGCGATTTTCCGGTGTCCCAAATCAAAAAGATAATCTACTGCCTGGAACCCCACGCTTTCATCATCTGTCACCACATAAACCGGATTCAGTTCTTTATAGTAACTGTTGACAAAAATATAGGGAATCTGAAGGCTGTCAAGCTGTCGGTATAAATCCATATTAGGATTTGGCAGGGCGGACAGGGTGCTCTCAATAATCAGGCCGTCCACGCCTCCCTCAATCATCGCTTTGATAAACTGCGCTTCTTTGCTGTATTTAAATTCCGTAATCCCGATGGATATGGTATATCCTTCCTTTGTTGCCTCAGCTTCAATCCCGCGCAGAATATTAGTAAATACATAATCCGTTATATAAGAGGTCAGTACAGCAATGTTACAGGATTTTGGGCGGTCCGCCTTTTTTCCGGCCACATAGGTCCCGCTTCCCTGGATTTTATAGACCAGGCGCTCTGATTCCAGGAGTTCCATTGCCTTCCTGACCGTAATCCTGCTGGCCATGAACTGCTGGGCCAGTTCGATTTCCCCGGGAATCCTGTCATTTTCCTGCAGTTGTCCTTCCCTAATTGCATCTTTGATTCTTTTAGCGATTACCTCATACTTAAAACCTTCTGCATCCTTTGACATACTTATCTTCCTTAATTTTTTATTTAGTCCGGATACATATTAGAATCATAAACCAGTTCCATCTCCGCCCACCATTCTCCTTCTCTTCTACCATTCAACGGAACCTGGAATCCATTCATCATTGTATCCCATTTTCTGACCACCGGATCTTCTGCATATGCATCTATGTCCTTTGTAATATCAAAATCATCCCTGGCATCAAATATCTGGACCAGCCTTGTACCAAACCGGAAAATCCTTACGTTCTCCATTCCTACCTTTTTGACGGCCTGCCTTACCTCCGGCCATACATTGCTGTGATATTCCTCATATAAAGCCAGGATTTCCGGGTCATTTTTCAAATCGATTGTCATTGCATAGGTTTTCATCTCAGTCGTCCTCCACTGCTGCCAATGTATGCGTAACCCTTGGGTCTGAAAGGATATCATTCTCATCCGTGCTATAGGATGAAAATTCTGATACGATGCACCCTTCATCACCGCTCTGGAACCAATGCCATGTATCCGGCAAAAGGGTATACATATCGCCGGCGTGAAGTTCCAGTTCTTTTGCCGCCTTTGACAGGTAGGACTGCGCCCCTTCCGGGATGATTGCCTTCTGTTCCGGGCTTTCCTCCCCAGGTATATGAAGATACAGAGTCCCGTACCGCACCCGGAAGGTCTCCTGTTTCCCGATACTGCCCTCAAACGGCGGGTGTTTATGTTCTATACATGTCTGATGCGGATACAGGACTAATTCCTTAGCACAGTAACGTGGAGTATTTACATATGTATATAATTGAAAACCTATGACCGGGTCATCTTCAAAGCCATAATCAATAATTTCGATGGAGGGGATTTCATCTTCCTTCAATACAATGTGGGCTTTCTCCATCAGATAATCCGCAGCTTTTTTTTGTCTGATAAAATATTCCTTTTTTGTCATTTTTTCTCTCTTTCATATTAAGTCATTGTAGATTGGTTTGTCAAACCATATTTCCCCCTACCCTTTCACGGCTCCGGCCGTCATTCCTGTAATCAGTTTTTTCTGGAACAGCAGGTACAGACAGAACACAGGGGTGGTTGAGATGACCAGCGCTGCCATCAACTGCGGGTAGTTTGCGGACATGGGGCCGATAAAATTCTGAAGTCCCAGCTGGATGGTCTTGTACTTGTCACTGGATATCAGTATTAAAGGGAAAACAAAATCGTTCCAGATATTCAAAAACGTCATGACACATACGGTTGCTAACGCCGGGCCTGCCATAGGGAAAATGATACGGAACAGGATCCGGAACCTTCCCGCCCCATCCATTACTGCCGCCTCATCCATCTCCACCGGGATAGACCGGATATAACTCTCCAATATATAGATGGCAAAGGGCATGTAAAAGGATATGTACGGCAAAAACAGGGTAAACCGTCTGTTCAGCCAGTGCAGGCTTTTAAACATCGTGAATAACGGTACCAATGTGGTGTGGATGGGAATCAGCATCCCAAACAGGAAATATACATACACCATATTCCTGCCCCTGAATCTGTATCTTGCCAGTACATATGCAATCATAACCGCCAGCACAAGGATGATGGATACCGAGCCTACCGTTACCAGTACACTGTTGAACACATACTTTCCAATTCCCGAATATTCCCATGCCGCCACATAATTTTCAGCCATCAGCTTCTTGGGCAGTGAAAACAGGTCTGCCATGAATTCCTTGTTGGTTTTAAATGATGATACAAGAAGCCATAAAAGCGGGAATACATTTAATACCACAAACACTGAAAAACTCAAATAGATAAACAAACGTGCTGCTTTCGTCCGGCAATGCTTCATAGGTCCCTCCTGTCTTTTTGTTAATCCGGTTCCTTTTGCTGGCGGAGGTTCATTATGACCTGAGGCATGACGATGATGACAAAACTGATCATGACAATAATCATGGAAATTGCGCTTCCGAACCCATACCGCATATTGCTGAAGGTGTTATTGTACATATATAGCGTCAGTACTTCGGAAGCGGTTCCCGGACCTCCTTTTGTCATGACAAAAATCTGGTCAAATACCTTCATGGTTCCGCTGATACATATCACCAGTGCCACAAGAATCGTATTCTTCAGCAAAGGGGATATGACATACACGGTCTTTTTCCACCCTGTTGCCCCATCTAATTCAGCTACCTCCAGTACTTCCCCCGGAATGCTCTGGGCCGCCGCCATGAAGATGATGGTATAGTAGCCGATGAACTGCCATATATGCATGGCAATCAGAGCATAGATTGCTGTCTGGGAACTGCCCAGCCAGTCCCTGGCCAAATCGGGCAGCCCAATTTTAATCAGGATTGTATTCAGAAGGCCAATCCTGGAGTTATAGAGCAGAAGCCCCATAAATCCAATCACTACCGGAGCAAGGATACAGGGAATATATAGGATACTGCGGAACAGTTTCTGGCACTTCATCTTTGGAAAATTGATAAAGAAAATTGCCAGGATATACCCGATTCCTACCTGTCCAATACAGCACATCACCACGTAGAGGATATTATTCTTAAATGCATTCCAGAATTCCCCGGAATGCAGGATTTCATTATAATTTCCCAGACCAATGAACACCTTTTTAGCGCCGCCGGACCAGTCAAACAAACTATAGTAGGCTGACTGAAGAATAGGCATAATGGTAATCATCGTATAAATCAATACTCCGGGAGACAAAAACAAAATAATGGTTTTCCATTCCCTTTTCCGCTTTAATCCCATCATATTCCCCTTTCATATTAACGATGCCTTCCTATTTCCCGGCCAGACGGTCCTTTACCTCCTGTACTTTAGCCGCCGCATCCTCCGGCGTCATGCCTCCAGCCATAACATCCTGCGTTGTCTTATTCTGTATGTCTGACAACTCCGTGGATAATACCTGGTCAAATACAGGTGTAAGCGTGGCATCCTTTGCAATATCCAGAACCTGGGCAAACAGCGGGGTAACCTTGGATTCATCATACGTGTAATCCGTTACTGCAGGCACAATACTTGCCAGTTCCACTGCATCTTTAGCGAAGTTTTTATCTGTAAGGGCCTTAACCAGTTCAATAGCCGCATCCCTTTTAGCCCCTTCCAGCTTCGGATTGATCTGCCAACCCCATCCGGAACCGCCGGCAACAATTCCCCGTTCTCCCTTTCCGTCTTCAAATGCAGGAAGAACCATGATCTTGGTAGATGCAGCAACCTCAGGGTCCGCCGTATCCAGATATGTCTGTACGCCCCATGAACCTGCTATGAAGGAAGCTGCTTCCCCATTACCTGCAACTGCATACATCTGATAGTTATCAATGGAATTAAAGTCAGAGTTGAATGCTTTCGCATCCACCAGTTCCTTAAGTACCCTTAACGTATCAACATAGGGCGCCTCCGTATACTTTGCATCCTGGAAACACAGCTGATTCATATAATCAGGCCCGCCCTTCAGTGCAACCCAGCAGCTTAAAGATGCTGTGGGAACCAGCCACTGATCCTTATTCCCAAGTGCCATGGGGATAATACCCACATCATTGAACTGTTTACACATTGTCAGGAATTCCCCGTAGGTTTCCGGTACTTTTATGTTATTGTCCGTGAACATCTTCTCGTTATAATACATGAGGGCGTTCAGGTCCACGGTAAACGGAAGCGAATAAATCTTTCCATCATAGATATGGTTTGCCAATGCCCCCTCCGAAAAATTGTCCCTCCACTCCGGGTCTTTATCCAATATGTCATTTAGCGGCTGGATCGTGCCTGCATTTACAAAATCTTCTGTCCAGGCCCCTTTCATCAGGAATACATCCGGCAAATCATTGGTAACCCCCAGGGTCTGAACTTTTGTAACATATAAATCATGCGCAATGGCTTCCTCTGCAATACTGATATTGGGATGGGCTTCCTTGAACTTCCTGAACGTTTCCTTGCCCAGTTCATATCTTCCATCCCCTTCCACAAAGAAATGCATGACGGAAAGCTCTACTTTTTCATCCGAAGCTGTTATGGTTCCCTCTTCTGTTTTCTGATCAGCCGCAGTCGCCGCTTCTCCCCCCGAAGTAGTTTCTGGCACAGGCTTTACTTCCTTTGCACCACATCCACTTACGGATAACCCCATTATCATAGCCAATGCCAACGCCGCCATTTTTTTCATAATGTACTTCTCCTTTCTTTAACTGTAAGTTCCATTGTTAATCCCTGCAGGCTTTAGGTATTTTCTGAGATATTTAAATATCACCGGTAATTTCAATATACATATTTGTATACATGATGTCAATATTTTTTATAACATTTATTCGTTTTTTCTTTATATTTGTATTGTTTTAATTTATATTTGT
>ENA-UOJP01001113-UOJP01001113.1-human-gut-metagenome-genome-assembly--contig:-C102-NODE-1113-length-36897-cov-7.159818_pt1 | contig 36897 bp, 28 predicted proteins | sample MGYA00242353_ERZ723900 | MGnify/ENA metagenome assembly ERZ723900
ATCATTGTGCCTATCAGTCTCACCGTAACAAGAAGCTAAAATGTTCGCTGTAGTGTTAGATTGCGTCCTGTGCAATCTTAGTACCGCTGCGTTTTTGGCAGAGCGAGAGCGTGCCCACGTAGGGAATAGAGTCCGTCCGGGAGGGCGGGGCAGTGGGACAGGGCCGGAGAAACCCAGCAGCAGGAAGGGCAGGTTAAGAAATCCCAAGGGCCAGGTGTAACTTTATGGCAGGTTTTATTTGGTAAAAACCGAGTTTTGTGGTATACTAATTAAAATTAAGTGTAGTGTCAGTTTTTCTGCCTGTTTTACAGCCTGTTTATATGTGAGGCAGGTATATTTTTGCGGGCGGAGATAAAGGAGAAGAATTATGAGAACTTACTTGGTGACAGGCGGCGCAGGTTTTATAGGATCCAATTATATCCACTACATGTTCCGTAAATACGGGAATGAAATCCGTATTATCAATGTGGATGCCCTTACCTATGCCGGCAATCTGGAAAACCTGAAGGAAGTGGAAGACAGGGATAATTATACCTTTGTAAAGGCAAATATCTGCGACAAGGAAGCAATCGAGAAGATTTTTAATGAAAATGACATAGACAGAGTCGTACATTTTGCAGCGGAGAGCCACGTGGACAGAAGTATCCGCAATCCGGAAGTTTTTGTGAATACCAATGTGCTGGGAACAGCGGTAATGCTCAATTGTGCCAAAGCGGCCTGGGAGAATCCGGACGGAACCTTTAAAGAAGGCAAGAAGTTTCTGCATGTTTCCACGGATGAGGTATACGGTTCCCTGGAAGAGGAAGGGGAATATTTCTATGAAACCACCCCGTATGCCCCTCACAGCCCTTATTCTGCCAGCAAAGCGGGATCGGACATGCTAGTGAAAGCATATATGGACACCTATCATTTCCCGGCGAACATCACGAACTGCTCTAACAATTACGGCCCTTACCAGTTCCCGGAAAAGCTGATTCCTCTGATCATCAACAACGCCCTCCACGGAAAGAAGCTTCCCGTATACGGCGACGGCAAAAACGTACGTGACTGGCTGTATGTGGAGGATCATGCCAAGGCCATCGACATGGTACAGGAAAAGGGCAGGCTTTTCGAGACCTATAATGTGGGCGGACATAATGAAAAACAGAACATACAGATTATTGAAATCATCATAGAAACCCTTCAGGAGATGCTCGCGGATGACGATCCGAGAAAAGCGCTGGTATCCAAGGATCTGATCACCTATGTGGAAGACCGTAAGGGCCATGATCGCAGATATGCCATCGCTCCGGATAAAATCAAGTCGGAAATCGGCTGGGAACCGGAAACCATGTTTGCGGAAGGGATTAAGAAGACTATCGCCTGGTATTTCAGCCATGAAGACTGGATGAAAAATGTGACCAGCGGTGATTATCAGAAATATTATAACGAGATGTATAAATAAGGGATGCCGCGAGCTGCGGGCCATTCTTATTATCGATAAAACCCGACGTAAAACGATGGAGGTTTATTTATGAAAGGTATTATTCTTGCAGGAGGAAGCGGAACCAGGCTTTATCCGCTGACCAAGGCAATTTCCAAGCAGATTATGCCGGTGTATGACAAGCCCATGATTTATTATCCGCTGTCCATACTGATGCTGGCGGATATCCGGGAGATACTGATTATCTCCACTCCGAGAGATCTTCCTGTTTTCCGGGAACTGTTCGGAACCGGGGAACAGCTGGGGCTTTCTCTTTCCTATGCGGTACAGGATCAGCCCAGAGGATTGGCGGACGCCTTTATTTTAGGAGCAGATTTTATTGGAAATGACAGCGTTGCACTTGTACTGGGAGATAATATTTTCTATGGGCAGAGCTTTTCCAGGGTGCTCAGGAACGCTGCTTCCCGGGAGAAGGGCGCTACGATTTTCGGATATTATGTCCGGGATCCGAGAGAATACGGTGTGGTGGAATTCGATGAAAACGGAAAAGCCCTTTCCATCGAAGAAAAACCGGAAAATCCCCGGAGTAATTATGCGGTGCCGGGACTGTATTTCTACGATAATGATGTGGTGGAGATTGCAAGAAATGTAAAGCCTTCGGCAAGAGGGGAAATTGAAATCACTTCCGTAAATAATGAATATCTCCGCAGGGGAACGCTTCAGGTGGAAACGCTGGGGAGAGGGTTTGCCTGGCTGGATACGGGAAGCCATGATTCCCTTCTGGATGCGGCGGATTTTGTATCGGCCTTCCAGAAGCGACAGGGGCTTTATATTTCCTGTATAGAAGAAATTGCTTATAAGAGAGGTTTTATCTCCCGGGAGCAGCTTCTGAAGCTGGCGGAGCCGCTGATGAAGACGGATTATGGAAAATATATGGTGGAGGTTGCCAACGGGCTGTAAGCCGGGAGGCAACCGGCACCGCCGAAGAAACGGATTACGTACAAAAAGAGCGACAGGAATCGAGGAATTGTTAAGATGGGTAAAATTACAGTAGAGACATGCGAAATAGAGGGGCTGAAGGTTATCACGCCTGCGGTATTCGTTGATGAGCGCGGATATTTCATGGAAACCTATAATTATAATGATTATAAAGCGGCGGGAATCGATCAGGTGTTTGTTCAGGATAACCAGTCTGCGTCATCCAAGGGTGTGCTGAGAGGTCTTCATTTTCAAATCAATTATCCCCAGGATAAGCTGGTGCGCGCCCTGAAGGGAGAGGTCTATGACGTGGCGGTGGACTTGAGGAAAGGCTCCCCTACCTTCGGAAAGTGGTTCGGCGTCCTTCTTACCGAAGAAAATAAAAAGCAGTTTTTTGTGCCGAAAAATTTTGCGCACGGTTTTCTTGTGCTTTCTGATTATGCGGAGTTCGCTTATAAATGCACGGACTTCTATCATCCCAATGATGAGGGCGGTCTTGCCTGGAATGACCCGGATATCGGCGTTGAATGGCCTATTCCGGAAGGCATGAAGCTGATTCAGTCCGAAAAGGACACGAAGTGGGGCGGAATCAAGAGTTATACGGGAAGATAGAAGCAGAATGAAAAACAAAGAGAAAAAACAAATTCCGGTTATCGGACAGGGTATTAATAAAAAAGCGGGAATTACCATATTCACCCTCGTGATGTTAATAATGGGGGTGATTATTGTCTGCTATCATAATCCCCTTGCAAATCAGACGGATGAGCTGGTTAAGAAAATAATTGCCTGTACACTGATTGTGATCGCTGTCATTGCGTTTATTAAGTTTTATGATAAAATCACGCAGCTTCCCTTTGAACTTTATCAGAACAGACGGCTGATATGGCGGCTGGCGAAGAACGATTTCAAGAGAAGATATGCCGGATCCTATATGGGTGCGGTGTGGGCAATGATCCAGCCGGTGGTGACTGTGGCGATGTATTACATTGTATTCCAGGTAATCATGCCTCAGAAGGCAACGCTTGTGGGAGAGGGGATTGAAGTCCCTTATCTGGTCTTCCTTACGGCCGGCCTCGTACCCTGGTTCTATTTTTCCGAAGCCATTGTCAACGGAATGATGGCGCTTCTGGAATATGAATATCTGGTAAAAAAAGTAGTATTTAAAATCAGTATACTGCCTATTATCAAAATTATTGCGGCCACGTTCATCCATGGCTTTTTTGTGTTGGTGCTTCTGATAATCGCCTGGTTTTATGGATTTACGCCCAGTCTGTATACGCTGCAGATTTTTTATTACAGCTTCTGTATGTTTGTGCTTGTGCTTGCTGTCAGCTATACAACCTGTTCTGTGGTTATTTATTTCCGGGATCTGCAGCAGATTGTAAACATTGCCCTGCAGATAGGCATGTGGGCGACTCCCGTTCTGTGGAATCTGGGAAGCTTCAGCAAAAAGGCGCAGATGCTGGTTAAAATAAATCCTCTCGTATACATTGTGGAAGGCTACCGCAGTGCGATCTATGAAAAACAGTGGTTCTGGGAGGATTTTTATTCTACCATGTATTTCTGGATTATTACCATCGGCCTTTTCTGTATCGGCGCATTGGTATATAAACGGCTTAAAGTACATTTTGCAGATATCATGTAAGGAAAGTGTGAAAAGAATTTCCAAGACTCGCGGCAGAGGCCGCTTCGTCAGGAAATTCTATGTTTCACACGGAAGAACGCAAAAGACGCGTTCTTCTTATTGAATATATGTGTCCGCTGATGCGGACAAGAGGTATAATTATGGAAGAAAAGCAGCTTGCCATCCATGTGGAGGGGCTGAATAAAGTATATAAGCTCTATGATCATAACCGGGACAGGCTCGTCGATTCCCTGGGGCTTTCCCGAAAAAAGAAATACAGGGAGCATTTTGCCCTCAGGGGCGTGGATCTGGATGTTTACCAGGGGGAATGCGTGGGTATCATCGGGACAAACGGTTCCGGTAAATCCACTATTCTTAAAATCATAACCGGCGTACTGAATGAGACAAGCGGCGTCGTTCAGGTCAACGGCAGGATTTCAGCCCTTCTGGAGCTGGGAGCCGGTTTCAACATGGAGTACAACGGGATAGAAAATGTATATCTGAATGGTTCCATGATTGGTTTTTCTGAAAAAGAAATCGATGAAAAGCTTCAGGATATTCTGGATTTCGCGGATATCGGAGAATATGTATACCAGCCCGTCAAAACGTATTCCAGCGGTATGTTTGTAAGGCTGGCTTTTGCTGTAGCCATAAATATTGATCCCGAAATCCTCATCGTGGATGAAGCGCTTTCTGTCGGAGATGTGTTTTTTCAGGCGAAATGCTACCATAAATTCGAAGAATTTAAGAAACAGGGAAAAACAATTCTCTTTGTGAGTCATGATTTGAGCGCAATCAGTAAATACTGTGACAGAGCGGTACTTTTAAACCAGGGGGTGAAGCTGGGAGAAGGCAGCCCCAAGGAGATGATAGATACCTACAAGCGTGTGCTTGTGGGGCAGTATGAAATGCCGGAAACAGACGGTAAGGGCGGTCTGCTTCAGGATCAGGACATCCGGGACGCGGCGGCAGCGAAAGCGGACGGCGTTAAAACGGAAAAGAAAACGCCGGTTAAGGAAGAACAGGGGGTTAATCCTCAGGCGCTGGAGTATGGAACCAAAGAAGCGGAGATTACCGGCTATTATGTGACGGATGGGAACGGGATACGGACGACCACGATTCTGAAGGGGGAACCCTTTACCCTTCATATGAATGTGCGCATTCATGAGGATGTGGCGGCTCCTATTTTTGCTCTGTCTGTCAAGAATATCAAGGGTGTGGAAATTACCGGTACCAACACGATGGTGGAGCGGGCGTTCCTGGAAGGGGTGAAAGCCGGCGAAGAGCTGGAAATAACCTTTACCCAGAAGGTGCGGCTCCAGGGCGGGGATTATCTGCTGTCCCTGGGGGTTACCGGATACAAGGGGGATACCTTTACGGTTTACCACAGGCTGTATGATATCATCAATCTGACCATTATTTCGGACAGGGATACGGTGGGATATTTTGATATGGAGTCTGAGGTGTCGGTAAAGAGATCATAACGAACGGAAAGGCAAGGGCCGAAGATGACGGAGCAGATAGGAAAGGTAACACTGGACTTATCCTTTTACCCCGGAGAAGACTTCTACTGTGACGGAACCGTAGAAGATGAGATACTGGACATTGTGAAAACATGTCCCCCGGAGGATTATCAGAAAAAGATTGAGGAGAAACACAGCTGGCCTGTGTTTTATCATCTTTCTCCCCAGAGGCAGAATATTGTATCATGGCTTCCCATGGATAAGAATACCAAGGTGCTTGAGGTGGGAAGCGGTATGGGCGCCATTACCGGTGTCCTGGCGGAAAAGGCAGGCAGCGTAACCTGTGTGGATCTGTCCAAAAAAAGAAGCCTTATCAACGCTTACCGTAACCGCGAGCATGATAATGTGACTATTTATGTGGGCAATTTCAATGATATTGAACCTGTGCTGCCCTGTGATTATGATTATGTCCTTCTTATCGGTGTTTTTGAATACGGGCAGAGCTACATTCCTACCCAGACACCCTTTGAGGATTTCCTGAAGATTAACCAGAAGCATGTAAAAAAAGACGGCAATCTGGTTATTGCCATTGAAAATAAAATGGGAATGAAGTATTGGGCCGGCTGCGTGGAGGATCACCTTTCCCAGTTTTTTGCGGGAATTGAGGATTATCCGGACGGAGGCGTGGTGCGTACCTTTACAAGGGGCGGATTTGAAAAGCTTTTTGCCAAATGCGGCATTTCCGACTATCATTTCTATTATCCATACCCGGATTATAAATTTGCGGATACCATTTATTCGGACAGACGTCTTCCCAAGGTGGGAGAGCTGAGTAAGAACCTGCGGAATTTTGATGCGGACCGGATGCTCCTTTTTGATGAAAAAAATGTGTTTGACATGGTGATCCGGGAAGGTATTTTCCCGATGTACAGCAACTCTTATCTGATCATGACAGGGCCCGCACCGCAGACAATTTACTCCAAATTTTCCAATGACCGGGCGGATATTTATGCTATCCGGACGGATATCCTGGAATCCGGCGGGCGGCCTGACGGAACCGGCGGAGCGGGCAAAAAGCGCTGCGTCCGTAAATATCCGGCCGGTCCGGCCGCGGTGGAGCATGTGGGAAACATTTTGGAATATTATAAAAAATTGAAAAAAAGATTTGACGGAAGCGGTCTTTTTATCAATGAATGTCATCTAATAAAAGATGGGAATTCTCTGCCCTATGTGCAGCTGGAGTATCTGGAGGGATGTACGCTTGAGGAAATGCTGGATGAATGCCTGGAAGAAGAGGATTTGGAGTCTTTCCGAAAGCTGTTTTATGAATATATGAACAAAATCAGCTATCGCCCCCAGCAGCCGGTATCGGATTATGATCTGATTTTCGGGAATATACTCGTCGATACGAACGGCAGATGGAACCTTATCGATTACGAATGGACCTTTGAGGAAATTGTGGATACCAATGCGCTGGCGTTCCGCGCCCTTTACTGTTACCAGATGGGCAATGGGAAGCGTAAGAAGCTTGTCCTGGAGGACTGGACGAAAGAGCTTGGAATCAATGAAGAGGCGGCAAAGGAATACCGGGCCAGGGAACGAAGGTTCCAGAAGGCGGTTACCGGCAACCGTGTGTCCGTTTCCGATATGCGGGTGCTGCTTGGAAGAAGGGCCATACCCTGGCAGGGATTTTTAGCGGACCTGGAAAACAACAAGGTACAGATTTTCGAAGATTATGGCACGGGCTACAGTCCTGAGCATTCTTATTATCTCTATCTCAGCTATATGGTAGAGGGACGGATGCGCGTTTCCCTGCCTGTGAAGGAAGGTGTGAAGGGCATCCGTATTGATCCTGCGGAAACTTCCTGTATGGTGCGTATGCTGGCGGCCAGACTGAATGAGGAGGAGCTTCCGCTTTCCGAACCGGCTTACCTGGCTATGAACGGCTGGGAACTCAGCAAAAAAAAGGAAGCCAATCCGGTATTCTTTTTCCATACCAATGATCCGAATATCAATATCCGGCTGGAAAAGGTGGAGCATAGCGGAAATGAACTGCTGGAGGTGGAATTTGAGATAGAAAGGCTGTCGGAGGAAACGGCATCCGTTCTGGAAGCCAATCTGAAAAGGAGGCGCTGGTTTTGAACCTGAAAAAAACATTGCAGGAACCGATGCGGAGAAGGCAGACAAGAAAATACGAAGAACGCATAAGCAGCCAGACGGTAGCTTATCATGACTGGATTCTGAAAAAGGAAAAAGCGGAAAGAGAGGGCAGCGCCCTTCTGGGGCAGGAGCTCTCTATCGAATATATTGCGTACAGCGGCTGCGGGGAAGCTTTTTCCCTGAAAGATGCGGACGCGGATCTGACGGTTTTTTATGGGGACGGCGGAAAGCCGGAGAAGGAAGAAATGGGGCTATTGGCGGACTATTTTGCCCGCCATCCCCAGGTTTTGATCGCCTATGGCGATGAGGATGAGGTGGACGCCTCCTCAGGGGAGCCCCGCCGCAAAAATCCCTGGCTGAAGCCGGACTGGTCGCCGGACACTCTTATTTCCTATTTTTATTTTGGAAATATTTTTGCCGTGAGGACAGAGGCCTGCCGGGAAATTCCCTGGCTGGGGAGCCGTGATTTCAGGAAGAATCTGTATGATTTCTGCCTGAAAGCGGTGGAAATAAAAGGAGAAGCCGGGCATATAGACAGCGTGCTTTTCCATAATACCTGCCCGATCTGTCCTTTCGGGATGGAAGAAAAATATGAGGATATTAAAAAAGAGGCATACATAAGACGAGGATGGCCCCTGAAGCCGGAAGGAATGGTGTCCATAGTAATACCCTCCAAGGATAATCCGGGTGTTCTGTCCACATGTGTCCATTCCATTCTGGAGGCCAGCACTTACCGGAATTTTGAAATTATAGTAATAGATAATGGAAGCAGTGAAAAAAATAAGGAACGTATTCATCTGATGCTTTCCCAGATGCAGGAGGAATGCCGGTTCCGTTATATCTATGAACCCATGGAATTTAATTTTTCCGCCATGTGCAATAAAGGAGCGGAGCTGGCAAAGGGGGATTATATCCTTCTTCTGAATGATGATATTGAAATCATCCAGGAGGACTGGCTGGATAAAATGCTGGAAAAGGCCATGCTTCCTCATGTGGGAGCGGTGGGTGTCAAGCTGCTTTATCCGGGCAGCAATACCATTCAGCATGCGGGGATCACCAATATACGTCTGGGCCCTGCCCATAAGCTGCAGTTCCGGGATGACCGGAATGACTATTATTTCCTGCGCAACCGACTGTGCTTTGATGTGCTGGGAGTGACAGGGGCCTGCCTTATGGTTAAGAAAAGTACCTACGAGGCGGCGGGCGGCCTGTCCGAAACACTCCGGGTGGCATTTAATGATGTGGAATTGTGTTATCATTTATATGATATGGGTTATGTCAACGTTGTGAGGAACGATGTCGCGCTCTATCATCACGAATCCCTGAGCCGCGGAATGGATGACAGCGTGGAAAAGCTGAAGAGGCTTCATCAGGAGCTGAATATGCTCTATGAGCTGCATCCTTCCATTTACGGGCAGGATCCATTTTACCACCGTTATCTGGTACGGGATGTGCTGGATCAAGAATTCTATGCGGGAAACCGGTATGAGTATACGGACCGCTGTGATAGGGCGGAACCGGAAGCGCTGCGTGACGGCCTGCGGCCGGAGTGGAGCAATGAAGTGCTTCGCATGGGCATTGAATTCGCTGGGGACCTGTGCAAATGGGAGACCGGGAAAAACGGCGGAGGCAATTATTTTATCCAGGGCTGGTGCTATGCCCTTCAGGTGGATAACAGCCAGTACCGCTTTAACCTGCTGCTGAAACCGGTGGATCGTGGAGACGGCCCTGCAGAGGAAAGCGGCGGCGAAGCCGGCGCGGTGTGGAAGGTTCCGGTGAACCGGCAGTACCGGCCGGATATCCAGGAAAATCTGGGCCATATGCAGATGGTAGCCCTTACCGGCGTATGTCTGCAGTTTGACAGGGAAGCCCTGCCGGAAGGGGAATATCTTATCGGTTTTCTCTGGGAGGACTGCTGTTCCAGACAGAAGCTTTACCAATGGACGGCAGAAACCATGGAAATCGTACACTAGGTCGTTTCCCTGAATGGTATGGAGAAAGAGGCAATTTGATGGATCAAAATAAGAAAGAACCATTAACACCGGAGAGCAGTGCGGTGTTACCTGAAAAGGATTATAAAGAGGCCTATGAGCAGGAGCATTATAAGAGCACCTATCTGGCAGGACGAGTGGCGGAATTGGAGGATAAGGTGGACGACCTGCAGTTCAAGCTGGACAGGATTAAAAATAATCCGGTCTGGAAGGCCAGCACGCCCTTGCGTAAGGGGATGCATTTCTGCATCCGCCAGGTGGATCGGGTAAAAAACTGCGGCAGCATAGGCGGTGTGGTTACCAAATTAAAATATAAGTCCAATGAACGCAAGGCCATGAAGCATTACGGTACGGAAAGCTTTCCTTCGCAAGAGGAAAGAAAAAAACAGGAGGAGACGGTTTTTCCCCGTATGGTGAAAATCAGCATCCTTACGCCGCTCTGGAATACGCCGGAGAATTTCCTGAGGGAAATGATTGGATCCGTACAGCAGCAAACCTATGGAAACTGGGAACTTTGCCTGGCTGACGGTTCGGACGATGCCCACAGCTATGTGGGGGAAATCTGCCGGGAGCTGGCGGCAAAGGACGGGCGGATCTGCTACCGAAAGCTGGAAAAAAATGAAGGAATCGCCGGAAATACCAACCAGTGCCTTACCATGGCCACCGGTGAATATATCGGTCTGTTCGATCATGACGATTTGCTTCATCCCTGTGCCCTCTATGAATATGTGAAGGCAATCAATGAAAAAAATGCAGATTATGTCTACTGTGATGAAGCCACCTTCAAAAACGGTGATATCAATCAGATGATTACCATGCATTTTAAGCCGGATTATGCCATTGATAATCTGCGGGCCAATAACTATATCTGTCATTTCAGCGTGTTTTCCAGGGAGTTGCTGGACGGTACCGAGCTGTTCCGCACCAAGTTCGACGGAAGCCAGGATCATGATATGATACTGCGGCTGACGGATCGGGCGAAGAGCGTGGTGCATGTGCCTAAGCTGCTTTATTACTGGCGCTGGCATCCGGGCAGTGTGGCGTCCGGTATTGAAGCCAAGCCCTATGCCATTGAGTCGGCCAGGGGTGCGGTGGCGGATCATCTGCGTAAACATGGCTATTCCCATTTTACAATCACAAGCACGCGTGCTTTTGAGACAATCTTTAAAATCACGTATGAGATCATAGGAGAGCCCAGGATATCCATTATTATCCCCAATAAGGATCATGCGGAGGATCTGCGCCGCTGTATTTCTTCTATTATAGAGAAGTCAACCTACGACAATTATGAAATTGTTGTGGTGGAAAACAACAGTGAAACGAAAGAAATTTTTTCCTATTATGAGGAACTGAAAAATAATCCTTCGATCCGGGTCGTGACCTATGAAGGGGAGTTCAATTATTCTGCCATTAATAACCTGGGCGTGTCCTGTGCATCCGGTGACTATGTGCTGCTGCTGAACAACGATACGCAGGTGATTACCGTAAACTGGATGGAAGAGCTTCTTATGTATGCCCAGCGCCAGGATGTGGGCGCTGTGGGAGGAAAGCTCTATTATGGAGATAAAACCATTCAGCATGCCGGTGTGGTCATCGGACTGGGCGCACACCGCACCGCAGGCCATACCCACTATCGGCAGAAGAGGGAAAATCTGGGATACATGGGAAGGCTCTGCTATGCCCAGGATGTATCAGCCGTGACGGGAGCCTGCCTGATGGTGAAAAAAGCACTTTATGAGGAAGCAGGCGGCCTGGACGAAGGGTTTGCCGTTTCCCTGAACGATGTGGACTTCTGCCTGAAGCTGCGGGAAATGGGGTATCTGAATGTATTTACTCCTTTTGCGGAACTTTATCATTATGAATCGGTATCCAGAGGCCTGGATACGGACGGCGCCAAAGCGGCGCGGTATAATGAGGAATCCGCCAAATTCCGGGAAAAATGGAAACAGCTGCTGGAGGAAGGGGATCCTTATTACAATCCTAACTTTACATTGGATAAAAGTGACTATTCTTTACGGGTTTAGTGTTTTGTAGTATACTGATAGCAAATCGACCTGGTAAATGCACTCAACTGGATAAAATATAAGGAGTGATGAAGGATGACAGAGCTTAGAAAAGATGCTATAAATTTATTAGAGCAAATGCCTGAAGATAAACTCTATTTTATTGTACAGATTATGCAGGGAGTAAACGGATTGTATGGATCAGAGGAACAGGCAATAAGAGACAGGGCATTTGAAAGGCTGGAAAGCTTCAGAAGAAAAGTTTATCAATTGGATTGTGAAAAGGAATTGGAAAGCTACCGGGAGGAAAAGTATGGGACTGCGGATATTAGTTGATACCAATATTCTTCTTGATTATTTGCTTTGCCGGGAGCCTTATGACAAAGCGGCGAGAGATATTGTTATAGCCTGCAAGCAGAGAGACGTATTGGGGTGTATAGCTGCACATTCCATATCAAATATGTTCTTTATACTGCGCAAGGTTTTCAGCATTGAAGAACGAAGAAGTCTTCTGCGGAATTTGTGCGAATTATTTGCAGTGGAAGGAATTGATAAAACTAAAATACTGGAAGCACTTGCAAATGAGGAATTTTCAGATTTTGAAGATTGCCTGCAAATGGAGTGCGCGATAGCCTTTCGGGCAGATTACATTGTGACAAGAAACTGTGATGATTTTAAGGGCAGCAGGATACCTTGTATAGAACCGGAAAAGTTCTGTAAGTTGATTTGATTTTTGTAACCATAAAATAGAGGGCTGCAGACTGCGGCAGAAAAGGAGGAGAAACACATGGGATATATGGAGGAATACAAATTCTGGCTGGAAAATGATTATTTTGACCAGAAGACCAAAGAGGAACTGAAAGGCATCGAAGGAAACAATGCGGAAATCGAGGATCGTTTTTATAAGGATCTGGAATTCGGAACCGGAGGACTGCGCGGAGTGATAGGCGCGGGAACCAACCGCATGAATATTTATACGGTAAGAAAGGCAACACAGGGCCTTGCCAATTTCATCAAAAAACAGGGCGGAGAAAAGAAGGGCGTTGCCATTGCTTACGATTCCCGTTTCATGTCCCCTGAATTCGCGGATGTGGCGGCACTTTGTCTGGCGGCCAACGGCATCAAGGCATATGTGTTTGATGAACTCAGACCCACACCAGAGCTTTCCTTCGCTCTGCGTACATTGGGCTGCATTTCCGGTATTGTGGTAACGGCAAGCCATAATCCTCCGGAATATAATGGCTATAAGGTTTACTGGGAAGACGGCGCTCAGGTTACGGCTCCCAAAGACAAGGAAATCATCGATGAAGTAAAGGCTGTAACCGATTATGCGGATGTTTTGACCATGGACAAAGAGGCTGCCATGGCGGCGGGCCTGTACCAGGTAATTGGTTCCGAAATCGACGACGCCTATATGGTGGAACTGAAAAAGCAGATCATCCATCCCGAAGTGATTCAGGAGATGGCGGATGATATCAAGATTGTATACACACCCTTCCACGGTACAGGAAACAAGCCGGTAAGAAGAGTCCTTTCCGAACTGGGCTTCAAGCATGTATATGTGGTTCCTGAGCAGGAGCTTCCTGATCCCGAATTTACCACCCTGGATTACCCGAACCCGGAGGATCCCAAGGCGTTCACCCTCGCTCTGAAGCTTGCCAAAGAGAAGCATGCGGATATCGTTATGGCAACCGATCCGGATGCGGATCGCCTCGGAATCTATGCCCTGGATACCAAGAGCGGGGAATATGTTCCCTTTACCGGTAATATGTCCGGTATGCTCATTGCAGAATACATTTTACGGGAACGCACTGCAACAGGCACCATGCCCGCCAATCCGGCCATGGTAAAAACGATTGTTACCACCAATATGGCGGATCCCATCGCAGCGGATTATCATGTGAAATTAATCGAAGTATTAACCGGCTTCAAGTATATCGGAGAACAGATCAAGCTGTTCGAAGAAACCGGATCCAACAACTATGTATTCGGCCTGGAGGAAAGCTATGGCTGTCTCGCCGGAACCCATGCAAGGGACAAGGACGCAGTCGTTGCGGTTATGTGCCTCTGCGAGGTTGCCGCATGGTGCAAAAAGCACGGACAGACGCTCTGGGATAAGATGGTAGAGCTCTATGAAAAATACGGATACTTTAAAGAAGATCTTTACACAATAACATTAAAAGGCATTGACGGTTCCAAGCAGATCGGTGAAATGATGGATAAGCTGAGGAAGAATCCCCCTGCCGAATTCGGTGATTTGAAAGTGATCAACGTAAGAGATTATGCTACCGGCATTACCAAAGAACTGGCAACCGGAAAAGAATCCCCCACCGGACTTCCGGAATCCAATGTGTTATATTTTGACCTCACCAATGATTCCTGGTGCTGTGCAAGACCTTCCGGAACCGAGCCCAAGATCAAGTTTTACATGGGCGTGAAAGGAACCAGCCTGGAGGATGCCAAAGCCAGAAATGAAAAACTGACGGAAGAATTAAAGGCTGTGATCGAAGCATAGAAGTAAAAATTTACTGTCAAAGACTATAAGGGGCTGTAAAACCAGCCGGGCGCCGGTGTTCATCCAATCAGGATGAACACCGCTTCTTGCCTGTGGGGCAGGTATTGACAGAGGGAAGTAGGAGAATGCATGAGACATGTTTTCAGTCTGTCCAATTTGATAAAGGCTTACCGGTATCTGAAAAAGAACGGTGCGGCAGCAGTGTTTTCTGCTGTGCAGGAGCGGATACTGCAGGATGGGAAGAATGACTGGAGGTATCAGAGGCCTGACAGGGAAACATTGGAGGCTCAGCGCAAAGATGCAATAGCATCTTTTGAAGCAATGGCATTTTCAGAAGCAGCGACTTCTTTGGATACAATGGCATCTTCAGAAACTATGGTGTCCTCAGAGACCGCCGCTTCTTCAGAACCTGCCGTTTCGGCGGAAGAGAAAGGCGCGCCTGTTCTGTTCAGCATTGCCGTGCCGGCTTTTAAGACCAATCCGGTTTATCTAAGGGAACTGCTGGATTCCCTTCAGGAGCAGAGCTATCCTTACTGGGAACTCCTTCTTGCGGATGCGGGAGGAGAGGACAGTATGGAACAGGCCGTACGGGAGCGGAAGGATGACCGAATCCGCTATATCAGGCTTGAAACCAACGAAGGGATTGCAGGAAATACCAACGCCGCCATCTGTCGTGCCTCGGGGCGCTATATCGGCCTTCTGGATCATGATGATGTGCTGACTCCCGATGCCCTTTATGAGATGGCCCATGCTCTCAAAGAAAAGGAAAAAAGAGGAATTCATCCGATTTTTCTTTATTCAGATGAAGATAAATGGGACGGGGAAGACAGCTATTACGAACCGCACCACAAGCTTGATTTTAATCTCGACCTCCTGCTGTCCAATAACTATATCTGCCATTTCCTGGTGATGGAAGCATCACTTATGAAACGCCTCCTCCTGCGCCCCGGCTTTGATGGGGCACAGGACTACGATTTAGTCCTCCGGGCTTCCGCAGACGTGCTCCGGGATAAAGCGGAGGAACTTTGCGTCCATATACCCAAAGTGCTCTACCACTGGCGCTGCCACAAAGAATCCACCGCCTCCAACCCTGCCAGCAAAACCTATGCTTATGAAGCAGGCCGCCGCGCTCTGGAGGATTTTGCCAAAAACCAGGGTTGGAATGTCCGCATACACGATACCAGACACCTCGGCTTTTACCGCATGGAATTCCTTCCCGACGTCCTTTCCCAGAGAAAAGACATCGCAGCAGCAGCCGGACCCCTCCCATCTGTAAAAGGAAAACTCATAAGCGGTATTTACGACACAGACCAGCAGGGAAATACAAAAATGCGCTACCAAGACCTCCGCCGCAGCTTCAGCGGCTACATGCACCGTGCCGTTCTCCTGCAGGACGTGGAGACCGCAGACATACGCACCATGCAGGTCAGCCCCCAATGGCAAAGCGCGCTGGATCATGCCCTCCGGCAAATACGCGAAGGCGCAGATCCCATACAAACCAGCATCCATTTATGCAAAGAAATGAGAAAAGAAGGCTTCCGCATTCTGTGGGACCCATGCAGGAAAGAAGGAACCCATTGAAAACAACCGTAATCATACCCAACTATAACGGCATAGATTATCTCGAAAACTGCCTCCGATCCCTGGAAAACTCCTTCGCAGACAAAGCCCCCGCCTTTGAAGTCTGTATCGTGGACAACGGATCCGTTGACGGCAGCCCCGAAATGGCAGAACAGCTTTTTCCCTGGACACAAATCATCCGCTTCCCTGAAAACAGAGGCTTCTGCGCCGCCATAAACGAAGGAATCACCCGTGCCCGCACCCCCTATGTATTCCTTCTCAACAACGACACCACCGTAGATCCCGCTTGCATACGCAGACTCGAAAGACGAATGGACAACGATCCCCGCCTCTTTTCCGCAGCCGCCAAAATGCTCTCCATGAAAAACCCCGATATCATGGACGGCGCCGGAGACCGCTACAACGCCTTAGGCTGGGCATTTGCCATAGGAAAAGGCCGCCCCTCCACCGACTACAACACCCCCATGCCCATTTTTTCTGCCAGCGCCGGAGCCGCCCTCTACCGCAAAGAATACCTCCAAAAAACCGGCCTCCTCGACGAACTCCACTTCGCCTACCTGGAAGACGTCGACCTGGGCTACAGAGCCCGCATCCTAGGCTACCGCAACGCCTACGAGCCCACCGCCAAAGTGTACCACGCCGGAAGCGCCACCACCGGCTCCCGCTACAACCCCTTCAAAATAACCCACTCCTCCCGCAACAACATTTACCTCATTTACAAAAACATGCCCCTTTTCCAACTGATCCTCAACCTCCCCTTCCTCATAGCCGGTTTTTTCATAAAAACCCTCTTCTTCTGTGCCAAAGGCTACGCCGGCGTATACCTCAAAGGCCTGGGAGAAGGCATCAGACTCTGCACCACCCCCGAAGCGCGCCAAAGAAAATTCCGTTTCAAACCCGCCAATTTCGGGCACTATATAACCATACAACTGGAACTATGGCTCAACATTTTCCGCCGCCGCTAAATAATTTAGATAATACTTAAATTATTATCAAGTATAATAACTATTATGCTCTGTTCGGATTTTCTCGCAATTGAGGATCCGTAACCTGCCTCCCATCCCGAGTCATTCTTCCGCGCAGCGCGTCCCTTCCATCCGGCAGGCTCCGGGAGAGACGTATGCACTGAAAGGGCCGTTTAAAAACGCCGGTCCTTGGGTTGTGTCCTTTACAACCCTAGTACCGCTGCGTTTTTGACCGAGCGGGAGCGTGCCCGCCCAGTGCATACGTCTCTCCCGGAGCCTGCCGGATGGAAGGGACGCGCTGCACGGAAGAACGACTCAGGATGGCTCACAGCCTCACGCCCCCAATTCCGGGAAATTTCCGTTTTTGGTGCATTTTGTCGATTAAGGAAAATTTAAGTTGTGCTTTTAAAAGGATTATTGTACAATACAATTTGTATACGGAGAAACAGGTGAAGCCATGATAAAGGACAACCAGCAATACTTCAACAGACTGCATGTTGTAGTAGATGCGTTTGTTATTGCAGGCTCCTATATACTTGCTTGGTATTTATATATAGGGAGCTCCTTAAAAAATACGGGCCCTGAGGTGGGTGTTCTGGATATGAAGGTATATTTCAGCGCCCTGTATTTTGTTGTGCCTGGATATCTGATTTTGTATTACTGGTTCAAGCTTTACTCTCCCAAAAGGGTGCAGCGGAGCGAGACAGAGATTTTGAATGTGTGTAAGGCCAACATTGTCGGCGTTACTATATTTCTTGCTGTGCTCTTTATGGTAAACAATACGGTTGACTCTTTTCAGATTCACGATTTTTCCCGTGGTATGGTGGGTGTCTTCTGTGTGCTGAACACGGTGGCAACGCTGCTGATGCGCGCCCTGATCCGGTATTTGCTTCATTTTGTGAGAAAAAAAGGATATAATCTCAAATATATCCTTCTCATCGGATATTCCAGAGCTGCCGAGGAATATATCAACCGAATCAATGCCAATCCTCAATGGGGATATGTGGTAAGAGGAATTCTGGATGATAAAGTGCCAAGAGGAGCAACCTATAAAGGAGTAAAGGTATTAGGATCCATCAACAACCTGCTTTATATACTGCCGGAGAATAAACTGGATGAAATTGCCATCACTCTTTCACTGGAAAATTACGACAGGCTGGAAGAACTGGTGGACTTATGCGAAAAGTCAGGTGTTCATACGAAGTTTATACCGGATTATAACAGTCTGATACCGGGACGGCCGTATATGGAAGACCTGATGGGACTGCCGGTAATCAATATCCGGTATGTGCCGCTTTCCAATACTCTCAGCGCGCTGGCTAAGCGCTGCGTGGATCTTGCGGGATCGTTTTTCGGCCTGATACTGATATCGCCGGTTTTGCTGTTTGTTGCATTTCTGGTAAAGGCTACCAGCAAGGGACCGGTTATTTTTAAACAGGAAAGAGTAGGGCTTCATAACAAGCCCTTTATGATGTACAAATTCCGTACTATGTATTTACAGCAGCCCGGAGAGGAAAAAAAGGGCTGGACAGTAAAGGGAGATCCCCGTATTACCCGTGTGGGAGCCTTCCTGCGGAAAACCAGCCTGGATGAGCTGCCGCAGCTGTTTAATGTATTAAAAGGAGATATGAGCCTGGTGGGGCCGAGACCGGAACGTCCTCAGTTTGTGGAAAAGTTCCGTGAGGAGATTCCAAGATATATGATAAAACATCAGGTTCGCCCGGGAATGACCGGCTGGGCCCAGATAAACGGCTACAGAGGAGATACCTCCATACGTAAGAGGATTGAGTATGATATATACTATATTGAAAACTGGAGCATGACTCTTGATTTAAAAATACTGTTCCTGACAGTTTTTAAGGGCTTCATCAATGAGAATGCTTATTGATATATGACGGAAAGGTCATGATAGAATACAATTAACAGGAGAAGAAGATATGGCATCATCAAAAAACAACGGAGGAAGCCGCAACACAGGTTCCCGTAACGGCTACAGCGATTCACGGAGCACCGGTTCCCGCAGCGGAAGCAGAGATTCCCGCAGCTCCGGTTCCCGTAACGGAGGCAGGGACTCCCGCAGTTCGGATTCCCGCTACGATTACAGAGAAACCCGCAGTTCGGATTCCCGCAGCGGCTATGGAGACGGACGCAATTCCGGCCCCAAGAATAAAAAAGTGACGTCCAAAAAGAGAAAAGCCAGAAAAAGAAGAAGAATTATCTTGTTTGCTGTGGAGATGGTGGCTCTTGTGGTTCTTGGCGTTGTCCTCTGGGCGGTGATGAAACAGACTTCCATGCAGAAAATAAATGTAAAAGAAGAAGATATTGTAATCAACGATACGGTGGAAAACAATGTGGCCATGAAGGGATACCGCAATATCGCCCTGTTCGGCCTTGATGCCAGGGATAAAAACCTGGGTAAAGGCAACCGTTCCGATACCATCATGATCGCATCCATTAACCTGGATACCGGTGAAGTAAAGCTCTGCAGCGTATATCGTGATACCTATATGAATCTGGGTAATGACAAGTACAGCAAGTGTAATGCGGCCTATGCCAGCGGCGGGCCGGAGCAGGCCATCAGTATGCTGAACATGAATCTGGATATGAATATCACCGATTATGTGAGCATTGGTTTTAACGGAATGATTGATGTGGTAAACAGTCTTGGCGGCGTGGAGATAGATATCAGGGAAGATGAGATTAAGAATCTGAATGATTATCAGGCAAGTATGTTCAGTACGGAAACGAAAGAACGGCTGACCGATGATTATGTGAAGGTAACACAGCCTGGATTGCAGACATTGAACGGACTTCAGGCAACCGCTTATTGCCGTATCCGTTATACGGCAGGCGATGACTTCAAGCGTGCGGAGAGACAGAGAACCGTATTGCTCGCTATTCTGGAAAAGGCGAAGACAGCATCCGTTGGGACTCTGAATGATACGCTGGATAAGGTTCTTCCCAATGTGGCGACTAACCTGGATACGAAGGAAATGCTCAGTGTTTTAAAGGATCTGGCATCCTACAAGGTCGTGGCAACGGATGGTTTCCCCTTTGAAACGAACAGGGTAACCGGAAAGGTGGGTAAAGCGGGCAGCTGCGTTATCCCCACATCTCTTGAGGATAATGTAGTGCTTCTTCATAAGTTTTTCTTTGAACAGGAGGAATACACCCCCTCCAAATCAGTAAGTAACTATAGTGCCAGGGTCTCCAGCGATACCGGCAGGTAGTTTCGGTATAAAAATAAGATTACCTATAGGGAGCTAAAAGGGGCCGATACAAGGCCCCTTTTTCTGAAGCTGCGGGCAATGAGGGGAATAAAAATGAAAGTGGATGTTATTATACCGACCTATAAGCCGGACAAAGGATTTCCGGAAATGATAAAACGCCTGGAAAAACAGACACTTAAGCCGAACCGTATCATCATTATGAATACGGAAGAAAAGTATTTTGAAAAGCTGCTGTATGGAACGGATTTTGCAAGGGAGCATCCGGAAGTAGAGGTGCATCATCTTTCCAAAAGAGAATTCAACCATGGAGGAACCAGACATTTGGGAGCCCTCCACAGCAGCGGGGATATTTTTGTCTGCATGACACAGGATGCACTGCCGGCCGACAACCGGCTGCTGGAAGAGCTTACCGCGCCTTTTTTATCAGATGACAGGATTGCGGTATCCTATGCCAGACAGCTGCCGGAGAAGGACAGCGGTGAGATCGAGCGGTTTACAAGAGCGTATAATTACCCGGAGGAGAGCTGCGTCAAGGGAAAGGAACAGCTGTCTGAGATGGGGATTAAGACCTATTTCTGCTCCAATGTATGCGCTGCCTACAAAAAAGATATTTATCAGGAGTTGGGAGGCTTTGTTAGGCATACAATTTTTAATGAGGATATGATTTATGCGGCAGGCGCGGTGCAGGCGGGATGGAAGATTTCATATGCGGCAGGCGCAAGGGTATATCATTCCCATAATTATTCCTGCAGGGAACAGTTCCGCCGGAACTTTGACAATGGGGTTTCCCAGGCCCAGCATACGGATATTTTTTCTGGGGTACCATCAGAATCGGAGGGGATGAAGCTGGTGAAGCAGACAGCATCCCATCTGATTGCCGTTCATAAGCCCTGGCTTGTTATCAAACTGATCGCTGCAAGCGGGGCGAAGTATATGGGCTTTTGGCTGGGAAAGCATTACAAAAGCCTGCCTGCGCGTTTTGTGAAGGCCTGCAGTATGAACAAGGATTATTGGCTGTAACCGGGATTTCCGCTTTTGCGGAGCCCTTACAATAACCGCTGCTCAGGCAGCAGAATATGTGTGACCTGGGCTGTAACCTGAAATTGAACTTGATCGGAGGTAAGTATGTGTGGAATAGTAGGCTACATCGGTAAAAATCAGGCGGCACCTATCGTCCTGGACGGACTTTCCAAGCTGGAATATCGTGGATATGATTCGGCGGGAATGGCAATTTTTGATGGTGAGAAAATCAATATCACCAAATCCGTGGGAAGACTGAAGGTTCTGCAGGAACTGACACATGACGGAGCAACTATGCCGGGAATGCTTGGAATCGGCCATACCCGGTGGGCAACTCATGGAGCGCCCAGCGATGTGAATTCCCATCCCCATTTTAATACGAAGGGTACTATTGCCGTTGTACATAACGGAATTATAGAGAATTATCTCCCTCTGAAAAAGAAGCTGGAGAGCAGAGGGTATCAGTTTGTTTCAGAAACGGATACGGAAGTGCTCGCCCATATGCTGGATTATTACTATAATGAGGATCCCATGGTAGCCATTACCAAGGTACTTCACCGTGTGGAAGGCTCTTATGCCCTGGGAATCCTGTTCGCTGATTTTCCCGGAGAGCTGTTTGCGGTAAGAAAAGACAGCCCCCTCATCGTCGGGCAGAACGGAGAAGGCTGCTTCATCGCTTCCGATGTCCCTGCAATTCTGAAATACACAAGAACCGTGACCTATATTGAAAACCAGGAAATCGTCCGCCTGACTCCCGACAGCCTTCATGTTTATAACGTGGATGAGGAAGAAGTGGAGAAGGAGGCAGTCACCATTGATTGGGATGCGGAAGCCGCGGAAAAGGCCGGCTATGAGCATTTTATGCTGAAGGAAATGTATGAGCAGCCCAAAACGGTTGCGGATACCCTCAGCCCCAGAATCAAGGGAAATGATATTGTGATAGAAGAGCTGGGAATGAGTGATGCGGAGCTTCTTTCCATCAAGAAAATCCATATAGTGGCCTGCGGATCCGCATATCATGCAGGAGTGACGGGGAAATATGTGCTGGAGGGCCTGGCACGTATTCCTGTGGAGGTAGATCTGGCTTCCGAATTCCGTTACAGGAACCCCATTCTGGAGGATGGCGCCATGGTGGTGGTAATCAGCCAGTCCGGAGAGACTGCGGATACCCTTGCCGCGCTTCGTGAGTCCAAGAAAAGAGGTTTCAAAGTGCTGGGTATCGTAAATGTAGTGGGAAGCTCCATCGCCAGGGAATCGGATAATGTGATGTACACCTGGGCGGGCCCGGAAATCGCGGTTGCCACTACCAAAGCCTACAGCGCGCAGCTCATTGCCCTCTATCTGCTTGCTATGAAATTTGCAAGGGTTAAGCATACGGTAACGGAGACGGAATTCAGCGATATGCTGGGGGATCTGGCCCGTCTTCCGGATCAGATTGAACTCCTTCTGAATAATAAAAACCGGATTCAGCGGTTCGCCAACCGTTATATAGCTGCGAAAGATGTTTTCTTTATAGGAAGGGGAATCGATTATGCCATCTCCATGGAAGGCTCCCTGAAACTGAAGGAGATTTCTTATATCCATTCGGAGGCTTACGCGGCGGGAGAACTGAAGCATGGCACGATATCCCTGATAGAAGAGGGGACATTGGTGGCATCGGTTTCCACCCAGCCGGCGCTTTATAAAAAGACAATAAGCAACATGGTGGAAGTGAAATCAAGAGGGGCCTTTGTCCTGGCCGTTACCTGTGAAGGAAACAGGGAAATAGAAAAGGCGTCGGATTATGTCATTTACATTCCCCAGACGAATCCGTTCTTTACCAATTCCCTTGCGATCATCCCTCTTCAGCTGTTCAGCTATTATGTGGCTGTGGGGAAAGGCTGTGATGTGGATAAGCCGAGAAACCTGGCAAAATCCGTGACGGTGGAATAAAAGTGATTTAAAAAAAGAAAAAATATAATTTACCGGAGAAAGGCATAAAATGGCGTTCTCCGGTAATTTTTTATGGTTTTTAACACATTTTCTATAAATTTATCACAGAAAGAACACAATTCATGTATATACTGTAAACAGATAAAAGGAAAGGGAAACAGAAATATAGCTCAAGGAGAAAAGAGGTAAGCGATATGTTTGATGAAAACGATTTTTCAAACGACAATTCCTATGAACAAAATAATTCGCAGGCTGTCCCGGGCGGCAGTGTTGCTGCTCATACAGATAATAATAACGGACAGGCGGCGGGAAAAGCTACAGGGAGCTATTCCGGAGTGAATCCGGGAAGCGGCCAGAGCGGCCCCAGGGAGCCATATACCTCAGGCTACGGGAATGCCGGCCAGGGAGCATACGGCAATGGCCCTCAGGGAACCTATCAGGCCGGAGGCTACCAGAACGGCGGATATCAGAATACCGGTTATCAGGGCGGACCCGGAACAAACGGACAGCCTAACGGGAATTACAGCGGCTATGGCAGCTACCAGTCCAATCAGGGACATTACCAATACGGAAGCCGTTTTTCTGAAAATGATTACGGCACGGTTGGAAATAACGGGCCTCATGGAAAGAAAAAGAAAGAAAAGAAACCTGGCAAGCCCATGAATCCTTTGTGGAAAAAAGTGATAGCCGTAGTGGTATGCGGTGTATTCTTCGGCATATGCGCTGGTGTCAGCTTTTTGGCAGTGAATTCGCTGGGTACGGATAAGGATACCAGGCAGATCGCACAGACAACGGGAGAAGCCGCACAGGAGCAGCAGCAGGAAATGCAGGCCGGGGCGGCAGAAAGCGAGTCCGGAATCAGGTCCACGGTAACCCAGGGAGCCTCAAGCGCAGTTGTGACGGATGTGACAGAGGTGGTGGAAAACACCATGCCCTCTATTGTTTCCATAACCAACCAGATGATCATATCCGGAACCGATTTCTGGGGGCAGAACATGCAGCAGGAGCAGGAGGCTGCAGGCAGCGGTATTATTATCGGGGAAAATGACAACGAGCTTTTGGTTGTTACCAATAATCATGTGGTTGCAGATTCCAATAAGATATCTGTAAAGTTTATAGATGATGAAGTAGTTGAGGCGCAGATTAAAGGCACCAGTCCTTCCATGGATCTGGCTGTGATTGCAGTAAAGCTTTCTGATGTGAAGGATTCCACCAAAGACAGCATTGCCATCGCCACTATGGGAGATTCCGATACACTGAAGGTAGGAGAACCGGTTATCGCAATCGGGAATGCCCTTGGCTATGGACAGTCGGTAACAACAGGCGTGGTCAGTGCCCTGAACCGTACGCTGGAGGTTAGTGAAACAGGAACCAGCAATGCGCTGATTCAGACCGACGCAGCGATTAACCCCGGTAACTCCGGCGGTGCCCTCCTTGATATCAAGGGGCAGGTAATCGGCATCAATTCCAACAAAATAGGCGGCAGCACCGTGGAAGGTATGGGATATGCCATCCCGATTTCATCCGCCCAGCCTATTATTGAGGAACTTATGAACCAGGAAACCAAGGAAAAAGTGGATGAAGGAAACAGAGGATTTCTGGGAATTTCCTGCATCAATGTAACCAAGGCCATGGGCGATGCTTATGGAATGCCGGAGGGTATCTATGTGGCCCAGGTTTATGCCGGAACCGGCGCGGACAACGCGGGCCTGGTAAAGGGTGACATCATTACCGGTTTCGCAGGTGCAACAGTTACCACACAAGATGACCTCACCAATGCAATGCAGTATTATGCAGTGGGTGATACCGTGGAACTTACGGTTATGCGCGGCAATCCGACAGAAGGATACAAGGAACAGAAGGTTTCCATAACCCTTACCTCCCAGGAGGCGATGGAAAATACCGGAAGAAATTAATACGGTAATAATTGCAGGCTTATACGGGCCGGAAGGGGTATCTCAAGATACCTGTTCCGGCCCTTCTGTGTATCGGATTGCCATATGAGTTACAGCTTCCCTCTGCCCTGCGCTCCGTGCCTTCTGCCGTTCGGCCTGCCCGCTGCGCAGGGCAGAGGGAAGCTGTAATTCATATTATTTGGTTTAGTTTGTTTATAGAAAGTTAACTTGTGCGGCAATAGGTTGTGATTTATAATTAAATAAGTGTTAAGTAAACGACAACGGCTGCCCGCAGTGCCATGGTGTACGGGACGGCAGGGTTGGACAGAAAAACGGAGGATTGCCAAATGAGCGATTTTGATAATAGAGAAGAAGACGACCAGAAGGAAGAGGGACTGGAAGAAGTTAAGGATCAGGACACTTCGGATAAGAAGGAAGAGAAAAAGGAATACGAGGATGTGTGCTTCATCTGCCGCCGTCCGGAAAGCAAGGCGGGGAAGATGTACCATCTTCCCAATAACATCTGTGTCTGTGATGATTGTATGCACAGGACGATGGATGCCGTAAGCCAGTATGATTATCAGGGGATGCTGAATAATCCTGAGCTGATGAATATGCTGAACAATATGAATAAGGATGGAAAATATCCCAATATCAGCTTTGTGAACCTGGCTGACTTGCAGGGAAATGATGGAATTCCCAACAAGCAGAAAATTAAAAAGAAAAAAGAAAAGGAAAAAGAGAAGGAAGCGGATCCCGTTTTCAATATTCGTGATATACCGGCTCCTCATAAGATCAAAGCGAGCCTGGATGAGTACGTGATAGGCCAGGAGCAGGCGAAGAAAATCATATCTGTTGCGGTTTATAATCATTATAAAAGAGTGGTTACCAACACGATGGATGACATCGAAATTGAAAAATCCAATATTCTGATGATAGGGCCGACCGGTTCCGGCAAGACTTATCTGGTGAAGACGCTGGCCAGACTTCTCGATGTGCCGCTTGCCATTGCCGATGCCACCTCCCTTACGGAAGCCGGTTATATCGGTGACGATATCGAAAGTGTTGTATCCAAGCTGCTGGCGGCTGCCGACAATGATGTGGAGAAGGCGGAGAGGGGCATTATATTTATCGATGAGATAGATAAGATAGCTAAGAAAAAGAATACCACATCCAGAGATGTGAGCGGTGAATCCGTACAGCAGGGAATGCTGAAGCTTCTGGAGGGATCGGAAGTGGAGGTGCCTGTGGGCGCAAGCAGCAAGAACGCCATGGTTCCTCTGGCAACGGTCAATACCAGGAATATCCTGTTTATCTGCGGAGGTGCCTTCCCGGATTTGGAGGAAATCATCAAGCAGAGGCTTACCAAGCAGACGGCAATAGGCTTTAACGGGGAATTGAAGGATAAATACGACAAGGATCCGGATATCTTATCCAAGGTGATCGTGGAGGATCTGCGTAATTTCGGCATGATACCGGAATTCCTGGGAAGACTGCCCATCATCTGCACTCTGCAGGGGCTGACCAAGGAAATGCTGGTGAGGATCCTGAAGGAGCCCAGAAATGCCATTCTGAAACAGTATCAGAAGCTGCTGTCACTGGATGAAGTGGATCTGCAGTTTGATGACGAGGCTCTGGAGGCCATTGCCGACAAGGCTACCAAAAAGGATACGGGAGCGAGAGCGCTTCGTGCCATCATAGAAGATTTTATGCTGGATATTATGTATGAAATTCCCAAGGATGATAACATCGGCAGGGTAACGATTACGAAGGATTATATTGAAGGCACCGGCGGACCGGCTATCCAGATAAGAGGAGCCGGATATGCCATTACGGATAAGCAGGCCGGGGCGGCTGAATAACAGGAAGCCGGAAGCAAACCCATACAAAAACATGAATAGGCAAACCCATACAAAAACATGAGTGGGTAAACCCATTCAAAAATATGAATAGGTAAACCCATTCGAAAACATGAATGGGTTGGGAAAAGCGCCATATACTGATACAAAGGGTTATGGAGAGCTTGACATATGACATGCAAGGAAAAAATATTATCAGAGGATTATATTGATCTGATAAATTATTTTATCCTCCCTCAGGGGAGAGTCGAGGGAAATGACGATGTTTTCTGTTATATTCCCGTGAATGAAAGATTTCTGTCTATTTACTACAGCAGGGCTGTTCTTCCACCCCTGGAGGTATCCAGTTATTATTATCGGTATATACCCAGGCTGTATGGTCTGATGCAGCCCTTTGCCCCGGAGGCCCTGGATCGTAATTTTGACATCCAGCCCCTTGTAAAAAGCGGAATAACATTGATTCAGAGAGAACCGTTGTCTTTGACCGGCAGAGATGTGGTGTTGGGATTTGTGGATACGGGTATCGATTATCGGAATCCGGTTTTCAGGAGAGCGGATGGAAGTACCAGGATTTTGGCCATCTGGGATCAAAGTGTGCAGACGGGCACGCCCCCGGATGGCTATTTTTATGGAAGCGAATATACGAGAGAGCAGATAAACGAGGCTCTTCAGGCGGAGGATCCGCTGGAATTGGTGCCTTCGGTTGACGAGATAGGTCATGGGACGGCAATGGCTTCCGCTGCGGCGGGAAGCGCCCTGAACGGAGGCCTGGATTTCCTGGGGGCGGCTCCGGATGCGGATATCGTGGTAGTGAAACTGAAGCAGGCGAAACAGTTTTTGCGGGATTATTATATGACGCCGGATGACGTGCCTGCCTATGAAACAAATGATATCATGCTGGGGATCAAATATATATCTTCGTATCGGATTCCTTTTGAAAAACCATCGGTTATCTGCCTGGGAGTGGGAAGCAGCTTCGGTGAGCACAGCGGAAGTTCATCGCTGTCCCAGTATATTTCTTCCGTGGGTTCGGAAATAAACCAGGCGGTTATTGTGGCAGCCGGGAATGAAGGAAATTCCGCCCATCATTTCAGCGGCCATATCGATGCGGGACAGTCTATCCGGGTGGAAATGATGGTGAGTGAGAATACAAGAGGATTTCTTCTGGAGCTTTGGGGACGGATTCCTGATTTTTATTCTGTGACCGTGCGTTCTCCCGGCGGTGAGATAGTTCCTCCTGTCAGCGGGAGGCTCGGACAGAGTGTGCAGTATACCTTTGTATATGAAAAGACAAAGGTGCTGCTGGATTACCAGACGATTGAATCGGAATCGGGCAATGAAGTGGCGGTAATGCGTTTTGAGGCGCCCAGCACGGGACTGTGGACAGTGATCATCACACGGGAAGGCGGAGACGGACCCGGAAATGTTGATATGTGGCTCCCGCTCAGGCAATTTGTGGACGGAAGGGTGGAATTTTTACAGCCTACCCCGGAAACTACTATTACTGCGCCGGGTTTTGCACAGCCGCCTATCACCGTTTCTGCTTATAACAGCAGAAATAACAGCTTTTATATTAATTCCGGCCAGGGATTTTCCTCCGAAGGGGGAATAAAACCCGATATAGCGGCTCCTGGTGTGGATATCTCGATTGTTTCCGGCACCGTTCAGGGGAAAGCTGTGGTGGGAACCTCTACGGGGACTTCCCTTTCGGCGGCGCTGGCAGCCGGGGCGGCGGCGCAGTTCATGCAGTGGGCCGTGGTGGAGCATAATTCCCCTTATGTGGGAGGTGTGGCAGTAAGGAATTATTTCCTGCGGGGAGCCGCCAGAGATTCTTCATATTCATATCCCAACAGGCAGTGGGGATATGGCCGGCTTGACATGGAAGGTGTGTTTAACTGGATTGCGGGACTGCCGGCACAATAAGCGGAGGCTGTGAGACACGGCCGGGGTACTTTAAAGAGAAAGCTTTTTCAGATGCATATAAGGAGAAAAATGGGATATCTGTGTATTGTCGCACTTATTTTTGCAGGTGAGCTGGGAATTAAGAATTACGTGGAAAAAAAGCGGAATGTAGAAGAAGAGAAGGAAATATGTAAGGGACGTATTCTGCTGCGGAAGTATCATAACAAAGGCGCCTGCATGAATCTGGGTGAGAAAAAAAGCAATGTGGTTGCAGGGCTTTCCCTTATTCTGACGGCGGCGCTCGCTCTGGTTTTTCTTTTTACATTGACCAGGCATGGAAACGGATGGCTGAAAGCCGGTTTGAGCCTGCTGTTAGGAGGAGCGTTCAGCAATACCTATGACCGGCTGAAAAGGAAATATGTGGTGGACTATTTCAGCTTCGGGGTAAAATGGGAGCCTTTAAGAGCGATTGTATTTAATATTTCTGATTTCTGTATTCTGATCGGTGCTCTTATTGTTGCGATAAAAGGTATGTAGTTTAAAAATTTTACAAATTTATTACTGTGCTTTGCTGTTAGAATAACCCTTTTCCGGGTAAAATAATGCTGTGGGGAAATTTTTTTAATGGAACCGACGGCGTTATCCGGAAAGGGGTTTTTTATGAACAAAAAATTAGGATTGCTCGGCATGGGATCCGCGGTGCTGATCGCAGCCGCAGCCCTGGGAATCCATGGCCTTCCGGTATCGGGAACCGGCCAGAACCAGGAAGCGCTGCTTAACGGCGTACAGGCGGAATGGACGGATGATAAAGGAAAAGAATATCCGGAAGAAGAATTTTTTGAGACGGAAACGGATATGACGGAGTTTGAAGGGAAGCTGGAGGATATTACGGCTTAGTGCGGCCGGACCGCATGTCATGCGGCCGGTGCGGCGGTTGGCAGGGAAAGCGGAATAAAAGAAAAGAACGTATCCTGATAGTATTGCAGATTTTTCTGCGCTGCTGTCAGGATACGTTTTTTGTTGTAGGAGGGCATTATCCAATACCTGTTTTTTCACTCCGGCAGCCTTGAAAGAACCATACAGAAAGCTATGGAAAAACTCACAAAAATGAAATACTTTTTTCGTGTATTTACTACAAATAGGTACAAAAGATTAAATGATAAAACAAAAACTATTTAACGTATTGAAAAAATATTTTCCGCGGGATATAATATCGGTGTATTGCAAACAGTAAAAGAATGTTTAAAAATATGATAATCTGCCCGGGCCGGATTGTCGGTTTTTTTCATTCTGAAACAATGGAGGAGGCGGTTATGGACATGACCGGTAAGAAGAAAACGGCCAGACATGCAGAGCTTGTAAAACAGGTAAAGAAGAATATCCCATTTTACCTGTTTCTTGCGCCGGCCCTCATTTTGGTGATTATATTCTGTTATTTTCCCATGTGGGGCATAGTCATTGCGTTTAAGGATTATAAAATGGCGAGGGGGATTCTGGGCAGTGAATGGGTGGGTCTGTTCCACTTTAAAAAGATATTTTCGGATCCCAATTTTTACAGGGTGTTGGGTAACACGATCAAAATCAGCGTGCTTACGCTGGTGACCTCCTTTCCGGTGACGATAGTGTTTGCCCTGCTTGTGAATGAAATTATGAACATGAAGTTTAAGCGGGTGGTACAGACAATTACCTATATGCCTCATTTCCTGTCCTGGGTTGTGGTAGGGGCTTTTGTATATCAGATGCTTTCTCCCTCCAGCGGTATTGTGAATGCCGTGCTGATCAGGCTTGGGATTCTGGATAAGCCGGTGTTTTTTATGGTACAGCAGAATATGTTTGTTCCCATATATCTGCTGACTAATCTGTGGAAATCCACGGGCTACAGTATTGTTATCTATCTGGCGACCATATCGGGGATCGATCCTCAGTTATATGATTCGGCTGCCATAGACGGTGCAAACCGTCTTCATAAGGTTCTGTATATCACTCTGCCGGCACTTTTTCCCACAATGTGCACACTGCTTATTCTGAATGTAGGCTCTCTGATCAGTGTCGGCTTCGATCCGATTTTCAACCTGTATAATGATGCCACCTATCCTGTGGCGGATGTTATTTCCACGTATGTTTACAGAAAGGGCATGGTGGACAGCCAGTATGATCTTTCCACAGCAGTGGGGTTATTCCAGAATGTGATCAGCCTTGTCCTGGTATTGGGGGCAAACTGGTTTGCGCGGAAGGCCAATCCGGATTACAGGATTATCTGACAGAAAAGACGGCAAGGGGGAGGAAAATAACAATGAAATCGCATAGCGGTCAAAAACAGGTTAAGATAAAAAAGTCAACGGCCAGCCGGATATTTGATGCCTGTAATATAATTCTTATGATTTTGTTCTGTATCACTATTTTAATTCCATTCTGGGATATGATTGTCCGCTCCTTTTCCAGAGCGCAGGATATTTCCTACATGCATATTAATTTTTTCCCGAAGGTCTGGACTCTGAGTGCCTATGAGTACTGCCTTCAGAATAATGAAATAATGGGCGCGTCTTTTGTTTCGGTAGCCAGGACTGTCTGCGGCACCGTATTTCATCTGCTGGTTTGCTGTCTGGCGGCCTATTCCCTGACGAGGACTAATCTGCCTTTCCGGAAAATAATAACAGGGGTTCTGCTCATTCCCATGTTTTTTTCGGGAGGACTGATACCTGCCTATCTGAATATGAAAAATCTGCATCTTCTGAATAATTTTATGGTTTATATCCTGCCAAGCGGGTTCAGCATTTTTAATTGTATTATCATCCGGAATTATTTCTTTTCGGTAGATAAAGGAATGGAGGAGGCAGCGAGTATTGACGGAGCTTCCCAGACACGGATTTTCTTTTCCATCATGCTGCCGCTGTCAAAGCCTGTAATTGCCACGGTGGCCTTGTGGCAGATGGTGGGGCAGTGGAATTCCTGGTTTGATAATATGATTTACTGCCGCAGGAGCAGCAGCCTGACCACACTTCAATATCTTCTGCGGCGGATGCTGGACAGTCTGAACCGGACGCCCGATACCCCTTATGAAATCGAGGCTATGGGAGAACTGGTGGATATGAACCCGGAGACGGTGAAGGCGGCCACCACGGTGCTTGTGGTGCTGCCCATCATTCTGGTATATCCCTTTCTGCAGAAATATTTTGTGAAGGGGATTATGGTCGGAGCGGTCAAAGGATGACGGAAAGGAGCCGCGGTAAGCGGTGGAATGGAGCAAACATGAAAAGAAAAAAATTGGGAAGCGTGAGTCTGGATCTGGTTCCCGGACCGGACAATCCGCGTAACAGTGAAGGGGCATTTCTGACACTGGAAAATGGGGAAATTCTGTATGCATACAGCCGTTATAAGGGGGACAGCCAGGCGGATGAAGCTACGGCGGATTTATGTCTGCTGCGTTCCGGGGATGACGGAAGGACCTTCGGGGAGGAGAGCATTATTCTGACCTGCGAAGGAGAGGGAGGCGTCAATGCCATGTCCCTGTCTTTGATGCATATGAAAAACGGGGATATCGGGCTTTTTTATCTGGTAAGGACGACTTATACACTGCTGCGGATGTTCCTGCGGCGTTCCCGGGATGGAGGAAGAACCTGGGGAGAACGGGTACTGTGTACGCCGCAGGAGGGCTTTTTCGTGGTAAATAACGACAGAGTAATCAGGCTGTCCGATGGCCGGATTCTGATTCCGGCGGCATTTCACAGAACCGGCCTGCGGGGTGATATGGAAGAGGGCACCCGTTTCTTTGACAGCCGGGCGGAGGATGTATTTTTCTATTCGGATGACGATGGGGTGACCTGGGAGACGGCAGCCGGAAAATGCAGTATGCCCTATTCGAGAAGCTGCCGTTCCGGTTTGCAGGAGCCGGGGGCAGTGGAGCTTTCTCCGGGCTGTCTGTGGGGCTGGGCGAGAACAGATCTGGGGCGGCAGTATGAAATGTTTTCCCTGGATAACGGCAATACATGGACGGCATGCCAGCCTTCCCGATTTACGTCACCCAATGGTCCGCTGAGTATGAAAAGAGATGAAAAGGGTGTGCTGTATGCCGTGTGGAATCCGATTCCTCAGTATAACGGGAGAGAAGAACCGGAAATGATTTTCCTGGGAGGCAGGACGCCTTTAGTGATAGCCGCCAGCCGGGATAATGGAAGGACCTTCACGGAGCCGGTGAGCTTTGAGGAAGAACCGGATCACGGTTATTGTTATTGCGCGATGCATTTTACAAAGGAAGCCCTGCTTCTGGCATACTGTGCCGGAGGGCCGGAAGACGGGATCTGTCTGGCAAGGACCAGAATACGCCGGATTCCTTTGTCACAGTTAGAGGAATTTGTATAAAAAGGGTTGCTGATTAAAAGCAGATATTGGGAGGAGGATTACGATGAAGAAGAATTGGAGAAGAGGAATCGCAGCCGGACTGGCAGGTATGCTGATAGTACTGGCAGCAGGCTGCGGAGCCGCAGCGGATTCTGCTGTGCCGGAGGGTCAGGAGCAGGAAATGCCCGGGACTGGGGGAACCGTGTCTGCAGATAAAGCAGGGAATAGCGCGGCGGAGATACCCACGCCGGATCCGGAGAAACGATATCAGATAAGCTATACCGGTCTTTGGTCCGGGGCGGATTATGAAGACGGATCCTATATTGAAACTATGATAGAAGATGCGCTGAATGTGGATATTACGGTAGAGAAGGCGGAAACCAATGATACCATTGATTTGCTTCTGGCTTCCGGAGAGATGCCGGACTGCGGCTGGTTTGATAAAACGGTGGACTGGATGTATGAGCAGGAGCTGGCAAGACCCATACCGAGAGAAATGGTGGAGTATTATTGTCCCAGGCTCATGGAATATTATGAAGAATTTCCGCTGATGTACGAAATGACCCTGGATCCGGAAAATGAGGATCAGTTCCGTTATCTGACGGGTATTACCTTCCAGTTTGTGGATTATTATCTGCCCAACGATTATTACCGCTATGACTGGATCCTGGATCTGGGCATCGATCCGGGCGTGAATGTGGAACAGATATCTGATAATATCTATGTGGCGGACGATGGTATCGAACTGAGCAAATTTATAGAAATCATGGATGCTTTTGTGAACAGGGATCCCAACCAGACCGGAAAAAAGGATACGGTGGGAGTTACGGCCCCAAGCCTGGCCCAGGGTGTGTTCTTCTCAGGATATAATTTTTATACCGGAGTGAATGAGGTGGGCGGCAGAGCGGAGCAGTATTATGTGATGGATGAGTATAAGGAGTTTTTGAAAGGCTTTGCGGACTTGTATAAGAAAGGACTGATTGATCCTGAAATAATTACCGGGGACAGGACCTTATCCTGGGAAAAGGTGAATAACCAGACGGCAGGCTATTGGATCACTTCTACCAATGCACTGAATTCCTGGGCAGTTGAACGGCCGCCGCTCACTCTGATGGAGAAGTATCCGGATGTGAAAATTCTTGCAACACCCGGGGTTAAACCGGACGGTGGGGAAGTAAAGGCACGGACAAACGAGTCTCCTGCTTATGGAAGCTTTTACGTAAATGCCAATGTGGACGATCAGAAGCTGGCGAAAATTCTGCAGTTCCTGAATTATACCCTGTTCGGCGACGGGGATCCGGATATTCATGCTTCACTGTTTTACGGAGAGAAGGGCGTTGACTGGGAATGGGACGAATCGGGAGAAATGCCGGTCAAGCTGAATGTGATGCCCTCCGGGAAAAAGGGTACCTGGACCTTCGGACAGTACGGCCAGGACAGGGAAGTAACCAGATGGACCACCTATGAGCCGCTGTTTGTGGACGGACTGAAATATTGGTCTGCGCAGGATGACGGGAAATGGATGAAGTGGCAGACAATCCCTTATAAGTCAGATATCAGGAGTGAAACGGAGTATGCAGCCATATCATCCGAAATAAGCAGTGATGTATGGGCATATGTGAATAACTACTGCACGGAAGCCGTTTTAGGACAGATTGACGTGGATGCCACCTGGGATTCTTATCTGGAGGAATTGGATCGCATGGGCTATAATTCGATGATGGATGAACTGGAACAGGTGGAGCCTTTGGAAGACATTATTGCTGGCTATGCAGAATAAGTCAATTCTTCAGACGGTATGGAGCGTAAAATGAACATATACTTTCAGGACATCATAGAGAGAATCCGCATACATTATAAGAAAATGACTAATACAGAACGTGTTATTGCGGACTTTTTCCTGATTAATACGGAAAAGATGGAGTTTACCGCAAAGGCAATGGCGGCGAGGCTGCATGTTTCGGAACCCGCCATGACCCGTTTTTCCAAAAAGATTGGTTTTTCCGGTTACAGGGAATTCCAGTATTTATATGAGATCAATTTCCAGGTAATCCAGTGTGACAAAGAAGAATTGATCCGGCGTATTATTGATACCTACCAGAATATACTGCTTCATTTCGACGGAGGTATTACCGGGCAGGTTACCCGTTTTTGTGAGTCTTTGTCAAAAGCGGACAGGATATATATTTTCGCCCTTGGAAGCTCGGCATGCGCCGCGCTGGAATTCAAACTCCGTTTTATGCGGCTGGGGCTTTTGGTGGAGCTTATAGATAATCCGCATATGATGCAGATGCAGGCGGTACTGACAAGGCCGGAGGATCTGGTAATCGGAATGAGTATCAGCGGGGAAACAGAAGCAGTGCTGGACGCGCTGCGGACGGCGGAGTACCATCATACGGAGACGGTATTTATTACGGCAAACCGCAGGCAGAACTTTCCGGTGCAGTTCAGTCAGGTTCTGACAGTTCCCGCGGTAGAGGGGCTTTCGCTGGGGGATAATATATCACCCCAGCTGCCGCTGCTGATAATTACAGATGTGATTTACAGCCTTTTTACAGGGATGGATTCCAAATACAGGACGGCGCTGTTTCAGGATACGCTGACGGCAATCGGGAAAAAGAAGAACGATCTGCAGGAATAGGAAAAAATGTACTCGGCATGGCTCCGATACGGTAAAGTATCCTGTCAGAAGGGGCTGTGGAGAAACAGATAGTTCGAACAGAGGGAGGGAATGTTTCATACGAAACATTCCCTCCCTCTGTAAGACTGCAGAAAATTATTCAAAGCTTTATATTTTATGCGGTAATTAAAGTCCCCGCTTTTCCTCTGACGGCATCCCCAACGAAATCAAGAGAAGTAATCAGCACGCTTCCGGAAGGAACCGCTTCCAGGTAAGAAACAGCGGCTTCGATTTTGGGAAGCATGGTCCCGGCTTCGAATTGTCCGTCCTGGATATATGCCCTGGCCTCCGGAATATTCATCCGGCGTATGGGAGTTTCCGTTTCTTTTTGATAATCCTTATAAACCTGCTTTACACTGGTTAAAATAATCAGCTGATCCGCATGGAGATCGCCGGCAAGCTTGCCTGCGATGCAGTCCTTTTCGATGACTGCGGAAGCGCCCTTCAGGGCATGTTCCTGAGGAATAACGGGAATTCCGCCGCCGCCGCAGGCAATGACAACCTGATCGGCATCAGCCAGTGTGCGGATAGCGTCGATTTCCAGGATATCGATAGGCTTGGGAGCCGCCACGATACGGCGGAAGCCCTTGCCGGGTTCTTCGATGACAAAGTTTCCTTTTTTCTGTTCTGTTTCCGCGTCTTCCTTTGACATATAGCGGCCGATGAGCTTGGTGGGCTCATAGAAGGCTTCATCATAAGGATCTACAGCAACCTGTGTGAGGATGGTGCTGACCGGTGTGGAAATACCCCGGCTCAGCAGCTCCGCACGCAGGGAATTCTGGATATCATAACCCACATATCCCTGGCTCATGGCGCTGCATACACACATAGGAGCGGCAGTATAGTCTATATATACACGGCGCAGCTCCGTCATGGCCTTGTGTATCATGCTGACCTGGGGGCCGTTGCTGTGTGTGATAGTCAGCTGGTAATCAGCTTCCACCAAATCGGCCAGAGCCTTTGCGGTAACTTTTACGGCATCCCACTGTTCTGTTGTGGTATATCCCAGAGCCTGATGCCCAAGGGAAACGACTGCTCTTTTTTTGCTCATATACGCATCCTCGCTTTTATAGTTTGGGGAATATACGGAGGAGCCGTATATCCCTATATTTTTCGAAAAAACTTCTGTTCCTATTATAACAAAAAGCGAAAAGTTTGTACACTGTTGATTCGGCCGGGGATACAGATAAAAACATCGGAGCCGCTTGTGTCTGCCTACGGTTCCTGACGCCTTCCCTGTACAGCCGCCGCCCTGCAAGGATTCCTGTAAGGGGCGTCATAAACACGCCGGTCCTTAGGCTGCGTCCTTTTGCAGCCTTAGTACCGCTGCGTGATTAT